>ERZ1292640.1189-Hain-H43-02um-R1-1189-length-21555-cov-5_pt1 | contig 21555 bp, 21 predicted proteins | sample MGYA00564404_ERZ1292640 | MGnify/ENA primary metagenome ERZ1292640 (study PRJEB36523, sample SAMEA6512636) | groundwater metagenome | collected 2019-01-08 | study: AquaDiva: Metagenomics assemblies of 32 groundwater samples
CCACCTCTCCGCCAGGGCTTCGGTTGGGGAGTCGTGCGTCTGCCCGAACTGTCGGCACAACAGATGTTCGAAATCCTCACCCGTCGCTTCAACGGCAGAACCTGGAAGTGGTGTGATGACATCGACAAGAACCTCGACCAGACGTTCGAAGTTCGGACAACAGTCAATGGCCCTTACGTGATCTGGTGCCGAGACCGAGTCGAAGCCGATGAGGAACTGAAAAATCTCTCGGCCAACAATCTCGTCGAGCGCGGGACCAACTGCATGACCGCGCTGGAGCGCATCATGTTAGAGGGTTGGTTCCACTGGAAGACCAGTGGTGGTGGTCATCTGGACATCAAGAACATCACGCTTTGTGCTGGTTCACGCTGGTCGGATGGCAACGTGCCGAACGCCTACTGGCACGGCAAGTTCTGTGTCAGCAGGCACTACGTCGGCAGTCGGCCCGGCGTCGGCATCCGCGCCCGCGAAGCGGTTTCGTTGCCGTAACCTTCTTTCTTCTGTCTTGTACCCTTGGCGGGCTCTTCAGAGCCCGCCTTTCTTTTACTAAAAATTTCTGTTAAAATATTCAAATGCAAGAAGAAAACAAGCCACTTCAGGATTATCAAACACCAAGTTTGCGTAGCGAGGCGCTCGCATTTTTGTGGGAGACGATTAAGATTGTTGTCATTTCCCTGATTATTATTTTGCCGATTCGATATTATATCGTTCAACCGTTTTTTGTGAAAGGGGCATCGATGGAGTCGAATTTTGAAGATGGGGATTATCTTTTTATTGATGAGTTGTCATATGCGTTCGGGGTTCCCAATCGAGGCGACGTGGTTATTTTCCGTTATCCGCTCGATCAATCCCAATTTTTTATCAAACGCATTATCGGTTTGCCCAGCGAGACCGTGGATATTAAAAACAATAAGGTAACCATTTATAACATCGAGCATCCTCAAGGCGTGGTTCTTGGCGAGACTTATCTTGATTCTAATCAGCAAACATTAGGGACTATGCGCATCAAGCTTGATGACAACGACTATTTTGTATTAGGCGATAATCGTCTCCGCAGTTCTGATTCTCGAGTGTGGGGCGCGCTTAATGAGTCGCTTATTACGGGCAAAGCCTTTATTCGCCTCTGGCCATTTTCAAAAGTTGCAAAAATTCCTCAAATTCAGTATTAATACTAAATACAAGATACTCGCATGCCTAAACTAAAATCTAAACAAATCCAATCAGTCCGGGGAATGCACGATATTTTGCCTGAAGAACAAAAGTATTGGCGTTATATCCAAAAGAAAATAGAGGGCCTGCTTGAATATTATGGTTTTGAACGGATTAGCACGCCGGTTTTAGAATCAGCAGATTTATTCAATCGGGCCGTCGGCGAGACGTCGGATATTATGGCCAAAGAAATTTACACGCTCAAAACCAAGGGCGGGGATATATTGGCCCTTAGACCGGAAGCCACCGCGGGATTAGTGCGGGCTTATCTGGAAAATGGCATGAACGTTCGTCCCCATCCCGTGAAGCTCTATTGTATTGATCCCATGTTTCGTCACGATGAGCCTCAAGCCGGTCGGTATCGTCAATTTTATCAATTAGACGTTGAAACCATTGGCGATGGCTCGGAAGCGGTTGATGCCGAGTTAATCTTCATGGCCTACAAGCTTCTTGAATCGTTTGGTCTCAAGGGCTATGACGTCCACATCAATAGTATTGGCGATCAGAATTGCCGGCCGGCCTATATTAAAGCTCTCAAAGACTATTTCCGCAATCGAACCAAAAAACTTTGCAATAACTGCAAGAATCGTTTAAAAGAAAACGTGCTGCGGATTCTGGATTGCAAAGAAGAAGACTGCAAAGAAAGCGTTAAAGAAGCGCCCCAGATGATGGATTTTTTGGACGAGGCCTGCCGATTGCATTTTAAGCGCGTTTTGGAATTTTTAGATGAAGCGGAGGTGCCGTATATTCTTGATCCGTATATGGTTAGGGGATTGGATTATTACACTCGGACTGTCTTTGAATTGATCCCAACCGAAAACGCGGGTTCCCAATCTACGTTACTGGCTGGTGGGCGTTATGATCGTCTTATTGAACAGCTGGGAGGGGCGAAAACACCCGGATCGGGTTGGGCCATGGGTATTGAACGAATAATTTTGGCCATGAAAGAACAAAATGTTCACGTACCCGAAATGGGGCCCAAACCAAAAGTCTTTTTGGTTCAGCTCGGCGAAGCACCCAAGCGTAAAGCTTTGCCGTTATTTGAAAGTTTCCGCAAAGCGGGAATTGAAGCCAAGTCTTCGCTTGGTCGAGATAGTATTAAATCCCAACTCCGGATTGCTCATCGGCTCGGTGTCCGCTTCGCGTTGATTTTTGGCCAAAAGGAAGCGCTCGATGGCACTATCATTCTTCGTGAAATGGATACCGGCGTTCAGGAAACTATTCTTTTGGAGCGTATCGTTGACGAAGTCAAAAAGCGGCTCAAGCAGTAACCGACACCAATACACAAATGAGCACGAATAACACGAATAAACCCTGCGGTTATTCGCATCATTCGCATGAATTCGTAATTTGTGTCGCGTCTTATGGTCCCTGACATTTTTTGTAAAATTATTAAAGGGGAGATATCGACGGAGGTGGTCTGGCAGGACGACGATTTTATAGTGATTAAAGACATTGCTCCGCAGGCGCCAGTGCATCTCCTGATTGTTCCGAAAAAGCATTTTGAAGCTCTTCATGATTTTACCGAAGAAGATGCGTCATTATTGGGCAAAGCTCTTCTTGTTGCCGAGCAGGTCGCCAAACAAGCCGGAGTTCATGAAAAGGGTTATCGGCTCATCATTAATGAGGGTGAGCATGGTGGCAAGCTTGTGCCTCATTTACACATTCATCTGCTCGGTGGCAAAAATCTTGGCCCCAAACTGGCTAAATAGTTTTCAGTTATCAATTTTTCAATTTTCAAACTCTAAATCACTCGGGTTTGATTAATTGTCTAATTTATTGTAAACTGGAAACTGGTAATTGATAATTACTGACCGAAGGGAGGAACTATATGGTAGAAGTAAAAAGAAAACCAAATGAATCTGTTGGCAGTTTAATGCGCCGATTTAATCGCTTTGTGCAGCAGAGCGGTGTTTTGTTGAAAGCGAAGAAAGCCAAATTCCGAATCAAAAAACAAACCGAACGTCGCGAAAAAAACGCCGCTATCATGGGCATCCATTTAGCCGGATTGCGTCGCAAATTAGAAAAACTTGGCACTTATGACAAAGATGTTTTTGAAGAAGCGAAAAGAAAACTCAAACAAGAAATAGACCTCTAAAACAGTTATCAATTACCAATTTACAATTTTCAATGATAGAGCCCGAATCTTTTATTGAAAACTGATAACTGAAAATTGAAAATTACACAATGCTGAAAGATAAACTAAAGCAAGATATGATGACGGCCCTTAAAAGCGGAGATGCGAATAGGCGGTCTCTTTTGGGTATGGTCATGGCCTCGATTAAAAACAAAGAATTAGAAAAACGGGGCAGGTTAATCAAAACGATTACTGATCCCGTTCAGCTCGAAGCGGAGAGTCAGCTATCCGAACAGGAAACTCTTGATGTCGTGGCTTCGGAAGTAAAACGTCGTCGAGATTCGGTGGCGGAATTTGAAAAAGGCGGTCGGCCCGAACTAGCCAAGTCGGAACGAGCGGAAGCGGAAGTGCTCATGACTTATTTACCGGCGCAAATGTCAGATGACGAACTTCGGGCTCTTGTCCAAAAAACTATTACTGCCACTGGCGCGACTGACGTCAAAGATATAGGCAAAGTAATGAGCGCTCTCAAGCCCGAACTCAAAGGTGCGGCCGATGGTCAACGGGTCAGCGCGATGGTCAAAGAAGAACTGGCCAAATAGCGTTTTAAAGTTTGCCTAGTCAATGCTTTTGTGGTACAATCAGCACAATCGCTAATCGGTGGTAACTTTCAGAAGGGAGTCTGTAATGCTTAGACAAGTCCTGAAAACCAAAAGCTTCAAGCTCACGTTGTGGCCACGTAGGCGGACAGAACTGGAATCGGCGGTTTTGGAAGCAGGTTGTGTGATTAGGCCCTCTGCCATGGCGGTCGGGCGACGGATGCCAATTGTTGAACGAGAGATCACGGAACAATATATCATGATCTCGGCGATGGATCTCGGACTAAAGGCATCGGCTCAACGGCTCGCGATCTATGATTTGGCGCGCCGAGACGGCTTACAGGAGTGTCATCCTCAAGCCGGTTGGGAGGTCTTGATTGCCAACAAAGGACTTCGTCTTCCGATTCGGGAACTACTAATCGGTTCCACACCGATTGAGATGAGTCGCGACTTCTTTCTTTTGCTGGAAATTCGGGACGGCCAAACGATGAACACGGATGCGGGAGGGGAGGTCGTCTGTTTCAGTGAACGTCGCGAATGGCTGTTCCGAGTTGCCTGAACGATGGATTTGGCTCTTCGGCCCCGCCACGGCGGGGCCATTTCTTTTTTTAGGGTTTTAGCTTACTATTTTAGCGTGCTAGGTAGTGAAATTATAAGATGTTAGATCTTGTTTATGAAAACCGAACTGGTGATACATCGTGGTCCGAAGATTTTTTTCGGAGGGTTATTAATTCTGCTTGCGTGCATCTAAATTTGGATAACAGAACGGTCGAAATTGGACTTTATTTGGTAACGCCAGAACGAAGTCGGGAGTTAAATAAACAACACAGACAAAAAGACAAATCAACCGACGTGCTTTCGTTTCCACTGGATGAACACGGGTTTGAAAAATATGATATACTGCCGTTAGGGGATATTTTCATTTGTCTCAAAATTGCTCAACAGCAAGCCGATGAAATTAATATTCCCCTTGACCAAGAATTGGCTCGGTTGGCCGTTCATGGATTGCTTCATCTTTTGGGATACGATCACGAGAAATCGCCAGAAGACGAACATAAAATGGTTGAACTACAGGAAGAAATACTGGCGACAATTTCTAAATCCTAATTTCTAATTTTTAAATAAATCCCAAGCAAATTGAAACTTTTAGAAATTAGAAATTAGGTTAATTAGAAATTTACTTTATGAAACCACATCTATTATCCGGCATTGATGTCGGAAACTCCGAAGTCAAAGTTGTTATCGCTAAAGTCGAGCGAGACCGTCTTCGGCCCGAGATATTGGGCGTCGGGACGGCCCCATCGCACGGTTTACGCCGGGGAATGGTCGTGGATATGGAAGAAACTATCAACGACGTCGCGACCGCGGTTCAACGAGCCGAAGCGACAGCCGGAGTTAAACTCAAACGGGCTTACGTGGCGGTGAACGGCCTCCATATCAAGAATCAAATATCACGAGGAGTTATTGCTGTTTCCCGGGCCGATAACGAAATTTCCCAGAGCGATATCGATCGGGTTCTGCAAGCGGCCTCGGTTGTCAGTCTGCCGGCCAATCGCGAGATTGTCCACATTGTTCCCCGCAATTTTATTATCGATGGCACCGAGAATGTCAAAAACCCCCTGGGGATGAAGGGGGTTCGTTTAGAAGCTGAAGTTTTAATTATTGATGGTCTCTCGCCTTATTTACGCAATCTTGTGAAGTGTGTCAATGAAAATGGTTTGGAAGTGGCAGGATTGGTATTCGCGCCTCTGGCGGCTTCGCTTTCGGTTCTGGACAAGAATCAGCGCGAGTACGGCGTGGCTCATCTTGATTTTGGTGGCGGGATATCAACCTTAACCGTCTTTGAAGAAGCTGATTTAATTCACAGCGCTGTTTTGCCCATTGGTTCGCGTCATATTACAAATGACCTGGCGATGGCTCTGCGAACATCAATGGATGTGGCTGAACAGATTAAGCTGGCGCATGCTAATACCGGAGCAATCGAAGATTTGCGCAAGCGAGAAAATCTTGATTTATCGAAACTCATGGGTGAAGAAAATTTTATTTTACCCAAGAAACAATTAGTTCGAGTAGTTGACGCGCGGGTCAGTGAGTTTCTCGAGCTCGTGACGGCGGAATTAAAGAAAGCTTCTCGGATCGGCATGTTGCCGGCGGGGATTGTTGTTTCGGGTGGCGGAGCCCATCTTCCGGGATTATTGGCGGTAATCAAAGACACGCTTCGCGCGCCGGTAAAACTGGCTCGGCCATTGCATCTCGATGGTGTTGTTGACGCGGCCACTGATCCATCCTTCGCGGTCGCGACCGGCCTTGTCTTGTGGGGTTTTGAAAGCGAGATTGGAAACACAAAATCACGCGGTAGCGGCTTGTCTAATATAGGAGATGGACTTTTTGGAAAAGTGGCTGACTGGTTCAAGAACTTCTTACCATAGGCCGATAATTGACAGTTATCCACAGTCTTACCCACAGAAAGAATTGTATGACTTGCACGGCCATTTTTTTTATGATAGTACGGGGTATCAAATCAGTTTCCAGTTATCAATTTCCAGTTTATCATACCTTCGGTAGATCTACCGAAGGTAGACAATTTTCAATGATAGAGCCCGAATCTTTTATTGAAAACTGATAACTGAAAATTGTTGCTATATGGTACAAGTTAAACCCGCATTTGAGACATTTGCTCGCATCAAGGTTGTTGGCATTGGCGGCGCCGGTGTGAACGCCTTGACCCGAATGATCGAAGCCCGTATTCATGGGGTTGAATTTATCGCGGTCAATACTGACGCGCAAGCTCTTCATACTTCGGCCGCGTCGATTAAAATTCATATTGGCAAGAGTCTGACTCGGGGTCTCGGCGCCGGCATGAATCCAGAGATTGGCCGGCAAGCGGCCCATGACACTAAAGAAGAAATCAGCGCCGCGCTGAAAGGCGCCGATATGGTTTTTGTTACCGCCGGTCTGGGTGGTGGAACGGGGACAGGGGCGGCGCCGGTTATAGCCGAGCTGGCTCGGGAAGCGGGCGCGTTGACGCTCGCTGTCGTGACCAAACCGTTTACTTTTGAAGGTCTGGCGCGTATGAAAATTGCCGACGCCGGGTGGAACAATCTCCGGGAACGGGTTGATTCACTGATTACCATTCCCAATGATCGCATCCTTTCCATCATCGATCGTAAGACCCCGTTGCTTGAGTCGTTTGGAATTGTTGATGATGTTTTACGCCAAGGTGTTCAGGGCATTTCTGATTTAATCACTATTCCGGGCATTGTTAATCTTGATTTTGCGGATGTAAAAGCGGTGATGGCTAATTCCGGGTCGGCCTTGATGGGCATCGGCCGGGCCAGTGGCGATGATCGGGCCGTTGAAGCGGCGAAGATGGCTATTAATTCCCCGTTGCTTGAAGTTTCCATTGATGGCGCCAAGGGCGTGCTCTTTAACGTCTCGGGCGGTCCAGATATGGCAATGGCCGAAATCAACGAAGCCGCTCGAATTATTACCGAACATGTTGATCCAGAGGCCCGAGTCATCTTTGGCGCTGTCATTGATGATAAGCTCAAGAAAGGAGAAATCAAAATTACCGTTATTGCCACGGGATTCAATAATGATAATCCGGCTCCGATTCGACCAACGGTTTCTGGTTTTGGCGCGCCCTCCGATCTGGGTCAAAATTTGTTTGATACAATCAAAAACACTTCGCCAACAGTTAGTCAGCCATACAGTCCGTCAAATCAGACATCGCCGATCAAAGAATTTGTTGATGATTCGGTCAATGATACCGAGTTTGATACCATACCGGCCTTCATTCGTCGCAAAATGAATAAGTAGAAAAAGTCGTCAAGAAAAATCCCCACGAAGTGGGGATTTTTCTTGACGAAAAAAACTCTGTATTCTCTATTGTTATCCACAGTTGGCAGTTTGTGCCAGTGTCGTACAATTGCATTTATGAATCCCGTACGAAGGTCTCCCGTACGGGATTAAAAATCAAGTTCTCAATGAACTCTTCTCAAACTCAAACCCAAACTCAACCGCATCTTCCGGTCGAGCCAGAAAGCAATTCCCGTCGAGGCGCTTTCCATTGGAAACGTCTTTTTGGCGAGGTCCATCCTTATGACAGTATTGTTTGGGAAAAAAGAACCGCCAAAATTGAGCGGGGGGATGGAACGGTTGTTTTTGAACAAAAAGACGTTGAAGTCCCCAGTTTTTGGACCCAAACCGCCACTGACATTGTCGCTTCAAAATATTTTCGGGGTCGGCTTGGTTCTCCAGAACGCGAAACCAGCGCTCGCCAGATGGTGGATCGAGTGGTGACAGAAATTCGTCGCTGGGGACTAGAGGGAAATTATTTCGCCTCATCAGTCGACGCTGATAATTTCGCCCAAGATTTGACCTGGATTCTAATTAACCAATACGCCGCGTTTAACAGTCCGGTTTGGTTCAATGTCGGGACCAAAGAACATCCCCAGTGCTCAGCTTGTTTTATTCTTTCTGTTGAAGACGACATGGATTCCATTTTGAAGTGGGGCCACGATGAAGGTAAAATTTTTCAACGCGGTTCGGGCGCCGGATTAAATGTTTCTAATCTTCGCTCATCGAAAGAACCATTATCAAAAGGTGGTTTTTCTTCTGGGCCGGTATCATTTATGAAACTCGCCGATGGTATCGCCAATTCCATTCGTTCTGGCGGCACCACTCGACGCGCGGCAAAAATGGTAGTTATGAATGTCGATCATCCGGATTTGAAAGATTTTATATACTCAAAAAAAATTATTGAAGATATGGTTCGAACATTGACCATGGCTGGCGTGAAAAATTCAATTACAGGAGATATATTTGATCCGTACACGCTTTTGCCATATCAAAACGCCAACAATTCTGTTCGAGTAACCGATGAATTCATGCAAGCGGTGGAAGCGGATGCCGATTGGGATTTAACGGCTCGAGTAACAGGCAAGACGCTTGAAACCGTCAAAGCCCGCGAGATTATGAATTGGATTGCCGATGCCGCCTGGGCTTCCGCCGATCCGGGAATGCAGTACGATACGGTCATTAATGAGTGGAATACCGTTCCAAATACCGGTCGTATCAATGCTTCTAACCCATGCGCGGAATATATGCACCTAGACAATTCTGCTTGCAATTTAGCCTCATTGAATTTGATGAAATTTTTGAAAGAAGGGGCCAAGTTTGACGTCGATTTATTCAAAAAAGCCGTTGATGCGATGATTTTGGCTCAAGAGATTCTGGTCACCCCATCTTCCTATCCGACGCCTGAAATTACCGCTAACGCCGAAGCCTATCGCGAACTGGGACTGGGTTACGCCAACCTCGGCGCCCTTCTCATGGTCCTAGGTCTGCCTTATGACTCGGATATGGGCCGATACTTCGCCGCTAATATTACTTCGCTCATGTCTGGAGAAGCCTATCGAATGTCGGCTTTGATCGCCGATTCCAAGGGGCCGTTTTCCGGTTATGATAAAAATCGTGAACCAATGGTCGGGGTCATTAAAAAACATCTTGGTGCCGCGGAACGCACTTATAACGAATCGATTTTAGGGGGCATGAACGACGAGCCGCTTCTGAACGCTTCGCGTCAAGTTTGGCACGAGACTCTTGAGCTGGCCGAAAAGTATGGCGTTCGTAATTCCCAAATCAGTGTTTTGGCTCCGACCGGCACGATTGCGTTTTTGATGGATTGCCAAACAACCGGCGTCGAGCCCGATATCGCTTTAGTGAAATACAAAAAACTTGTCGGCGGGGGCGTGCTTAAGCTCGTGAACAATCAAGTGCCGATGGCGTTGCGCCGGCTTGGTTATTCCAACCAGGAAGTGGAAGCCGTCATCGCCCACATTACTGAACATGACACGATTGAGGGCGCCCCGCACGTGAAAGACAAGGACTTGGCGGTATTTGATTGCGCTTTCAAAGCGGCCAATGGCGAACGCAGCATCAGTCATACCGGCCATCTACTCATGATGGCGGCGGTCCAGCCGTTTATTTCCGGCGCGATTTCCAAGACGATTAATTTGCCGAATACGGCGACCGTCGATGATGTTCGAGAAGTATTCATGCAAGGTTGGAAACTTGGCCTGAAAGCCATTGCCTTATATCGAGATGGCTGTAAAACGATTCAGCCGTTGAACATGAAGAAAGACTCCGATACGATTAAAGAAGCAAAGTCAGCTGAAATTGTTGATCCGCTCATTGAAAAGAGTAATGGCTATACGCGGCGCAAGCTTCCCGATGAACGGCCAGCATTTACCCACAAATTTAATGTGGGCGGCCACGAGGGTTACCTTAATGTCGGTTTTTATCCTGATACGATGAAGCCGGGGGAGACGTTTATTACCATCGCCAAAGAAGGGAGCACCTTTTCCGGTTTACTTGATACTATTGCCACCCTTATTTCCGTCTGTCTCCAGTCGGGTGTGCCGTTAAAAGTGTTGGTTAAAAAATTCAAAGACATGCGCTTTGATCCATCCGGATTCACGGGCAATGAAAATATTCCCACCGCCAAGTCCGTGGTTGACTACGTGTTTCGTTATTTAGGCATGAAGTATTTATCTGCCGAAGATAAAGAAGAAATATTTGGTCCGGAATTGTCGGTCATGCCGGACTTTGCCGAGCGGGTTTTGGAAGTCAAAAATCAAACCGATTCCTTGCTGGCTGGGCTTGTCGCCGACGCGCCCACCGGTCTTGTTGAAAACGGTGAAGTTGAAACAGCGGAAACGTTAGATTCGGCCAGCCATCAGCCCGGTGCCGTTGGCCGTACCAGTGCCGATGCCCCCATCTGCCAATGTGGGACGCTCATGGTTCGCGCCGGCGCCTGTTACAGTTGTCCCAATTGTTTTGCTACGACAGGGGTCTGTAACTAATTATTAAAACCATGCCCAAGAAGTCAAACAAAAATATTACTCTTAACGATCTCGCTGTTATGATGGCAAAAGGTTTTGCGGAGATGGTTACTAAAGCTGAATTCAATGATTTGAGGGCGGATTTTAAGAAAGAAATTAGTCGTCTTGACTAAAGATTGGCAGGACTTGAATTTAAAGTAGATGAATTGCGTGACGTGTTAACTCATTTTGAAGATGTAGATATTCTTAATCTTCAGAAACGGGTCAAAGAACTTGAGCAGGAATTAAAACAGTTCAAAAAACAAGCTGGGTTTAAATAGAACCATACCCGCCATAAAACCGCCTAAAATAGGCGGTTTTATAGTTAGAAACAAGCCATTTATGGTGAGCTTATTGAACCATGATAAACCCATCGTTGCGGGCCTTTTCAATTCCAATAAAACAAAGGCGCGATGTCAGTGATATTTTTCCCGCCCCGCAGACAAAGACTGTCCCGCCGAAGCAGTTCGATGGATTCTGATAATCATAGGTTTTCGGAGTGGGCTTCCCAAGCCACTCCTTGGGAACTCTGTCGAGCGCCGAGCGAAGCGAGGAGGCAAGCGAGGGTTACCTGTGATTATCGGCTAATCCATCAGAACTGTCTTCAAGGGCAGGCTGAAGGCGAGGACCAGCGGGAAAAATATCATTGGCAGAGCGACTATTTCTTGATACCGTATTGTAATGCATAAGGCGCAAGTTTTTGGGTATCTTTTAGTATCTTTTTTGACGGGGATTTTTGTGGGAGCTTGGTTTGAAAATGCGTATTCGGCGACAGTGGTTTTTGTTTTGATTGGGACGATTGCGGTTACAGTTTCGGCATACGAAAAAACATTTGCGGAAACGAAAAAAGCCCAACGTAATCGGCAGGTGGGTATAGTGATTGGCGCGTGTGTTTTAATTTTGGCTTTGGGCGTGTTTCGATATGGTCAAGCGAATTTAAATCAGAGTGTCTTAACAGAATTTGTCCGTTCGACAGGCTCAGGACAAGCCACCAAAGGCATACCTGTCATAACGAGAGGCTTTGTTGATAACGAAATGTCCGTTAAAGACGACAAGGCTCAATTAATTTTTCACGTGACTGAATTGGAAGTGCCGGGGCGGGTGATAATGGTCGATGAACGGACTCTTATTTTTTTGAAGGCCTATCCGACTTATCAAATTGGCGACCTTCTTTCGGTTCAGGGGGCATTACAATTGCCCGATAATTTTGCTCCAGATTTTGATTACGTGCAGTATTTAAAAAATAAAGACATCCGAACGACTATTTCTTATCCCAAAATTTCTTTTGAATCAACCATTCGTCTTTCCTGGCCGCAACAATTGAAAATTGGCATTTATAAAAAAATCTTTGCCGTTAAAGATCGTTTTCAATCATCTGTCGCTCGTTCTTTGCCCGCGCCTTATTCGGCTTATATTAACGGGATACTATTGGGAACAAGACAAGATATTCCGACTGATCTCACCGATGCGTTTAATAAAACAAGCACGACTCATATTCTCGCTATTTCCGGATATAATATTACGATCATTGCCGACGCTCTTTTGGGGGCTTTGGTCTTTTTTATGCGTCGAAGACGGGCGTTTTGGGTTTCGGTGGCCGTGATTATTCTTTTTACCATTATGACCGGCGCCGGCGCTTCCGTGGTTCGGGCGGCAATTATGGGGTTGCTGCTGTTGTTCGCGAATGGCTATGGCCGAATGTACGACCCCAAAAATTCGATTCTTCTAGCCGCAGGAGTAATGATATTTCTTGATCCGCTGGCCTTGAGGTTTGATGTTGGTTTTCAACTGTCGTTCCTCGCGGTGCTGGGGCTGATGTATATCGGTCCGATTCTTAAAGAAAAGTTTAAAAAGATTCCCGAACGGTTTAAGTTGAAAGAAACAGTTTTAATGTCCATCTCGGCCCAAATCATGGTTGCCCCGCTCTTGGCTTATATTTTCCACACCTTTTCGTTAGTTTCGATTCCCGCGAATCTTTTAGTGCTTCCCCTGATGCCTTACACGATGTTGTTTGGATTTTTGACGGGTTTAGGCGGTTTGATTGCTGGACCGCTTGGCCAGGCCGTGGGCCTTATTGCTCTGGCCCTCGCGTCATATCAGATTAATGTGATACGATGGCTTGGAGGGCTGTCGTTTTCAGCGGTGACAGTAACGATGTCGTCACTTGTGCTTTGTTTCCTCTACTCGTTAATCGTTTTTGGTATTTGGAGTGTGAAAATTATTAGAGGCCGGACAAATGGAAATAATTAAAAGAAATCTTAAAACAACCTGGCTGGGAATCGCCTTTCTTATTGCTGGTTTGGCCGGATACTATGCCGGCCAAGATTCGGTGGTCGTGGTTGCCCAACAGGCTTTGTTTAGCGCGGCGGAACCATTTGTGGCCGAAACCCCGACTAAAAATCAACAGTGTGTGGTTCGGGGCAGTTTGCCTGATCCAGATTGCACCCCCGGAGCGATATTTGCCGATGTAACCAAAGAAATGACCTGTGTGTCCGGCTATACTAAAACCGTTCGGAGTGTTTCGACATCATTAAAGAAAAAAGTCTATCAGGCCTACGGCATTGCTTATCCGCCGCCGTTCGGTACCTACGAAGCCGACCATTTTATTCCGCTCACCCTTGGCGGGAGTAATGATATCGCCAATTTGTTTCCCGAATCGGCTGAACCAAAACCGGGTTTCAAAGAAAAAGATCTCGTTGAAAATTATCTCCACCAAAAAGTCTGCGCCGGCGACATCAGTCTCTCGGCCGCCCAGCATGCCATCGTCGTCAACTGGATTGCCGTCTATAACAGCATCAGCCCCACTGATCTAAACGCTTTGCGCCAGTTGTATAAAAGCTGGAGCGCAACAGGGGACTAGTTGAGAGAACTTGTCTTTTGCTAGGCAAAATTATATAAGAAAAAATGGCTACTCAAAAAACAAAACTTGATCCGCGAATACATTTTGTCGCAGTAACAGCAATCATTGCTAAGGGTAATAAGTTTTTGATTGCTAAACGGGCGGGATGGGAAAAAGCTTTTCCCAACACGTGGACTGTCCCTGGTGGTAAGTTTGTGTTCGGAGAGTATCCGATGAAAAAAGCGAAGTCCGGCTATCCTCAAAAATATAATGTTGTCAACTGGGTGGTTAGAAATGAAGTTAAAGAAGAAGTAGGATTAGAAATTGAAAAACCCGAATATTTGTGTGATTTGGTTTTTGTTCGTCCGGACGGCTTTCCGGTAGTGACGCTCTCCTTTTGGGCTAAATATAAAAGTGGAAAAATTAAACTTGCCGATGCTTTGGTTGATTATGCTTGGGTGACACTCGCTGAAGCGAAAAAGTATGATCTGATTGATGGAATCTGGGATGAATTAAAAGAAGTGAGCCACATTTTGAAGAAAAACCACTAGCCACAAGTTGTGCACTAGGGCTTTGACAGATTATTTGGGGGGAGTATATTTAGGGTAGCCTCTTTCTTTGTAAAAGCTTTGCCTAAATCAATATTAAGGGACTTCTAATTAAGTAATTCTGGTGAGCCCCGCTTAGCGGGATTCCGAGGAGTTACTTCGCGAAGACCCACTTGTGTAACTAGCAAAAGCTTTTAACTTAGTTAGGGGTAAAAAAGAATGGTTGAACAAACCTAACACAAAACCGCCAGAGGCGGTTTTGTGTATTAATGGTCGGACCAGGCAGATTTGCACTGCCGCTAAATCCTCCCCGAGGACTCGTGCTACTGCTACACTATGGCCCGGTAATTTTTAACTGTGTGAATCAAAATCCGAGATAAGTATCTCGGATTTTGAAGATAATTTCAAATAGCTTAGGCGGCTGCGATGGCGCGCTTGGCTTGGGTTTTGATGCAGTCGGTGCAGATTTTGAGGCGTTTGCCGTTAACTTGGGCCCACTGAAGATTGATGTAGCGCTTAGATTTGACGGTGGGATTATAATGACCGCGCAGAAGAACGCGCGTAGTGGCCATGGTTGGTTTTTTCCCGCATTGAGAACACCTTGTCATAACGATTGTTATATTATACTAAAATTGTTATCCTGACAATACATATGACTATTCTCACAATATTTGGGCTGATTGTTTTTATTTATTCCGTGGTTATTCATGAAGTCAGCCATGGTTTTGCGGCCCAGGCGTTAGGGGATGATACCGCCCGATTAATGGGGCGGTTGAGTTTGAACCCGCTTAAGCATATCGATATTTTTGGTTCGGTTATCCTGCCGTTGCTTTTATTGTTCGCCGGAAGCCCGTTTTTATTTGGCTATGCCAAACCCGTGCCGTACAATCCCCAAAATCTGCGCGATCAAAAATACGGCCCCATTAAAGTGGCTCTGGCCGGCCCGGCTTCAAATATATTTCTGGCTCTTGTGTTTGGTTTAATGTTGAGATTCTTTCCGGACTTTTTGCCAGCGACGTTGATTCCCCAACTGTTTGCTATGATTGTGGCGATTAATTTGGTTCTCGTCATATTCAATCTGTTCCCGATTCCGCCGTTGGATGGCCACTGGGTTCTGATGACTCTTTTGCCCGCTCGTTATCATGCTTTTAAAGCTTGGCTCTATCGGTATAGTATCTTCCTTTTTATAATATTTCTTATTCTGATTTATCCCATTCTGTTCCCCGTCATTCCATGGCTGTTCCGCTTGATTACAGGATTGAAATTTTAGGTTCTTGACTCTTTATTTTTAAAAGTGTAGTTTGTGGGTCAAGGAGGTTTTATGAAACCACTGACACAAGATCAGATCACGCAAGGATCAGAGTTGTATTACGGGTTTGAGCAAAAGAAGCAGATAATCCATCTCTGGTTGGGTGAGAGACGAGATCCTCTTCGGGATGAAAAAGAGGTCAAGGAGCGACTCGACTATCTCAAGGGTCCTGATGCACTGACGACTAACGGCTCCGAAATCAGAGCACTTGAACAACATCTTTTCGACTTGGGTGAGGTCATAAACCTCTTGGGCCTACGTGAGTAGGCCCATTCGTTTATATAGGGCTTGCGTGAGGATATAATTTTTGCTATTATAACTACACTCATTACTACAATTTGAGTTGGGCGTATCTTTTTTAATTCATGCCGACATTTAACCAACTTCTTAAAAAACCTCGCAAAATCACTCGAGCGAAAACTAAATCGCCGGCTTTGACGTTCGGCATGAACACGAAAAAGAATCGTCCGGTTTATTATCCGTCATCGTTCAAACGCGGAGTTTGTATTCAGGTTCGCACCATGACTCCGAAGAAACCAAACTCGGCTTTGCGTAAGATTGCCCGCATCCGCTTGACCAACGGTAACGAAGTAACCGCCTATATTCCCGGCATTGGTCATAATTTACAAGAACACTCGGTCGTGGTTATTCGGGGTGGTCGAGTCAAAGACTTGCCAGGCGTTCGTTATCACATTGTTCGCGGCGTTTTAGATGCCGGCGCCGTCGAAGGAAGAAAACAGCAAAGAAGTAAATATGGAGCCAAAAAGGGCAAGTAACCCCAAAGGTTATAGGAGCTAGGAAATAGGTGATAGAAAAATCTAATTCCTAAAACCTAATTCCTAATTTCTAAGCAATGCGCAGACCAATTAAACACAAAACTCACGTTGAACCGGATCTCCAGTATCAGAGTTTGGTTGTGGCTAAAATCATCAATCGGATTATGTATTCCGGTCATAAATCCCATGCCACCCGGATTGTTTACAAGGCTCTTGAGATTGCGGGAGAAAAAGCGAAAAAACCGCCACTGGAACTTTTAGAAACAGCGATTACGAATGCCTCGCCAAATATGGAATTGAAATCCCGCCGCATTGGTGGTGCCAATTATCAAGTGCCTATTGAAGTCCGACCCGAACGCAAGAATGCACTGGCGGTCCGTTGGTTGGTGGAGGCGGCTCGTAATGCCAAAGGTAAACCCATGGAAGAAAAATTTGCCGAAGAGTTGCTCAATGCTTTCAATAATACGGGCAACGCCGTCAAGAAAAAACTCGATATGCATCGCATGGCCGATGCTAATAAAGCTTTCGCTCATTTCGCGTGGGGCAATAAATAAGTTCCTCGTTTTACTCGTCAATCTAAAATCTTAAAAATAAAAAATAAAAATTGATTTTTAATCTTATAAAAATTATTTAAGTGTTCCGAAATATTTTAGTTTTTAGATTTAATTTTTAATTTTCATGCGCGAATATCCAATCGAAAAAGTTAGAAATATAGGCGTTATCGCTCACATTGACGCTGGAAAAACTACTGTTTCCGAGCGCATCTTGTTTTATACAGGCGTCAGTCACAAGATTGGTGAAGTCCATGAGGGGGACACGATTATGGATTGGATGGAACAGGAACGCGAACGTGGCATTACCATTACGGCCGCCGCGACGACGACATTCTGGACTCCCACCAAGGCCAACGGCGACACTAAAGAGAAGATTAAAATCAATCTGATTGACACGCCCGGACATATTGATTTTACGATTGAGGTAAAGCGCTCGATGCGCGTGCTTGACGGTGCGGTAGTTGTTTTTGACGGTGTCGCCGGTGTGGAACCCCAATCCGAAACCAACTGGCGTTACGCCGACGACTACAATGTGCCTCGTATTTGTTTTATTAATAAACTTGATCGGTTGGGTGCGTCGTTTGAACGTTCTTATCAATCAATCCTTGAACGACTCACTCCCAACGCGGTGAAAATGCAAATTCCAGACGGCCACGAAGATAAGTTTACGGGCGTGGTTGATTTGCTCGAGATGGAATTTGTTCAGTTTGAGGGAGCCAAGGGCGAAAGGATTGTCCGAAGTGAAATTCCGGCCGAGTTAAAGGCTGAAGCCGACAAAGAACGCGCTATTTTAATAGAAAAAATTGTCGAGAACGACGATGAGGCCATGAGTCAATATTTGGAAGGCAAAGAAATTCCTGTCGAAAAACTTAAATCAATTCTTCGTTTGGCAGTTATTGCTGGCAAAATATATCCCGTCTTCTGCGGTTCGGCGTTGAAAAATAAAGGCGTTCAGCTTATTCTTGATGCCGTCGCCTATTACTTACCGTCACCGGTAGATGTCCCGCCGACCATTGGTAAAGATGAAAAAGGAGAAGATGTTATTGCCGAGCCATCAGACAGTGCTCCGTTTCGAGCCTTGGCTTTCAAAGTGGCCACCGATCCTTATGTTGGTCAGCTGACGTTCTTTCGTGTTTATTCTGGTGTTTTACAAGCCGGTTCCTATGTTTTGAATACCCGCACCGGCCAGCAGGAACGCATCGGCCGAATTGTTCGTCTCCACGCTAATGAGCGCGAAGAAATCAAAGAAATAGACGCCGGTGGAATCGCGGCGGCGGTTGGTTTAAAAGCAACTAAAACTGGCGACACTCTTTGTGATCCCGCACATCCAGTCACGCTTTTGGGTATTATCGCGCCCGAACCCGTTATTTCCCTGCGTATTGAACCAAAGACTAAAGCCGATCAAGAAAAAATGGGTATGGCCTTGCGTAAGCTTTCTGATGAAGACCCAACTTTTCGTATTCGGACCGATATCGAAACCGGCGAGACTATCATCTCTGGCATGGGCGAGTTACATTTAGACGTGCTTGTTGATCGGATGCGCCGAGAGTTTGCCGTCGAAGCCAATGTCGGTCGTCCGCAAGTGGCTTACAAAGAAACCATTACTCAAGAAGCTCAAGCCGAAGGTAAATACATTAAACAATCCGGCGGTCGGGGTCAGTATGGCCACGTCTGGTTGCGCGTGGAACCACTCGAACGTGGGGCTGGCTATGAATTTGTTGATGCTATCAAAGGTGGCGCTATTCCCGAAGAATTTATTAAACCGGCAGAGAAGGGTGTTCAAGAAGCCATGGAGCGCGGTGTTGTGGCCGGATTTCCGTTGGTGGATATGAAAGTTACGCTTTATGACGGTTCTTACCACGAAGTTGACTCATCCGAAATTGCGTTCAAGATGGCCGGTTCAACGGCTTTGCAGGAAGCTTCCAAACGGGCCAAGCCGGTCTTGCTTGAACCAATTATGAAGGTGGAAGTTATTATTCCTGAAAAATCGATGGGGGAGACGACGGGTGACTTGGCTTCCCGTCGTGGTCAGATTATAAATATCGTTGATCGTTCAACCTTGAGTCTAAAGGTTATCGACGCTCGCGTCCCGCTTTCTTCAATGTTCGGTTACTCCACTTCTCTTCGTTCGTTAACCGAAGGTCGAGGCAACTACACCATGGAATTCGATCACTACGAACCCGTGCCGGCAAACGTGGCGACACAGATTATCGAAGGTAAGAAATAATCGCTCGGTTGTTGTGTTTCTCTCGCTGTTCTCTCCGCTCGTCTCGTATCCTCCATTTCGTCAGAATGCGGACATAAATCTGGCGCCCGTTCCTCCCTTCGGGATTTTCCGGCCAGATTTACTGTCACCCGCATTCTTTCCTCAATGTTCGGTACGAGAGTAGAGCGTCGTTCAACGTTCGGAAACACAACAATCTCGCTCTAGTTTGTAAAAGACTCGATTTTTTTATGTGGATGTGGTATAAGTGAGGCTCGTTCGTTAACAAGCTCCGGACGGAAGACTCTCATTCCGAGAGGTGGCCGTTCGCAGCCCTTGTCACCGGTAGGACATAAGGGCCTATCGCTGAGAGGTGTGTGATGGATTTGACTATGTTGTTTCTCTCGGTGCTTGTGGTTGGTCTAGTGTTCCTAGTTGTCGTTGCCTGGACTAAGTCTGAGGAGCGGATTTCCCGCTGGCTCAAGGGCTCACGGATAAACTACCACTGGAAGAATGGGGCTGTTGAGACGAGTACTCACGAACCAGACAATAGGTCATGGCCGTATGTGTGGTCGTGGTGTTACCCGACCATAGAGTTTGTTCGCAAGCCATTTCGCAGGTTGTCAGTCTCACTTCATGGCAGTCGATGGTATCCACCGGAATGGAGAATCGGTAGACCAGCTGGCCGCAAGCATGTTAGTGATACAGTCTCACTAACCAGTAACGTTCTGGCCAAAACGGCTATCCAGATTTTCGGTAGCTATCCGTCACTTCAGGCGATGCTTGATCGGATTACCGAGCTGGAACGAGAACTCGAAAGTGCTAACAAGCGGCGACAAGAATGGGGAGCGGGAATCAAGGCCATACTCCAAATCGTTCAACTCGATCGTCCGCGGTATCGTTCGAAGGCGGCGTGGCACATCCGTCAGTGTCTGGAATCGATTGAGGGGTCGGCAGTTTTTCTTAAAGAACCGGAACCAACCGAGGAGATGATTTCTCGGTGGAGGAGTATCTTTGGATCCTAACGCTCTGATTCGGTAATTCCGGTGCTAAGGACTGTCGTGAGACAGGCCGAGGCACCGGCCTTTTAATTCTTGCCAGGTAGTGAAAGTTCCGATGGCGCCTTCGGCGCATATCTGAAAGAATTCGGAACTTCTACTACCTGGTTTGCAATTTATTATGGATGCGCTATTATCTAGCCATGCAAATCGGAGAACTCAAAAAAATGCTTAAGAAGTCAACGGCGGTGTTGATTTTGGAGAACGGGGAACCGTCGATTGTGGTCGTGGATTATAAGACTTACAAGGAATTGCTGGGTGAGGAAGGGGAGGTCGCGCCATCAACAGAGACTCGCCAGAGTGGCGAGATGGAGCTGTTGGAACGCATCAATAAAGACATTTTAGCCCTCAAAGAACAGATAGAAGAAGAAGAGAAATCTCTCGACCAGTAGAATTGCATAGGGTCAGATACATATTGCACTCTTTAGTGAATCAAAAGAGTGAGAATCTTTAACAAATTTAGGAATACCAAAGGCTTTTTAAGTACGGGCCATAATGCTCTAAAATGGGCATATATGATAACAGAAAAAGCCAAGTATCGGTACAAGGTGTTAGCGCATTGGCAGAAGCATGGCCTGGCTTCAGTTATAGATGCTTTTGAAATAAAGAGAAGAACCCTCTTTAACTGGAAGAGGGTCTTAAAGAAAGGGGGTGGTAGGGTTGAAGCTCTGAATCCGATCAAGCGAGAACCCAAAACGAGACGCAAACGCATTTGGTCGTTAGAGATACTCAATGAAATTAAACGTCTCCGGTATCAGTATCCTAATCTTGGCCCAGAAAAAGTCTATCCCTTGCTTTTAGAGTTCTGTGCCTCAAAAAACCTTGTCTGTCCCAAGGCCATGACTATTAAGCGTCTGATTAAAGACTTGGGTGGGTTGCGGATGACTCCCCAAAAAGTCTCTCACTTCGGCAAGATCGAGGCCTTGAAGCGCAAGAAAGTCTTGAGAAAGCCCACAGACTTAAAGGCTGAGTATCCCGGCCATGTTGTGGCTTTAGATACCGTGGAAATCTTTGTTCAAGGCATGAGAAGATACGTCGTTACCTTTAAAGACATCTACACAAGATTTAGCTTTGCTTGGGGCACTAAAAGCCACGCTTCCTTAGTGGCTAAAGAGTTCTTTGATCTTTGTCTCCTCGTCTTCCCGTATCCCATCACCTTTGTCCTTACCGATAATGGTTCCGAATTCAAGAAACATTTTAATGAGGAGCTGTTCCGGCTACATCTTACTCACTATCATACCTACCCTCGAACTCCTAAAATGAATGCCCATCTTGAAAGATTTAATCGGACAATCCAAGAAGATTACATTAATTATCATATCCACGAATTAGTTAACCCAGAAGTATTTAACAAAGGTCTCATGAATTGGTTGATATTTTACAATACTTTGAGAGTTCACCATGCCTTCAAGAACAAATATTCTCCCGTCCAATTCATGCTATCATTACAGAAACAACCTAACTTCTCTCAAAAGTGCAATTGGAGGTGGCCCTATACA
>ERZ1292640.1190-Hain-H43-02um-R1-1190-length-21554-cov-7_pt1 | contig 21554 bp, 18 predicted proteins | sample MGYA00564404_ERZ1292640 | MGnify/ENA primary metagenome ERZ1292640 (study PRJEB36523, sample SAMEA6512636) | groundwater metagenome | collected 2019-01-08 | study: AquaDiva: Metagenomics assemblies of 32 groundwater samples
GCGAAGATGCCCGGAATTACGACCGATCTCGCTCCTCTATGTCAGGAGTTCTGGACTCAGGGCTTCCCCGACCAGATGATCTACGGCAAACCGAGAAAAACGCGTCTTGTGCGTTCCTCTTTGCCGACAGCTCGCGCACACCTCTCAATTTCCTGCCGAAATGCTCAGAGTCGAATCGCGGCGGCAAAGATGACCTTCGAAATCCAGGCCGTAAACAAAAGAATCACGGGAATCGCCACTGCGCTGCTGGCGTCCGACATTTTCGAGACGCGCGTGCAACCGCCATACAGCATCAGCAACGTATGGCTGGCGGCAAAGACCCCCAAGACCGTAATGACCTCAAAATTGCCGATACCCAGGAGGCCGGTCGCCAGGGCCAGCAAACCTGCGGGGATCAACGCAGCCCCGGCGATGAACAGGTCGCTCCCAAAACTGCCCTGAGATCTGATGATGCGCCGGGCAAGGAAGAACGCTCCCGCCAAGCTGGCGAACGGAACCAATCCCCAAAGCGCCAGCTTAAGGATGTCTCCGAATCCTGGCCGGCTCCATTTGGGCAAAGCCAGGTAGATGCCGACGGTGACTAAAAGCACAAAAAGGACAGCGAAGGCGATTCCCGCCCCTTTTGCTCGTGTTTCTCCCAACGCCTCGAAAGCAGCGGATGGTCCGCCTACTGGATCGGGAAACAAGCGCTTCATGGCGCTCCAAGCATCCAGAGACGCAGTCTGTCCGCGTTTCAAAAACTCCTGCGCGGCGGGGGCGGTTGTTGAGGTTTTGGTGCCGCAGGCTGCGCAGCTTTGACTGCCGACCGCGAGTTCCTTTCCACAGTTTTGGCAAAACATAAAGTGGCCTTGTGCCGAAGATTGAACCGAGTCAAGGCTTCCGAAACAGGCTGAGGTCAAAGCTGCTCGACGAGCTAGAGTCCGTCACTTCCACTTCAGCCTCAACAGTATCATCTCTGAACTGCCTAATTCGTGTGGGTATCAGTACACCATCAAAGTCGCGAAAATCACTGAATTCTTCTCTTACTAATCTAGAATCCGCCAAAGATCGCTGTTTTGATTGGACGCATAGTCCCGTTTCCTTGTCGAAATCCAAATGGACATCCGGATTACCTTGAGAAGAAATCTTAACGCCGACAGTCGGACGTCCACGGACCACGGCATTCTCTCCTCTGCTTAGAGCATACTTTCCACCCAAAAGAGTGGTCAGGTCGCCAACTTCTATGGAGAAGAGTGTATCGCGCACCGCCTCAATTGTACTCTTATCAATTTTTTGCCGGGTCCCATTGACAGATCGCCAGATGCTCTCACCGTCAACCCCAAGAACCCGAGTTACAGTCTTTCCATCCACCTCCATTTGGATTTCTTCTCTGTACCGCTTTGGAAACTGACAGAAGGACTGCAGTTTATAGGGAATTTCTTTTCCGGACACGAACAGTTTGCCCTCACTTTTGGTCTGGCATGTCCTGAATTTTGCCAACTTCTCTGCGCCACCCTTGACCTGGATCGCTAACTTAATAATCTCGTCGGCTGAGGCAGAATCTGGAATGGGCTGAGCATTGGCGACCTTCGGGAATGGTCGTTTGATTGACTCCTCTGTTGCGGCCTTGACCGAGTTCGGCGTTGTCAGGCTCGCGCTTGCCGCCGCGGGGTCCACCCGAAAGAAATAACAAGGCCCAAAGACCGGTAGCTCATCCGCATTGGAGACGCCCCAGGTATTATCGAATTTCTCTCGATAGCCCGGCGCGAAGACATACTGAGCAGGCCGCAGGATGGACTACGGAATGCATAGCCACAAAAAGGCACAAGAAGACGCAAAAGCCCCGACTCTTGCGCTTTTTGCGCTTTCTTGCGGCAATTCCGGAAAGGGAAAGGTGTCTTCTATCCTGCGGCCTGAGCAGTATAGTCCTGGATCAGGAGGGATCGTGCGTATTAAGACGCCGTTGATTTCTCGACTGTGGTCGTCAATCAATTCATACTGATACTTGTTACGATCCTTTATCAGCGTTCTCCGATAAAACTCATTGTCCGGGCTACTAACTCGATAGAGGCTTAATCCACGTTTGTCGTTATCCAAGAACACGAGGACACCAGCAAGCCATGATGAAGGATTCGTGCCGGAATTAATGGGGGTAGGCGAACCAACAACAGAAAACCGCCATTCCATTCGCGTCTCAGGAATATTTAAAAACGGGTTGGTCATGTCTAATATCTTTTTGCGAACCTCGCATTGCGTTAGAGGGATATAAATGCCACGGCCTAATAAGAAAACCCCTGCACCAGGAGGCTCCTTGGTAAGGGTTACGTTCTGAACAGGGTATTGCACTGCAACCGCGATTTCAAACGAGAGAAACTGTGACAAGTAGCCAGTCTTTGCAAAAGACACCTGAATCTTACCTGGCACGTAAGTTAATGCATAATTCCCCTTTTCGTCTGTAAGTGTCGAGAATCTTGAATTGACGATGCCGACAGTGGCCCCCGGTAACGGCTTTCCGAAATTGTCGATCACCCGACCAACCAACGAGCTTCCTCCTTCAGCGGACGCTGCTCGCATCGGAAGCGAAGTTGGTTGAGCCGAGCGGGTTAAGCTAGTTTCGCTGGCGGAACCTCTAACGATGCGCGTGATTTCGTTTCCTGGAAGGCTGAGGACACCCCTCGGTGTTGCGAAAGAAAATTTGGCTTCCGAGAAATTTCCTTTCATGCTGCTCCCGTCGCTTAGCGCCAGAAAGCTGTCTTGAAACGAAACGACCTCGTTCATTTTGACCTCAACTTCGCCATAGCTTGTCTTAAACTTTGCGTTTGGATTCTGAATCTTGCCGCTGAGAACGGTCTCGTCTTTCATCGTCACGCTATCCGTTCCCGTCGTTGTAGGTGGGGAATCGGTCACTGGCTTCGATTCGGGAGCTTTCACCATGCGCATGTTTCTAAACACCACAGATGACAGAGTTGGATGACTCATCGCTCTGTTCACCACCTTAATCTCGATCTGCTTGCCAGGCTGATCTCGGTCGCTTCCAGGATACGGATCGAAGGCCACGAGCCGTCTTTCAGCAGCGTCTGTTTGAGAACCGACAACAAGGACGAAATGTTCGAGTAGAGGCCCGCCATACCCGTGCAGGATAACGGGCTGCTTTTCCTGCAATGACTGCAGTATTCGATTTGAATCGATTTCAATGTCGGCACCGACGTACTCCGGGCGTCGTGCTCCGGGGCCATCACCGCCATGCTTTCGTGGATCAATGTAGAAGTCGTCGATCATCGCATTCCGATTTCCCCGACCTCGTTCGAGCATTGTGTAAATTGTCGCAGCACACGCGAGGTTTGGCACGAGTTCTTTGCGCGATTTGTCGGGAAGGGTATCATAGACATGCAACAGAGACTGGTCGCGGTAGTTCTTCGGGTCCTTCTGCGACAATAAGGGTACTCCTCCAAAACTGTGGAAAGCGAGGCGGCAGCCTGCGTTGCGTTCTCCGCCAGCGCCAGCAGCCGAGCCAAAGGTTTCGCGCTAGACTGCATGTCTTCAACACTTTTTTCCGTTTGGTTTTGGATGAATTCGGCGACTGTCTCCTCCGGAATAAGACACGCGGTCAGGACCAATGCCCAACAGCACGCGGGTATGAGTGTCTTGACTGAGATTTTCGACAAGGTGGCAGTGCAGTACCACGGCATTATCTCGAAAACAGCTTCTCCATTTTTTCTCATAATTCGCCTTCCTTGCGCCACTTGGCCTGCCCGAAAAGAATAGGGGTGTGCCTACTCGCGTCCCCTACCAGGCACTGGCATGCCTCCAACGAAGTCCTTTCGGCACGCCCGATTTGGGAGTGCGTCCAGCGCCGCTGTTGGGTCCAAGGAACTGCCAGTTTCGGTTTGGACAGCGACCGAGCGCGCAATATTTTTCGCTCCTGCGTCGCGAATAATCCGGCTTTCGTGCGGAAAGCTTGAATGATTCAGCGGCGGCAGGATGCCATTGTTGGTTTGGTTTTACATAACCGTTCTTTTGGAACTGTCGGATTCAAACTCAACCGCCCGGTTTCCGCAAGTCCGCGTTTTCAGTCGGCTGACGGCGTTCTGCCTGAACCGATTCCAGGTGTTTCGAGATGATTCTTGATGAGTGACAGTATGGCCGGACTGCGGCACCGTGCTGCCATGACTGTGACCATTGAGGAAGCTGAGGCGCTTTTGTCTAAGATCGTGGCCAAGGCGGAAGCCGGAGAAGGTGTCCGCGCTTCAGCGCGCTCATTGGCCAAGGCGGCGTAACGGCTGGAAACAGAACTGTTCTCATGAGGTTGGCAGAGGCCAGGAGGATTGATCTGGGTCAAAGCCAATGAGCCGGTGGAGGCTGAAGTATCAAGCCCACCATGAAAGAGATCAGGCCATTCTCAGCCAGCCTCTCTATGTTGCGATCCTTGAGAGTCTTCGCGATCGGCCAAGGTTCTCCCTGTCCGACGGTCTGCGGACGAGGCGCCGTCCGTGGTCCGCATTTCTTGTGGCTCCAGCGCGCGCTGTTCACATCGTTCTTGCTGGTCCCTCTTTTTTCCGGCGCGCTCGCGGCAGATAAACCAGGCCCAGCCACCGTTCCCTGGACCATTGATTTTCGCTATGCGCCGCCTAACTGGCAGACTTCCATCTGTTTGCCGGATGATTGGCAGAAAACGCTCCTCGGCAAGGACGGCGGCTTGCTCTACGATTATCCGGGCAAACACGCCGGGTTCGGCACGCGGATCACGGCCAGTCTGGCCGGCGGCGCAACCTGGTTGCGGCAGGAGTTGGTCTCGCCGCGCGTGCCCATCGTGCGCACAACCAAACGCGCGGACAAAGTGGAGCTGGTTGAGGAAGCCTTTGCCGTCGCACCGCCATTAGGCCCCGCCAAAAAGGGTAAGAGGCACGGCTTAATTCTCGAACGGGTCGGTTCGCAAACGGGCCAGGCCAACTGGGCTTCGCCGCCGAAAAGCGCCGATCCGGCCTTTCGCAACGCCGCCATCGGCTGGGTCCAGCCGGTTCAGTACCGTTTCAAAGCGCCCAAAAGAGAGCGTTACACGGTCGTTTTTGGCTTATGCGAAGGCCACCATCAACAGCCTGGCCAACGCATCGTCAATCTCCTGATCGAAGGCAAAACCCGGCGCACTGTCGATTTGGTGGCGGAAAAGGGACGCAACGTCCCGCAACTTTTCTCCTTCGAAGCCCAGGACGACAACGGCGACGGCTGGATTGACCTAGCGGTGGCAGCGGCGGAGAAGTCGCCCGATGCCAATACCATCTTGAATGTGCTTTGGGTCTTTCGCGCGCAGGACAAACCTTCCTTGGCGGAGCTGCTTTCCGGACAAAGCACTCCGCCCGCGTTGGCGCACCTGGATTGCGGCGCGGACCAAATGGCGGGCAAAACACCACGGCATGACCTTTTGTTCGTTCACCTGCGCAATCCCGGCGCGACGGAAGCGAAGGTCAGTCCCATCCTGACGATTGAGAGCGAGTATCCCATCACGCCGCAACCGGACCAAAGGCGCGTGCTGATCGGCGCTGGGACGTCGCTGCTGTTTTCCCAGAAAGTCGAACGTTGGGAGCAAAGCGAGGGCCGGCTGGTCCTGCAGTTTGTCGAAGTCTCGATTGCGCCGGGCGGAGAAAAGGAACTGGCCGTCGGTGTGGCGCGCGGTCCAGACGCTTCCGATTGGTCAATCGATGCGGTCCAAGCCGCGGCCTTTCGCAAACGCGCGGAACAATTCTGGCAAAACCTCGATTTGCCTTACGGCCACTTGCAGGTGCCCGATTCCGGCGTGCAGGCCTTGCTCGATTCCTGCGTCAGAAACATTTACCAGGCGCGCGAGATCAAGAAGGATTTGCCGGTGTTTCAAGTGGGGCCGACCTGTTATCGCGGCCTCTGGGTGGTGGACGGCTCCTTCATCATGGAAGCGGTGGCTTATCTGGGACGGGTCGCGGAAGCGCGCAACGGCATCAAATACCTGCTCAGCTTCCAGCGCGAGGACGGCGGCGTGATGCTCATTGACGGGCATTGGAAAGAGACCGGGATTGCGCTCTGGGCCGTCACCCGGCACGCACGCTTGACCGGCGACAAAGCCTGGCTGCGCGACGTCTGGCCCAAGGTGGAGCGCGGCTTTGCCTATATTCATAAAATGCGCGAAATGGCTTCCGCCGATCCGAAGGCGCCAAATGCGGGATTGATTCCGGATGGCTTCAGCGACGGCGGACTGGCCGACAAAGTCGCCGAGTACACGAATATCTACTGGACGATGGCCGGGATGCGAGCTGCGGTCGAGGCGGCCCGCTGGCTGGGCCGGCCGCAGCAGGCGGACGATTGGCAGCAGGAATACGACGATTTGTGCCAGACGTTTCGCCGGGCCGCCGAGCGCGACACGCGGACGGATGCGCGCGGCAATCGTTACCTGCCGATTCGGATGCGGGACGATGGGAAGATACCGCCGCAAAAGGCGCAATGGGCCTTTCTGCACGCGGTCTTTCCCGGAAAAGTCTTTGCCGCCAATGACCCGCTCGTGCAAGGCAACATGGCGATGCTTCAGTCGGTCGAAGCGCAGGGCCTGGTCCTGGACACCGGCTGGCTGAAGGACGGGATCTGGAATTATTTCGCTTCGTTTTACGGCCATGCCTGGCTCTGGCTCGGATCGGGCGGCAAAGCGGCGGAAACGCTTTATGCCTTTGGCAATCACGCGTCGCCTTTGCTTGTCTGGCGCGAAGAACAAATGCCGGTCGGCCAAGGCGAGCAGGTGGTCGGCGACATGCCGCACAATTGGGCCAGCGCAGAGTTCATTCGACTGGTTCGCCACTCGCTGATCCTGGAGCGAGGCGGCGAGTTGCACCTGTTCGAGGCCTTTCCGCCCGCCTGGGCCAAGCCGGGAGCCGTGACCAAAGTGAAGGACATCCTGACCGAGTTTGGGCCGGTCTCGCTGGAGTTTCGGGTGTCCGCCGACGGCGCGACGGGGCGGTTGCATCTGAGTCCGCCGGCACGCACCCGGCCGAAGCGAATCGTTTTGCACCTGGAACCGTGGTCGGCGCAAACGGGCACAATCGACTTGCCTGTTAAAGGGAAAATTGAAGAGCGAATCAAACTGAACACTACAGCGACACTTCCGGACCCGTAGCAGCGGACGTGAGTCCGCTCACTTATTCACCGGCAGAAAGTTAGAGCGGACTCACGTCCGCTGCTATGGAAACGAAGACAAAGCGCCCGCTTCGAGCCCGGCGGCGGAAATGTCGCTGTAGTGTGAAACCGAAACCGTAGAAATCATCAACTGAACCGACGAGGTTGGTGCCCAGCCGCACCTATGCATAATTATTACCTATGAAAAATCGATACCTCATCTGGCCAGCCCTGGCCTTTCTGCTTTGCGGAAACGTTGCTTCGTGGGCGGCTCAAGCTGTTAAAGCCGCCCCGGATTACCTGCGTGCCAGCGCCAAGGACATGGAATGGTGGCGCGAAGCGAAGTTCGGTTTGTTCATCCATTGGGGCCCGGTTAGCTTGAAGGGCACGGAGATTGGCTGGTCGCGCGGCGGCGAACGGCGCGGCCAAGGCGGCACAGGGGAAATCCCCGTTGCAGAGTATGACAATCTTTTCCAGCAGTTCAACCCGACGCGATTCAAGGCCAGCAACTGGGTGGCCACGGCCAAGGCCGCCGGGATGAAGTATCTCGTGTTCACTTCCAAACATCACGACGGTTTTTGCATGTTCGATAGCAAGCTCACCGATCACAAAATCACCAACCCGAGTTCGCCTTATGGCCGCGACGTGGTGGCGGCACTGGCTCGAGCGGCTCACATCGGCGGGGTCAAGCTGGGCTTCTATTATTCGCCGGTCGATTGGCATCATCCTGATTACCGAACCACGAACCACGCCCGCTACATTGAATACATGCACGGCCAGGCGCGCGAGCTGTGCCAAAACTACGGCAGGCTGGACCTGCTATGGTGGGACGGTTTGGGCGGCTCAGCCAAGGATTGGGACTCGGAAAACGTTTTCAAAATGATCCGCCAATTGTGTCCCCACATCATCATCAATAACCGGGCTGGGTTGACCGCTGATTACGACACGCCCGAGCAGGAGATCGGCAAGTTCAAAACCGACCGGCCGTGGGAATCCTGCATGACGATTTGCCAGCAATGGGCCTGGAAACCCAATGACCGCCTTAAATCTCTCAAGGAATGCCTGGACATCCTGGTTCGCACCGTCGGCGGCGACGGCAACCTGCTGCTCAATGTCGGCCCCATGCCGACCGGCGAAATCGAGCCGCGCCAGGTCGAGCGCCTGAAGGAGATCGGCCGGTGGCTTCGGCGCTACGGCAAAAGCATCTATGGCACCCGTGGCGGCCCGTTCAAACCCGCGTCCTGGGGCGCCAGCACTTACAAAGGAAACACGGTCTTTGTTCATGTCCTGAACTGGGATGGCCAGGACCAGATCACGCTGCCGGCTCTCGAGAAAAAGATCCTCAAGAGCACGCTGCTCACTGGCGGCAAGGTGGCCGTGGCGCAGACTCCGCAAGGAATTGAAATTCGCGTGCCGGCCGAACACCGGCAGGCGCTCGACACGATCGTAGCACTCAAGCTCGAAGGTCCGGCTTCGGAAATCAGTCCTCGCTAAAAGATTGCCAATTATGGCGGGCTGCTTCATATCACCACCTGACTATGGCAACAGAATCTTTGAGCGGCTTACCTATGATTATTCAGTTGAACGAGCGCGGCCAATTGAACCGCAGAGACGCGATGGACGCTGAGAGGAATGAAGAAGAGCCAAATCAGATTCGGTCGCTGAGTGGTCAATTGCTTCCGACCGGCCCGAAACCCAATCTTCTCTGCGTCCATCGCGTCTCTGCGGTTTCTTTCCGGCTATCCTTCCTCCGACAGCGAAGCGTTTGCTTGCTGCATAGAGACGGCTTAGAAGCGTCCTCCTTTTTTCAACACGTGCCATCCGCTTTCTCGAAAGGACCAAGACCGTGATCCACTCGGACAAAATCAACGTTACACGCCGTGAATTTCTGCGGCGCTCAAGCGCCCTGGCCGCCACGGGCCTCGCCCTTCCGACCTTGATCCCCCGCAGCGTTCTGGCGGCGCCCGGCCAACCTGGCGCCAGCGATCGCATCGGCATCGGCTATATCGGCATAGGCCGCCGCGCCCAACAACTCCTGGACCTGCCCAAGGAATGCCAGATCGTGGCCGTGGCCGACGTCCACTTGAAAAACGCGGGGGCTTTCGCGGCCAAACGCCAGTGTCAGGCCTTCCAAGACTACCGCAAGCTGCTCGAATCAAAAGAAGTGCAGGCCGTGGTGGTAGCTTCGCCCGATCATTGGCACGCCTTGCACTCCGTCCACGCCTGCCAGGCCGGCAAGGACGTGTATGTCGAGAAGCCGATGACATTGACCATTCGCGAAGGCCGGATCATGGTCAACGCCGCGCGCCAGTACCAGCGCATCGTCCAGGTCGGCAGCCAGCAGCGCTCCATGCCCGCCAATCGCCGGGGTTGCGAACTGGTGCGCCACGGCGCCATCGGCAAAGTGCATACGGTCATTGGCCATAACTATCCCAGCCCGTGGGAGTGCGCGTTCCCCGGCGAACCGGTGCCGGCAGGCCTGGATTGGGACGCCTGGTGCGGTCAAACCGAGCCGGTGCCGTTCCACACCGACATTTACATTTCGCGGCGCAACCCCGGTTGGATTTCCTTCCGGCCTTACTCCGGCGGCGAAATGACCGGCTGGGGCGCCCACGGCTTGGACCAAGTGCAATGGGCGTTGGGCATGGATGAAAGCGGTCCGGTCGAGATTTGGACTGAGGGCGGGAAATTTGCGCCACCCGTGTACGCCAAACCGGAGTCGCGCCAGAGAGGCGAAGACGTATGCGGCCAGCCGAAAGTCTTTTTCCGCTATGCCAATGGAGTCCTCTTCAAGCTGGAGAACGGACCGGACGGCGGCGCGATCTTCATGGGCGACAAAGGCAAAATCACCATCGACCGCAACGTCTGCAAAGTCGAACCGCCGGAACTGGCAGGCCCGCCGCCCGGTCGGGACGCCGTCCGGCCCAACGTCGGCGACCCGCATATCAAAAACTGGATCGACTGCATCAAGTCGCGCGAACGGCCGGTGGCTGACGTGGAGATTGGGCATCGCTCCACCACGGTCTGCCACTTGGGCAACATCGCCCGCTGGATGGGCCGCAAGCTGCATTGGGACCCGATCAAAGAAATCTTTCCCGGCGACGACGAAGCAAATGGTTTGGTCCAGCGGCCGCAGCGCAAGCCCTACCAGTTGCCCGAACCCGTGTAAAACCAGGCTGTAGCTTTGGAGTATGCGCTTTCTGTTGATCCTTGGCTTAAGTCTGTTCCCGGCGCTGAGTCAGGAGCCAAATGCTGTGGAGAGTCCCAAAGCCTTATCGGTCGCCTGGAAAGAATGCTTGCGCCAGAAACCGGAATGGTACGGTGGAGCGGAAGCGGTCCGCATTGCCGATCAGGTCCTCCTCTACCAGCGCGACGCGGGCGGTTGGGTGAAGAACATCGACATGGCAGCCTTCTTGAACGAGCAGAAAAGGGCCGAACTCCTCGCACAAAAAAAGAAGGCCGGCAGCACCATTGACAATGGCGCGACTTACACGCAGTTGGCTTATCTGGCGCGCGTGGTCAACGCCACCCAACAGGAGCGGTTCAAGGAGGCTTTCCTCAAAGGCTTGGATTCTCTTCTTGCAGCTCAATACCCGAATGGCGGCTGGCCGCAGTTTTACCCGAATCCCTCCGGCTACCAGAAGCACATCACGTTCAACGACAATGCCATGGTTGGAGTGATGAATCTGCTGCGGGCAATCGAGCGTCAGGACGCCGTTTATGCGTTCGTGGACCCGGACCGTCGCGCTAGAGCCGGTAAAGCAGTGCAACGGGGCATCGAGTGCATCCTGAAATGCCAGGTGCGGTTCGACGGACGGCGCACCGTCTGGTGCGCGCAGCACGATGAAGAGACCCTCCAACTTGCCCCCGCCCGCACTTACGAAAAAGCATCGCTCAGCGGCAGCGAGAGCGCCGGCATCGTGCGGTTTCTCATGGGCATTAACCAACCGGAGCCGGAGGTGATCGAGGCCATTCACGCCGCCGTCGCCTGGTTCGGCGCCGTCAAACTGACCGGCATAAAACAAATCAACAAACCCGATCCATCCCTGCCCAAAGGCTACGACAAAGTGATCGTTCCGGATGCCCAGGCTGGTCCGCTCTGGGCGCGCTTCTACGAAATCGGCGCCAACCGGCCGATCTTTTGCGGGCGCGATGGCGTGGTCAAATACAGCCTGGCGGAGATCGAACATGAACGGCGGACCGGCTACGCCTGGTATATCAGCGAACCGGCCACCCTGCTGGCCAAAGACTATCCGGCGTGGCAAGCAAAATGGGCCGCTGCTCCGGCCAAATAGTCGCCGTCTTCTTCCGCTATCGGGACACCTGCCAACGCTTCATTGGCTCGCCCTAACGGGTGACCCTGACTAGAACCAAGTGACGTTCGGATACTTGGCGCGAAGGCCCGATCTTAACTTGGGATAACTGGCGGTTTTAAAGGCCGGCCAGTTGCAGGTCGATTCCAGGCGCTTGCCGTCGGGCGAGCAAAGCCAGAATTTCACGGGCAGCTTCCCTTCGCAGAGGCGCGGATGCTCCTGCAGCGCAAAACATTCCTGAAGTCTCACCTGCAGCTCCGGAGAATTCGGTTTTCCTTCTTTGTCAAGCGCGGGCTCCGCGTAGAGCAATTTAAGTTTTCGGCTGTCTGGCCACGCAATCGTCAACGGCGCCAATTCATCGAGCCAGCCGGCTTGCTCCCTGGCCAGATGCTGCCGGAAAGCCTCTTTTAACGGCGTGGCTTGCGCTTCCTTCGCCAGCGTTAGTCCCTCAAAGGCCCTGCCCAAACAAGCGCGGATGGCGGCTTCATCCAATGGCGGAAACTCCAGTTCCGGCGTGACGGCGCAGACCAGGTTGACCCGGGCAATGAATTGCTTGATCTCATGGCTGAACAAGGGCAGTTCAAACCAACCCTTGCGATACGCCTCCGCCAGGCAGCGTCCGGACGCGCGCGGCTCCGTCTCGGCCTGGTGTTCATAGTGAATGACCAAATCGCGAAAGCGCACCAGCCTGACGGCGGCCACCCGTTTGTGGGTCCGGTCGAACAAATGCTCGATGCGAGTGGTGAGATGCTGCGGAAACATTTCTTCAATCCACTCCCGTTTCACGGTCGTGGCCAATCCCAGCAGCGTCAGGTTTTCCGAGCCGCGCGCGGACACTTCGCGAATGGAGGCCGCCACGAACAACGGCGCATTTTGCACGACGCTTTCCCGCATCAACGTGCCGGTCCGGCCTTCGGTCAGGTCGCATTCCAGAGTCCCCAGATTGCGCCGCACGCAGAGTTGGTCAATGAATCCGGCCATGAGACAACGGAGCAGCGGGTCATCGGGTTTTTGATGGGCGATGGGCGATGGGCGATGGGCTTCATCGTTCTTCCCGGATTCTTCCGAGGCGTCCGGCGGCACTGCGCTTTCCAGGCCCGGCGCCCGGCTTTCGGCCAGCCGCTGTTTCCCGGCAATATCCAGGATTTGCTCGAAAGTCTGTTCGACCTGGCGCGCCGTTTGGGCGTGAATGCCATAGCGACGGCACGGCTCAACGCTGAAATTATTCTTCTTCGCAAACTGAAAAGCCCGCATCAGGGTGAAAAAATCCGATTCCTGGCTGGCTTCAAAAAGTTCTCTGGCCTCGGCGATGTGTTTATCCTCACGCCCCAGCCGCATCAGCAAGTCGCGGCCACTGACCAGGGCGGCGCACAAGGCCGCCGCCGGCACGCAATGGCGCCGGGCCGCCTCAACCAAGAGGCGCGAATAACGCGGATGCATCGGCAACCGGAGCATCTGACGGCCGATGGGCGTCAGATCGGACGGCTCGATTTTGACCGGTTGACTTTGGCTCGCGGACAGGCGGCCAACGTCCGGCATTCTGCATTCCACATTCTGCATTCCGCATTCCGCAAGCGCCCCCAGCGTGATGAGCAATTGCTCGGCCCGCTCGACGGCTTGCGGATCGGGTTTGTCCAGCCAGTCGAACTCCGCGGCTTTGCGAACACCCAGCGAATGGAGGAGCAAAACGACTTCAGCCAGGTCGGCGCGCTGGATTTCCGGAGTGTTGCGCTCGGACCGGTTGAGGTGGCCGCTTTCGGTCCAGAGGCGGTAGCACGTGCCAGGCGCCGTGCGGCCCGCGCGCCCTTTTCGTTGATCGGCTGAAGCCCGGCTGATCTCCTCGACGAACAAGGTGTTGATGCCGCGCTCGGCATCGTAACGCGCAATCCGAGCCAACCCGCCGTCCACGACGTGCCGGATGCCCTCGATGGTGACCGAGGTTTCGGCGACGTTGGTGGCCACCACCACTTTGCGCAGCGGGTGAGGGGCAAAAGCGCGGTCCTGGTCTTCCGGCGGCAGATCGCCATGCAACGGAATGAAGGCCAAACGTTCGTCGGTGCGGGCTGCGCGCAGGGCGTTGATGGTGGCATTGATTTCGCCCATGCCCGGCATGAAGATCAGAATGTCGCCTTCCGCGCCCGAGTTCACGATGCGCTCCGCTGCATCGGCGGCTTGCTCGGTGGCGGGCCGGTTGTCGTGATGATCGAGGTAACGGACTTCAACGGGAAAGCTTTGGCCTTCGGAAATCAGAATGGGACAGGGTTGGGGAGGGACAACTTCCGCGCTGTCGCTGACTCGATTCTTCTCCGGATGCTGATCGGACGCGGTGGCTGAGAGAGAATCCTTCCTTTCGACAGACGAAAGATAGGCTGCCACCGGCTCGGCTTCGAGCGTGGCGGACATCACAATTATTTTCAAGTCGGGACGCTCGGTTTGCTGCAATTGTTTGGCCAAGGCCAGCGCCACGTCGCTCAGCAAGTTTCTTTCGTGGAATTCATCGAACAAGATGATTCCCACATCCGGGAGTGTATGATCGTCCTGCAGCCAGCGCAGCAAAATGCCTTCGGTCACATAGCATATCCGCGTGCCGAGACTGGTTTGGTCGTCGAAGCGGATTTGGAAGCCGACTTCATTGCCCAACCGTCCATTGCGTTCCCAGGCCACGCGAGCGGCGACGGTGCGGGCTGCCACCCGGCGCGGTTGCAGCACGACAATCTTTTTAGAGTGCGGAGTGCGGAGTGCGGAGTGCGGAGCGGCGGCTTCGGCCAATCCCGCGTCCAGGAGCATTTGCGGAACTTGAGTTGTTTTACCGGAACCCGTGGGCGCGACCAGCACCAACCGGTTGCCGGATCGCAGCGTGCCGATGATTTCGGAATGAATCTGCCAAATGGGAAGCGACGTTGGCATGGCGATGGCGCCGGAAACTCGGCTGAGTCCACTCCGGTTGGCTAGAAGAGATAAGGCAATCCCAAAGCCAGGACGGTCAAAATCAACATCAAACCGCTGGGCATGAATTTCTTGGTCTTGGCCAGGCGCACGCCGAAAAGTATGAGGAGCATGACCAAAACCGCGCCGTGATAGCGAAAAAGGAAAACGTCCAGGGCAAACAAGACAAGGAGGGCGGCAAAAGAAACCGAAGCGATCAAGGAGATTTTGCTTTGGGCTTTGATAAAGCCCATCAAGCCGCCCGCCAGGAGCAAAATGATGTAAATCCAAAGAATCAAATGATCGTTCATAAAATTTTCTGAGGCCCAATCTCCACTAATTCAGCGACACGTCCAATGACAAAATGAGCCTCGCTTGCCTTTGGCCCCTGGCTGCGCAATACTGTCCGGGTGAAAACGACGGTCACGCAACTGACTGACCAATTGATCGCTTCTTATGCCCAAGTGGGCGGGATCAACCATTTGGATGGCAAGAACCTGCCTTCAAAATCCGCCATTGCGTCCATCACGGTTGACCTGTTGCGCCTGCTGTTTCCTGGATTCTTCGACGAACGGGTCATTCACTCGTCGGAGATCAAGATGGAAACGGCCAACCTGATGGATTCGGTGCAGGGCCGCCTGGAGGATGAGGTTTACAAAAGCCTCGAGTATTCGCCCCCTCAGTACCTGGTCCAAAAAACGTCGCGTCCCACCGCGCGCACCTTGACCTTGGAATTTCTGGACAAGCTGCCGCGCATCCGCGAATTCCTGCAGACCGATGCCGAAGCGGCTTACAATGGCGACCCGGCTGCGCTGAGCAAAGAGGAGGTCATCGTGGCCTACCCTTTCATCGAGGCGATTGCCGTGCAACGGCTGGCGCATGAACTGTACCTGCAACAGATCGCGTTAATCCCGCGGATCATGACGGAATGGGCCCACAGCCGCACCGGCATCGACCTGCATCCAGGCGCCCAGATCGGCTCGCACTTCTTCATCGATCATGGCACGGGCACGGTCATCGGGGAGACCTGCGAAATTGGCCATCACGTCAAGATGTACCACAACGTTTCCCTGGTGGCCAAGTCTCTGGCGGCCGGGCAATTGCTGCGGGGGAAAAAACGGCATCCAACCATCGAAGACGGCGTCACGATTTATGCCGGGGCCACGATCATTGGCGGCGAGACTGTCATTGGAGCCGGGACCACCATCGGCGCCAACGTCTTCTTGATGCACAGTGTGCCGCCCAATTCGCTGGTTCTGTACGAAGAAGTCAACATCAAGGTCCTAAGCAAAAAGGAGCGGAATCCCGAGAGAGCCGATTTTCAGATTTAGCTGATTTTCAGATTTAGCTTTCTTTTCCCTTGTCGCTGACAACCCAATTCCGCATGGTTGAAGGCGATGGCAGAGCGGCAAATTGCGGACATTTTGGCCAAACCGGACCCGGTGTTTGAACTGACACTGCGCCCCTCGCTATTCTCCGAGTTTACCGGCCAGGCCAAGGTCAAGGAGCGCCTGGAAATCTCCGTGCAAGCGGCCCAGCAGCGCGGTGAACCCTTGGATCACATCCTCCTCAATGGACCGCCGGGGCTGGGCAAAACCACCCTGGCCTATATCATCGCCAAAGCCATGGGCGCCAACCTGAAATGCACCAGCGGTCCGACCATTGAAAAGGCGGGAGACTTGGCCGGCCTGCTGACGAATCTGGAGGCAGGGGACGTGCTCTTCATCGATGAAATCCACCGGCTGCAAAAGACCATCGAGGAGTATCTCTATCCGGCGATGGAAGATTTCAAGTTGGATATCATCATCGACCAGGGGCCCAACGCCCGCAGCATCCGGTTGAATCTGCCGCGCTTCACTCTCATCGGCGCGACCACGCGCAGTGGGTTGCTGACCGCGCCGTTGCTCACACGGTTCCCGGTGCGCGAGCGGGTCGATTATTACCAAGCGGAGCAACTGCAGCAGATCGTCATCCGCTCGGCGCGGCTGCTGAATATCGAGATGGAAGAGAGCGGAGGCATGGAGATTGCCCGGCGGAGCCGCGGCACGCCGCGCATCGCGAACAATCTGCTCAAGCGCGTGCGCGACTTTGCCCAGGTGCGGGGCGATGGCCGCATCACCGTGGCCGTGGCCGATCAGGCCATGGCGCTGCTGGAGATCGACGAGAACGGCCTGGATGAAATGGACAAGCGGATTCTGGAGGCGATCATCGTTAAATTTGGCGGTGGCCCGGTGGGCCTTGGTTCTCTGGCCGTGGCGGTGGGGGAAGAGCCGGACACACTGGAAGAAGTCTATGAGCCGTACCTGATCATGGAAGGCTACCTGAAACGCACGCCGCAGGGGCGGGTCGCCACGGAACTGAGCCATAAGAAACTGGGCGTCAAGCCGGCCGCGGGGAATCAGCCGAGATTGCTTTAGGCGGTCATCCTGAAATAGGGGGACCTTTTCTTCCGTCCTCCGTCCTCGAGCGTGGCTTGCCAGCCTCTCCGATCTCGGTCTATCATCTACCCATGTCGGCACTGGAACTCAAACCGACGCACAAGCCCGTCCAGACCTACTACGCGGCCCTGTGCTGGTTCCACGACTTGGGCATCAGCCACGATGGCGCGCTGAAGCCGGACTTCCACGGCCTGCTCGACCACTGCGCCCGCCGGCACGACTGGACCGACCGAAGTCCGAATTCCGAATTGCGAATGACGAATGGAGGCCAGACGACTGCCGAATCTCAGTCCGTTCGGAACTCGAAATTCGTCACTCGGACTTTCCCAGCCTGCCGCTCCACCAATCCGAACCTCGCCGACGCCGCCGTCGAGGAAATGCTGATCCGCCATCTGCTCACCTAACGGCTGTGCATGAGAGTGATGGCAACCATTGACTTCATTTGAATCTTCGGCTTGACAGGATCGGGCTTGCGCGCGGCGCTGTCCGAAGGGCAATCTGAAGGAACTGGCGAAGCCGTTGACGTTGAATGAGAGAAGTAGTACATCGCTCCTTAGCCGTAGAGAAAGCCTGAATGCACGAGCATCAAATACAACTGTCCGAAGAACCCTTGGATGCTGCGTACGTGATAACGTTCGCACCGGAGAATGTAAGGTTCCTCAAGTTCACTGATTTTCTGAGCGCGCAGGTTGACATCTGGATTGAGGCCCTGCGCAAGTTCTGCACTCACCCGATGATTCGTCCACCGACCGCTCACTCTTGCGGGCAAGGCTTGGACCTCGAGGCGGTTGATGCGCTCTGTCCCGGCGAAAGCTGGGATGCCAGACTGCGCATTCACCATGCCCTGGGTAAACTTTACTTCCAACATGATGCCCCATCATACGTTTATTCCTCCTTCCACGTGGGTCTGCGGCTCAACAAGTACAATTACGAGGAGTTCATCCGCGCGTGGGTAGTGAAGACGCTGGGCAATTGGAGGCTGACGGAGTCGCTCAAAAAGTCACCAGACCACATCGTTCTTGTCAGAGCACCTGGGATGCATATATCCATGACCGGACGCCACATCATGTCACCAGACCACATCGTTCTTGTCAGAGCACCTGGGAGTTACGGATACATTTTCCGCAAGACGCCATTCGTGCTCGCACGGCTGGCTATCGTTTCTGAAGAAAACAAAAAACGCGCGGATGAAGCCGAACGCCAGGCGAATTGGCGTGCTGAAGAGGCCGAACGCGAGGCGAAGCAACGCTTCCAAAAAGCTGAGCTCTGGGCTGCGGAGGAGGCGGCTAGGCGGAAAAGACTGTCAGAAAAACCAAGCTCTTCCGAACCCTGCTATGTTATCACGCTGGCTCCAGGCGTTGTGCGGTATCTCGAAGTTGCGCTTTTCCTGGAGGCGGATGTCGTGCACTGGGTCGGCCTCTTACGCGGCTTGTGCCCTGAGCCGAAGATTCGACCCCCTTCCCATCTGAGTGGGATTGACAAACTGCTTCCAGACCTAAGCTGGGAAGACAGGCTACACGCGCACCATGCGCTTGGCAGACTGGAGCTGGAACATGGCTTGCCCTCGTCCGTTTATTGCTGTTTTCACTCTGAACTCAAGCTCACTGCGCCAGCATTAGATGCATGCCTAAACGCGTGGGTGACGGAGGCGTGGGACAATAGAGATGTCGAAGAATCCTTCGTTGGTGGCTCGGACCATTTGGTTCTTCCAGGAAATGCCTCATCTTCTGATCGGCGCTGTGTCTTTCGGAAAACCCCTTTCATCGCGGAGCGGCTCGCCGCACTGGAGCGAGAGGCTCAGCTCGCCGCCAAGAGAATGCTTGAAGTTGAAGCAATGCGGAAGGAAACAGACGATTTGGACCGGCTCCGCAAGAGCAGTTTCGCCACCTTCGTTTACGTGATGGAGGACCTGCGGAATGGCCACTTCAAAATTGGCCGGAGCATGAGTCCTGGGAAGCGCGAGCGTACCCTGCAGTCGGAAGTACCCCAGATCGTGCTGCGGCTCTCGATACCGGCCGACGAAGGACACGAGAGAGAGTTGCATGATCACTTCGCCGACAAGCGACTTCGGGGAGAGTGGTTCTCGCTGGCCCCTGATGATTTGCAGTGGCTCGTCTCCTTTTTGAGGCGGAACGGCGATGCAGCTCGCGCGTCCATCGATTACCAGTGGCTCGGCACTATAATCTTCAATGCCAACGACAATTCTGGTGGGAAATGAGCCTGGAAAGCCAATACGACTGGTCGCTTCTAAACCGAACTGCTTGGATATTGTCCAGAGGGTACTTGAGCAATGGAAGAACCTGGTAGCGTCAGAAGAACGCGAAGGCCATTATCAGCAATTCCTCGCAGAACATGCTGGGATGTTCTTTGGAACGGACGGGACATCTTTGACAATCAGTCAACTTCAGCTTGGGACAGAGCACAGGCCTGACTTGGTCGTAGTCCACGATTGCAGGAGCGGTGGTTTGCTTTACGAGTTCATCGAACTTAAAAGGCCGTCCCACGCTCCATACAGCGAAAGCACCCAAGCGCCCTCTCAATACCTAAACAAGGCTCTTGAGCAAGTGAGAGAATGGCAGGCTCGAATAGAGGACAATTGTGCAGAAATCCAGGAGCGTCTGCCAGCCATTCGTGCGGCAGACCGCCACTGTTCGTTCACCGTCGTAATCGGTCGCCGGGAGGAATCGAAGGACTGGCTAGTTGCACGCAACCGCCTAGCCGACAGATTGTCCAACAAGTACCGAGTAAACATCCGGTCCTACGATTACTTGACGGATGAACTTGCTGGGCGGCAATTCGCCCACTCTTCCCCGATTTGGCTCTCTGGAGACGAATTGACCTTGAACCGCTTAGCGAATCCGTTCACGACAGCGTTCACTGACAGATTATGGCGTGCGCTACTCCGCCGTTTGAAACAGGCTTCACCAGTAGGTTTGGCTGCTTACGAAAGCCATTTCTTCACCTGCGCAAAAAGTGAAATCGTCAGGTGCCTGAGACACAATGCGCTTTTCGACGAGTTGTTGATCAGGCAGGGAATGGCTGACGCACAACATCCTGAATAACCGCTTGAACCATATTCAACGAGGTCGTGACTATTGACACTGTTGGTGGTTGGACGGCGAAATCAACCGCGCGTTCCAGAAAGAGGCGCAAATCATGAAAGAGCGCGGCAAGAAAGTGCTCGCGCTGATTCCGCTCAACCTGGACGGCTTCCTGTTCAGCGCGGATTACCAGAGCGGCAAGAAAGCGGAAATCAAGAGCCGCGTCGCCGCCAACTTCGTCGGTTGGGAGAAAGACCACGCGCTGTTTGACCGCGAACTGGGAAAGGTCATCCGCGCGTTGCGAACGGATGAAGGTGGTCGCGAGAAACCGCCTCCACCCAGGCTAGTTGCCCTTATGTAGCGATGAAAGCGGATTGCGAACCGAAACAAGGTTTATGGCAAGCGTAGAGTTATTGGAATTACTTCGACGAGGGGCTCCGCATTGGAATGAATGGCGCGCTGCCAATCTGCCGGACTCGGACTGCGATAAATTCATCGACCTCCGAGGTGCTCAACTCGATGGCTTGAACCTGGCGGGAATTGATCTGCGCTACGCAGTGCTCTACGAAGCGACTTTGCGGGGAACCAATCTCAAAGGTGCAAACCTTAAGAAAGCCGATATTCGCCAGGCCCGGCTCGATCAAGCAGACCTCTCTGAAACTGACCTTTTTCAGACGAACCTATCCGGCTCAAGACTCGAACGAGTGGCATTGCGTCGCGCGAAACTTATCAATTCACTGTTGCTTCGCACCGACCTTCTAGAGGCGGATTTCCAAGACGCCTGTTTTGATGAAGTGTGGCTCTTCGAAACAGCATTCATAAACACCAATTTGACGGGCGCTACAGGGTTGGAGACGTGCTTTCATGCGGGTCCTTCCACTGTTGACGTTAGGACTATCCAACGGTCTGGAATGCTCCCGGGAAAATTCCTTCGTGGCTGCGGAGTGTCTGAAGAATTTCTCCACTACCTATCGTCGCTTCTTAATCAGCCGGTCCAGTTTTATTCCTGCTTCATCAGCTACAGCCACGAGGACAAAGCATTTGCCCGGTTGCTACACGACCGGCTTCAGGGACAGGGCATCCGCTGCTGGCTCGACGAGCATCAACTGCTGCCCGGCGACGATCTGCACGAGGGCATTGACCGGGGCATCCGGCTTTGGGACAAGGTGCTGCTCTGCGCCTCCTAGTCGTCGCTCACCAGTTGGTGGGTGGACGGCGAAATCAACCGCGCGTTCCACAAAGAGGCGGAAATCATGAAAGAGCGGAGCGAGAAATGGAAATCGACACCTCACCCCGGCCCTCTCCCCGAGCGAGGCGGAGAGGGTGGGAGAAAAGTGCTCGCGCTGATTCCGCTCAACTTGGACGGCTTCCTCTTCAGCCCGGATTACCAGAGCGGCAAGAAGGCGGAGATCAAGAGCCGCGTGGCCGCCAACTTCGTCGGCTGGGAGAAAGACGCCGCGCTCTTTGATCGGGAATTGGAAAAGGTGATCCGCGCGTTGCGAACCGGCGATGCGGGTCGGGAAAAACCACCAGTGCCCAAACTCTAAGCGAGCTTGGCCAAGCCGGGCACGGCGCGCGCCTGCGCAAGGGCAGTCTCCGGCATGACGCACAACGTCTTCGGCATCCTGGTCGGCGTGAGCATCAATCTTTTTGGGGCGTATTACTTGATCATGGGCAATGAAGTGTGGGTGCTGGCCGTCCTGCATGGGGCGCGTGAAGTTCAAAAG
>ERZ1292640.1191-Hain-H43-02um-R1-1191-length-21553-cov-6_pt1 | contig 21553 bp, 20 predicted proteins | sample MGYA00564404_ERZ1292640 | MGnify/ENA primary metagenome ERZ1292640 (study PRJEB36523, sample SAMEA6512636) | groundwater metagenome | collected 2019-01-08 | study: AquaDiva: Metagenomics assemblies of 32 groundwater samples
GAAGTTGCGGTTCATCCGGGCGTTCACCGATCATTGTCTGAATGGATTGTTTCCTTGTCTTGTAATCGATAATGATATGTTGACCATCTTCCAATTCATCGATTCGATCCAACCGGGCATTCAATACCAGATCACCCACCCGGATAGCGTGTTTTTCCTCCGCAGCGATCACTGTAAATGGATTACGTTTCTTTTCTTCATCCAGCCATGCACGTACCAAACGCACCAAACGGCGCTGTTCAATCTTCGCAAAACGGCCTGAAAGCGCAATCGGCCTGTCCTGCCGCATCTGCAAAACCGCATCGCCGGCAGCGCTCACCAACATATCGTTAAGACTGTGATCACTAATGCCATCGAGCGCATCTTTAGTCTTTAACTGCGTCCATATCTGCGCTAACACCTGGTGTACCAATGAGCCCCGTTCCATCGCATTTAAACCCGTATGGGGCGCATCCAGGCTTTTTATATATAACCGATGCTTCGCCCAGGCGCGAAATGGGCATGCCGCATAATCCTTGATCACTGATGTACCGCCTTTGATACCTTGTTTGGTAGCTTCCTTATCCAGGGGCGGCGCTTGATGATCTTCCATATACTCCAGTTCGCTTGATTGGATGATCAGATCGCGATGCTGAGTAATGACAGGAAAAACCGGCTTAGCTTCAGGCAGGGATTTAATCAGTGGACTGGGCTTTAATTCATGCCCATCACGATCATCACTGTATTTTGGATAACTTAAAATAACCTCTTCTGCACTGGACAACCATCCATCCATCAGCCGCCGGGAGTAAGCCAATGATTCCAGCGTGGATCCAAACGGCAACTTCGCCTTGCGTTGCAGTTCAACGGGTAGAAATGGATTGGGGCGGGAACGTAAAGGCCACTGCTCATCCGATAGCCCCATAACCCATAGATGATCAAACGTCATCCCCGCCGCTTCCAGTACACCCAGAATCTGAATGGGCACCTGCGGCGTTTCGGGTTGAAACAGGGTATCGTTTGCCATTCGCCTCAGACGGCTGATCGCTTCGTGATCACTGGTTTTTGCAATCACATGATCCAATAGCGCAAAATCAGCAACTAATTCATGCCATTTTTTTAAAGTCTGGTATTCAGTCGAGTCCAGACTGCGCTCCCCAGGAAAACCGATGATTTGTAATACTTCGGAGAAAACTTTGGCAAAAACGGTATGACTCTCCGATCCGGGTAGTTTTGCTTGACGAAATGTGACTAATTCCGATAAACGTTGCATTAAGATCGGACAAAGGGTTTGGCCGCCTGCTTGCTGTAAGAATGTTATCAATCGCTCCAGAGTGATGACAGGCTCAGCATACCGGCGTATGCGCGCATCCAGTAATGCACGCTGATTCATCTCCGTTTCGCTCCCTGCAATAAACGGCGAACGCAACAGATGGCTCACCCGTTTAAATTCCATTTCCTGACCCAGCAACTCCAGGCTTGTAAGCGCTGCATCAATCAGCGGATAAGACGCTAGCGCCAAACCCAGGGAAACATTAAACGGAGCAACCGGCCGCGCGGCACCCGGCAATGCAAACTTAATATCTGGATGCATGACCGTATCAAAGATTCTGATTATCGCACTGCGATAACTGGCCAATGCAGGCACCACGATGCCAATGCGCGCAGCACTATCCACCTCTACTTTGGTTCGCGCCCATAAAGCCGTCTGATAGATCTCATCACGACTGTTAATACATTCAACCCGCTGAATACCCTCCAACGATTGCCGGTATTTAGAAACCGGATGGGCAAGTACGACCTCACACCCGGTAGCGGCCAGTTTTTTCAGAAAGGTGATTTGCTGCGGTGTAAAAAGATCAAAACCATAGCAAATCAGAGCAGTCGCTTTCTTTATATCCAGATGCTCATAACGCTCTGTAACCAGATCACAGATACGGGCCTGATCGGTTTGCCGATGACGCGCTGTTATCTGGCGATAGGATTTTGCCCAATCCAGAAATGCCTTGCCATCCTCATTCGGATAATCATCTTTAAGTCCCGGGATCAGTTGCCAGGTATGCGCCAATTGCCACGCTTCCCGAACCCAGTGGGCTGTCTGCGGAATTCTCAGTAGCGTCTTTCCCGCCACAGAGGATTGAATGATCGATTCCCACAGGGCCTGTTCCTGAGCTGTGGATAATAACAAGGGGAATACTGAGGTTTGTTTTGAATAGAGTGTATCGAGGTAAATACGCTCAATTAAAGCGGTAAATGGCAAGACATCAGCCGAATGCCAGGCCGCCATTCCTTGACTGATTTGATGCTGGTTGAATTTTTCTTTAAGCGCCAATGCAAGTCTTCGGTTAGGTGTAATAACCGTAGTACCGGCACTTATGCGCTTAACGACCTCATTAAAAGGGATTTGCGGGAATGGTGAAGAGTTAGACATGCGGTATCTGCATTACCGCAGCTTCTTTTTAGCGTTGCAGATGTTTCAATTTATCTGCCACACTGGCCCAGTCATCTGCATCCGGTAATGCGTCTTTCTTTTCAATAATGGGCTTCCATCGTTTTGATAACTCAGCATTGAGTTCAATAAATTGTAATTGCTGATCGGGTACATCATCTTCGGCATAAATCGCTTCTACCGGGCATTCTGCAACACATAGCGTGCAATCAATACATTCATCGGGATCAATGACTAAAAAATTGGGGCCTTCACGAAAGCAATCTACCGGACATACATCCACACAATCCGTATATTTGCATTTAATACAATTTTCAGTTACTACATAAGCCATGACAACTATTCCTTGCTTGACACTTTTATAGAATTTCGCATTTTAGCAGAATTTTAATAAACAACGCCATCCTCAAAAACACTGAAACCGCAGATATCGATCCATCTGTAAAAAGTGATTACACTTTTTATTTGGATGATCTCCAATGAAGCAGCGACTCCACCCAAGCTCTTTTGACCTGACTAATCAAGGCAATCGGATACAATATAATTCATTACTAGACTTTATTCAGCCAGCTCGGTTAAGGTGTTAAAGTGTTAAAAAGAACTGTGCTTATTTGTTCTACGATCACACCAAAAACCAACAGGAAATAAATAATCAAGATGTGTTTTTCAGCGGAAGCAAGTTTTATCGTGGGTGGAGCACTCCTGATTGTCAGTACGGCAACTATCCAGAAAACCATTCACAAAAAAGATCTTCCCATCGCACTGATTCCACTTATTTTCGCCATGCAGCAGATGATAGAAGGCTTATTGTGGGTTTCTCTAACAAGCAACGATACATCGCAGGCGCAATTCTGGCTAAGTAATATTTACGGCGTTTTTATTGGTGTGATCTGGCCGCTGTTTGCGCCTTTTGCAGTCTATTGTGTAGAAATCGACAGGAAGCGCAGGAAAATTATCGCATCCATCGGCATGGCGGGTCTTGGGCTTGCACTCTATACCATCATTGGTCTCGTTGATCAGCCAATCGTCGCAGAAATCACCCATTACAGTATCAATTACAAACATGATGTCGGCGGTTATCAATTGGTCATTGTTCTGTATTTATTGGCCACTTGCGTACCCTTTATTTTTTCCAGTTATAAACACTTATATATTGCCGGTATCGTTATAACGGCCGGTTTCTTCATGGCCTATCTTACATTCCAGCAAACCTTTGCTTCGGTTTGGTGTTTCTTTGCAGCCATAGCGAGTGCGCTGATCTATTTTCACTTTGTGCATCGGGTTAAAAAACCGCTCATTCCCATACCATAACGCGCTTGCTTTCATGCACAACCAATTCTATCCAAGATAAAACAATTGCTTCACCTTGATTTCTATCAGTAGAATACAGTTTTAACCTTGATTCCAGACAGTTATGTATCTTGTTCAAAAGTATCACAGCATCGCATTACTTGCCTGCCTGTTGCTATCGCCGCCTATGACTCAGGCCAATCCAGTCGCCTGTTTCAATACCAACATGGGCAATTTTTGTATCGAGCTGTTTGAAACGCAGACTCCAATCACAACAGCCAATTTTCTCAGCTACATCAATAGCGGTGCTTACACAAATGGGATCTTTCACCGCAGTGTCCCTGGTTTTGTGATCCAGGGCGGCGGTTTCAAGATAGTCGATGGCACCGATGGGAAGTCACTGGCCGCTGTGAATACGTTTGCCCCGATTGCTAATGAATTCAAGATTTCCAATACACGCGGCACTGTAGCCATGGCAAAGGTTCCTGATGACCCGAATAGCGCCACCAGCCAGTGGTTTGTTAATCTGGCTGATAACTCCCTGAATCTGGATAGTCAAAACGGGGGTTTTACTGTTTTTGGGCGCGTTATTTTTGATGGCATGAATGCCATTGATGCTATTGAAAATCTGCCGGTAACCAATCTAGGCGGCAACCTTGCTGCCGCCCCGACTATCGATTTTGACGGTTCCCAAATTTTAGTTAAAAACTTTGTACAGGTTGATCAGGTTGCAGTAACCAAGGTCTCCGGTATATTCAGCGGAGATATTTTAAGCTTTGCTGTCATCACTGAGACCGGCGGTCTCTTTGAAGTCAAAATGCAATTGATCCAAACAAGTCCAGAGATTATATTTGAACTTGATCTTACCAGCATCACTCCTTTGCACACAGGCACCGCCACCGTAGCAACATTCTCATCGCTAAACGGGTTATTAAAGATACCATCCGTCATGATCAATGCTTCAACAGTGATCAATAATGTAACAATGAAATTAACCCACGCTGAATCGTATCAATTTACTTTGCAAAGCTATGAATAAACCCATTAATTCTTAGCACAGATGCTAACCAGAAATTCAATACATTCTATTCAACAGGTTACAGGGTATGAAAAAACCGCTTAGCCGGATCCTGGTCATCAATGATGAGAAGTTGATCTTGAAGGAATTCATCAAGGGATTGAATGCCGCCGCCAAATCCATGGAAAACCCCTGTGGTATTATATTTACCGGCGTAACCACTGCGCACGAAGCGCTCCAGTCAATTGAGCACGATGGTGACATTCAGGCATTGGTCGTCGATGACCGGCTTTACACCTTAAAAAATGCAGGGAAGCATGCGCGCGATCTGCAAATGACCGCGCTGGAATTGGTGCAAAAGGTTACCAATTTCCGTCCTGAACTGAATATTTACATCCTGATTGCCCAAGAACAGGAAGATGAAGTGGTGGATGCGCTTTTCTCCGAGACTGTCGATGGCTATTTCTATCGTGAAGAGCGCGATTACCGGGGCATGTACCGCATTCTCAATGCCCAACTGCAGGAAAAAGCGCGCACGCCTTTTTATGACCAACTCAAGAATTATGTGTTGATGGCCAAGGATGCATGGCATACCCCAGGGCATTCTTCCGGCGACTCATTGCGCGACAGTCCTTGGGTTAGCGATTTTTATGAATTCATCGGCGAACATATCTTCCGTGCTGACCTGTCGGTTTCCGTGCCGATGCTTGATTCCCTGATGGAACCCATCGGCGTCATTGCAGAAGCACAAAAAATTGCAGCCAAAGCCTTCGGCGCGCGCCGTACATTCTTTGCCACCAACGGCACCTCCACCGCTAACAAGGTCATTTTCCAGACACTGCTGGCTCCGGGCAACAAGCTGTTACTGGATCGCAATTGCCATAAATCGGTGCATCATGGCGTGGTGCTATCGGGCGCTCATCCGATTTATCTGGATTCCTCAGTCAACAAGAAATTCAACATTTACGGACCGGTGCCCAAACAAACGATATTCGAAGCCATTGAGACGCATGACGATGCGCAGGCGCTGATCCTGACCAATTGCACTTATGATGGCCTGCGCTATGATTTGCCGCCCATTATTCAAGCAGCCCATGCCAAAGGCATCAAAGTGATCATTGATGAGGCCTGGTATGGCTTTGCCCGCTTTCATCCGGCTTTCCGTCCCACCGCGCTGGAAGCCGGCGCCGACTACGCCACCCAGAGCACCCACAAGGTACTGTCCGCTTTCTCGCAATCCAGCATGATTCATGTCAATGACCCTGATTTCAATGAGCATCTGTTTCGCGAGAACTTCAACATGCACACGTCAACCAGCCCGCAGTACAGCATAATCGCCAGCCTGGATATTGCCCGCAAACAGGCCATGCTGGAAGGATATAAATTACTTTCCCGCACACTGGAACTGGCCGGGGAATTGCGCGCCCAAATCAATTCCACCGGAGTTTTCCAGGTACTGGAACTCCCCGACCTGCTGCCGGATGAAATAAAACAGGACGCTATTCAACTCGACCCCACCAAAGTAACGGTGGATATTTCCCGTTGCGGGTTTACCGTGGAAGAGCTGATTCAGGAATTGTTCGAGCGCTTTAATATCCAGGTGGAGAAATCCACTTTCAACACGCTCACCTTGCTGCTCACCATCGGCACCACGCGCAGCAAGGTATCGCGCCTGTACGATGCCTTGATGCGCATCGCCCGTGAAAACCGCGCCCCGCGAAGACTGTACCGGATCACGGAAATCCCTCGTTTTACCGAACTGAAATACCTGCCGCGCGATGCGTTCTACTGCGGCGGTGAGTTGATGCCGCTGCTCGACGAACAGGATAGAGTCAATTCAACCCTGAATGGCCGGGTATGCGCCGACCAGATCACCCCCTACCCGCCCGGCATCCCGGTGCTGGTTCCCGGGCAAACAGTCACGCAGGAAGTCACTCAGTATCTGGTCAGCATGTTACGTTCACAAAAACGTATCGAAGTGCATGGCATTGTTTTTGACGGCTATCTGCCGTGCCTGAGACTATTGACCCTCGCCGAGGAAAAAAACCTGAAAAGGCTGGGTAAATAAACACAAAAATTTTTATTCATATTATGATGCCGTTGCAACTACACAAGGAGAATGATCATGGCCAAAGGACAGCAACGAAAAAACAAAGAAGCGAAGAAACCCAAGAAGGAAACACCGAAGTAATTGGTTTGTTCGAATAGAAAAGCCAAGGTCGTGAATCAAGAATAAAACCGATGAATTCTTGCCTCGTTATTCTTGATTCGCGACTTGATACAGGCAGCTACTGAATAAAGACAATAATCTTAGATGCGATTGCAAAAAATTGAAGATCCGTCATGATGGCCTTTATTGGGCAAAGAATTATCCGCTAAGTTTTAGGTTTATCTAAAATTATTATGCAACTATTGATATTCATAACATGATAAAAACAAAAGATAGATTAATAATGATAGAGATCGTAGCCAGAAATAGGCAGTGTCGTTGTTCTGCCAGTAGTCTGCCTAATTCTAGTTAGGTATCACATGCAGCCCGCGAAGATCACAGCCGACACCGACATTCGCCAAGAGAGCATTCTGCGCCGCTACATGGATTTACCGAAGCTGCTTGACCTGCTCCATACGAGGTCGCTGTACTTTCGGCGCGCTGACGGATTCTCCGACCGCCTGGAGGGAGCCCTGTTCCCGAGTTTCCGACAATCTCTGGACGAGGCGTTCGCGCAAAAGGAGGTGCCTCATGGCGCAGACTACTTCTATCGGCGGGCGAGAGTGGGAAACTATGTCAGTTGTTGGACGATCGGCGCCCGAGACAACATGGCTCTGTGGCAGCTCTACGGTGGAGTGAAGACCTCCATTGCCGTGACGTCCACTGTTGACCGCCTCATCAAATGCGCCTTTGCTTGGAATCGGTCTACGCACCTCCACAAGGTAAAGTACGTTGATCATCGCCGAGTCCGAAACTACATCATGGGTCACTACACTGACGTCCTGCAGTACAAGAGCGATGCATACAAGTACGAGAGAGAACTCCGAGTGGTCGTGCCGCAGCAGGACGATGGGTGGGAGCACAATCCAATCGGAATATGGCTTGCCCTGCCAAGCGTCGACTCACTTATCAGAAGTGTTGTTGTGGCACCGGAAGCTGACCCAAGTTTTCTCGCCGCCGTGCGCGAACTTTGCAAACGCTACGGCCTAACAGCTCCAGTCAGGCGCTCAACGTTGTCACTGGTTCCGGTATGACACCTAACATGGCGCTTAACCTCGCTCCCTGCGGTCGCTGGACGCTGCGCGATAAGGCCGCGCAGCGCCGGTTAGCTCTACGTTGAGGCTGTAGAAAAACCCAATTTTCCCGATCAACTTATGCCGTGAAACTGGCATAATCTTCCCATCGGATAAGACACAAGGGGGACGAGATGGCGCGCTTCAAACTGGTCCATAAAGGCTTGAAATTTCTACCAGTCGACTTTGATCGGCAGGTACTGCCGGGAAGTTTTGAATTCGCCTTATGCCATCTGGTTGATCAAGAACTAGACCTCTCCGGCTTTCATAAACGTTATAAAAATGATTCCGAAGGCGCTTCGGCGTTTGACCCTGCTGTTCTCATTAAAATTGTTTTACTGGCCTATAGCCGAGGCATAATCAGCAGCCGTAAAATTGAAACAGCATGCCGTGAGAACGTTCTATTTATCGCCGTCTCAGGTGACAATCAGCCGCACTTCACCACGCTCGCAGGGTTCATTGCCAATATGGGTGAACTGGTTGCCAAACTCTTCGCGCAAGAGAAGCGAAAAGGGGTCGTACCCCTATTGATGCATTTATAGCACTTTTTGGTTAATTCCTCATTGCATCAAACTTCCAGCCAATAATTTCCTGGTAAGTGACCATCTTCATATAAACTATACTTTTTGACTAAACCTTAGAATGCTCAGGAGTCATTGCATGGCCGCCCGCAAGCTGATTTACCAATTCCGCGTAACCCTTTTGGGAATCGAGCCGGCTATCTGGCGGCGAATTCAGGTGTCTGAGAACTACACTTTTTGGGATTTGCATGTGGCCATCCAGGATGCAATGGGTTGGCTTGATTATCATTTGCATGCATTTCAAATCAAGAATCCGCATCGCAGGGAAAGTATCGAAATTGGAATTCCTGATACTGATACCGGCATCGGCCGCGATGTTCTGGCTGGATGGGAAGTTCCGATTGCAGATTACTTTGATAAACCAGGCGATGCCGTAGCTTATGACTATGACTTTGGCGATAGTTGGCAACATGAGGTTCTGCTTGAAGGTATTTTGCTGAAAGAGCCCTCAGTAAAATACCCTGTGTGCATGGCGGGAGAGAATGCCTGCCCGCCGGAGGATTGTGGCGGCATCCCCGGATTTGAAAGACTGCTGGAAACACTTGCACATCCGAAGAGCAGAGAATACAAGGAAACAACAAGTTGGCTCGAGGGTCATGTGAAAAACTATTTTCCTTATCATCCAGATCGCTTCGATGCGGCTCAAGTAAAATTCACGAACCCAACGAAACGCTGGAAAACTGCATTTGGAGATTGAGTTCGCCATGAACCAACTGAATACGGATTATTTTGCCCGCTGCATTGCCACATTGAGCCAGGCTTTTGAGAATCTGAATCAGCAGCCGCAAGATAGTGTGGCGTACGATATTTATTGCGCAGCTTGTGTCAAGGAATTTGAAATCATTCTGGAACAGACCGGTAAGTTGCTGAAGAAACGTCTGAAACCTTATTTCGCTTCCAGCAAACAAGTCGATCAACTCATATTCAAAGATGTTTTTCGCCAAGCCGCCAAGCATGGCTTGATTACGCTTGAGGAAGCCGAATGCTGGCTGATCTATCGCGATAACCGCAATGATACGGCGCATGACTATGGCGAAGGCTTTATCAACCAAACCCTGGCGCTGTTGCCTCAATTCATTCTGGATGCCCGTCGCATCAACGAAGTGATTCAGCAACCATGATGCATCAACTCATCTTGCGCGAACAAGATCGTAAACGACTGGTGGAATTGTTGGCTGCTCATTTACCAGCGGTGACCGCATGGGCTTATGGTTCCCGGGTCAATGGCGATGCCCACGAAGCCAGTGATCTTGATTTGGTGTTACGCTCACCGGATTTGAGTCCGATCCCGCTGGAGCATCTGGATGCCTTCTTACAAGCATTGCGCGAATCCAATATTCCCATTTTGATTGAAGCGCGTGATTGGGCACGGCTGCCTGATGCATTTCATCAAGAAATACTGAAGAATTATGTCGTGGTGCGGGAGTGATGGCATCCAGTTTATTCAGTGTTGTAAAAACTTCACCCATGGTCTGTCGTTGGTCGTACTGATGATATGGCTACCGGTGTCGACACTCAGTTGTACGGCTCTGGTCAGGTTAAGAACTAATATGTCTTGCAGATCCAGATCCTGAATCAAAAGATCGATAGTGTCTGGCCTTTTATCTTCAATACGCTGAACAATACCGCCAGCTTGATTTCTGGATAGCGCGATCACAATGCGGTCAATTGGCTAAACACCCGCAGCTTTCCCCCACGAATCGCGCAAGGTCACGGCGCGGTTAAACACCGGCTTGCCGGAGTTCATGTCGACACGATCCGCAATGAAATAGCCGTTGCGTTCAAACTGAAAGCATTGTTCGGGCTGCGCGTCGCTAAGAGATTGTTCCAGATAGGCAGTTATTATTTCTTTCGAGCCGGGATTCAACGATGTTTTATAATCCTTGTCTCCGCTGTCCGGGTAAGGATCTGTGAACAAACGGTCGTACAGGCGTATTTCCGCCGGTTGCGCATGTTGGGCGGATAACCAGTGGATATTGCCTTTGACTTTGCGGCTTTCCGCGCCTGGGGTTCCGCTCTTGGTGCCGGGATCGTAAGTACAATGGATCGCTTCGATTTCACCTTGCGCATTTTTATCCACTTCCACACATTTGACGATAAACGCATAGCGCAGCCGCACTTCAGCGCCGGGCGACAGGCGGAAGTAACCTTTGGCAGGCACTTCCATGAAATCATCCTGTTCAATATAGAGCGTCTTGGAGAACGGAATCACACGTTTCCCCCATTCCGGCTTTTGCGGGTGATTGGGGGCAAAGCAGTCTTCTTGCCGACCCTCCGGGTAATTATCAATGATCAGCTTCAGCGGCTTCAGCACGGCAATTCGGCGCGCTGCACGTTCATTCAGATCTTCACGCAGGCAATCTTCCAGAATGCTCATATCGATCCAGGAATCCGCTTTACTGATACCGATCCGCTCGGCAAACAAGCGGATCGAACGCGGTGTAAACCCCCGGCGGCGCACGCCCGCCAGCGTGCTCAACCGGGGATCATCCCATCCATCCACCAGCCCGCTTTCCACCAGTTCGATCAATTTGCGTTTGCTCATGACGGTATACGTCAGATTGAGACGGGCGAATTCGATTTGCTGCGGATGGCACGGCACTTTATCCGCCAACTGATCCAGCACCCAGTCATACAGTGGCCGGTGATCTTCAAATTCCAGCGTGCACAAGGAGTGTGTGATCTTTTCCAGTGCATCGGAAATGCAATGCGTATAGTCGTACATGGGATATATACACCATTGGTTGCCAGTGCGCTGATGGTGCACGTGGCGGATACGGTAAATCACCGGGTCGCGCAGGTTGATGTTGGGGGAAGCCATATCGATCTTGGCGCGCAACACATATTGGCCGTCCGGAAACTCACCGGCTTTCATGCGCCGGAACAAATCCAGGTTTTCCGCGATCGGACGATCCCGGTAAGGACTGTTTTTACCGGGACTGGTCAGCGTGCCGCGCATTTCACGGATTTCATCCGCCGAAAGACTTTCGATATACGCCTTTCCCTGATTGATCAGATATTCTGCAAATTCATAGAGCTGGTCAAAATAATCGGAGGAATAATAAAGATGTTTGCCCCAATCAAAACCCAGCCAGGATACGCTGTCACAAATCGAGTCGACATACTCCTGCGCTTCCTTCTCGGGATTGGTATCGTCAAAACGTAAATGACATACCCCGGCATAATCATGCGCAATACCGAAATTCAGACAAATACTCTTGGCATGACCAATATGCAAGTAACCATTCGGTTCCGGCGGAAATCGCGTTTCTACGCGCCCGCCCCATTTACCGGTACGGCTATCTTCGTCAATGATATTGCGAATAAAATTGGAAGGCACTGACTCAATTGGCAAATTAGTTTCAGATTTTTCTTTCAAAGCATGTCTCTCGGAAGGTGATTGATACGTTACTGTAAAATACTGTTCATCGGATTCAGTGATCAGCAGTATGATCGCTCTGATGTCATCATGATGTTTTGCGACAGATTATAACGGCGATTCACTTAAAATCCATCACCCTCTGAATATAACGCTTTGTAACTTCAGTTTGAAACCAAACTGCAACACGGTGCAAAATAACCGGTTCTATATTTGACTTTTGTTCATGTCTAGCATAGAATTCGCGGCTCTCTTTGAATACGCAGGACAGGTTTTCGTGAAAACATTTTCAGCCAAACCACACGAAGTAAGTCATGATTGGTTTGTCATTGACGCGACCGATAAAGTACTGGGTCGCCTTGCTTCGTTAATTGCACATCGTTTACGTGGCAAACACAAGCCTATTTATACACCTCATGTTGATACCGGTGACTATATCATCGTGGTTAATGTCGACAAGTTGCGTGTGACTGGCAATAAAATGGACGATAAAATTTATTATCGCCACACCGGTTATCCGGGCGGAATTTACGCAACCAGCTTTAAGAAAATGCACGCGCGTTTTCCAGGGCGTCCGCTTGAAAAAGCAGTCAAAGGAATGTTGCCCAAAGGACCGTTGGGATACGCCATGTTAAAGAAACTGAAGGTATATGCCGGTGATATGCATCCACATGCCGCCCAACAACCCAAACCACTTGAAGTTAGAATTTAATTTATGACCACTCAATATAATTATGGAACCGGCCGGCGTAAAAGCTCTGTCGCACGTGTTTTTATTAAACCGGGCAAAGGCTCCATCATCATTAATAACAAGCCGATTGATGATTATTTCTCACGCAAGACTGGTCGAATGATTGTAAGGCAGCCGCTTGAATTAACAAATAATTCCGCATCATTTGATATCATGGTAAACATTCATGGCGGTGGAGAATCAGGTCAAGCCGGCGCTGTGCGTCACGGCATTACCCGCGCACTGATTGATTATGATGCAACACTGAAACCCGTATTGAGCAAAGCCGGTCTGGTTACCCGTGACGCACGGGAAGTTGAGAGAAAGAAAGTTGGCTTGCGTAAGGCGCGGCGACGCAAACAATTCTCTAAACGATAATTTTTTTATTCGTATTGGAATATCAAAAAGCCGCCTTATCCCAGGCGGCTTTTTTATTTTATACTGGACAAATACACCTGCTGAAAAAACAATAGGAGTCACGATGATCAATGTAGGCATTGTTGGTGGAACAGGTTACACAGGCGTGGAATTACTGCGGCTATTGGCGCAACACCCCAAAATAAGGATCAAGGCGATTACATCTCGCAGTGAAGCGGGCATGGGTGTCGCCGAGCTGTTTACTAACCTGAGGGGACATATTGATCTCAAATTCAGCGATCCGATCGATGCAAAACTCAATCAATGTGATCTTGTTTTCTTCGCCACACCCAATGGCATCGCAATGCAGCAGGCTGAATCCTTGCTTAAAGCAGGTGTTAAGGTGATCGATCTGGCGGCTGATTTTCGTATTAAGAATGTCGCCGAATGGGAGAAATGGTATGGCATGCAGCATGCCTGCCCTGATCTGGTCGCTGAGGCGGTATACGGTTTACCCGAAATCAATCGTGAGCAAGTCAAGAAAGCGCGCCTGATTGCCAACCCTGGCTGCTATCCGACGGCAGTGCAACTTGGCTTCCTGCCCCTAATAGAAGCCGGCGTCATTGATATGGATTACCTCATTGCGGATGTAAAATCTGGAGTCTCCGGTGCGGGCAGGAAAGCTGAAGTGCATACATTGCACGCTGAAGCATCTGATAATTTTAAGGCTTATGGTGTCCCAGGGCATCGGCATCTTCCCGAGATCAAACAAGGACTTTCCAATGTTGCCAAGCGGCCGGTTAGTCTGACATTTGTTCCGCATCTTGTCCCTATGATTCGGGGCATCCATGCTACACTCTACGCCAGACTGACCCGCCAGATAGATTTGCAAGCGCTATACGAGAAACGTTATCTGGAGGAGGCTTTTGTTGATGTGCTGCCTGCGGGAAAACATCCTGAAACCCGCTCTGTCCGTGGTTCCAACATTTGCCGCATTGCAGTACATCAACCTCAAAACAACGATATTGTCGTGATATTATCGGTAACCGATAATCTGGTAAAAGGTGCTGCAGGACAAGCCATACAGAATATGAATATCATGTTTGGGTTACCTGAGGCTATGGGCATTAATCAGGTTCCACTGCTACCTTAAAGCTCCTCTTATTCCTCATGGATCAGATCGGCAATTGTAATTGTTTCAGCACTTTTGACCTCGGCTAGAATAGAATACTTATACTGCAAAATTCCTCAACTTGTCCGGTATAAACCATATCTGATTATTTAGAGGTCATATCCAGACAAATTGATTCTTAATCGATAGATATAGAGCGCTTCAGGTGAAAAAGTTTTTTCAGAGAAAACCAAAGATTCTATCTCCTCGCGTTGTTGTACGCCCTCATCGATCATTGCAACATCACCTAATGGCAATTGTTATTGCTTGCATAGCATTACTTTTTCTGTCCTGGAGCATGTATGAAGCGGGCAGCCGATCGGCTAACGGTCAGGATGATATAGTTCAAGAAGAATTAAGTCATCTATATGATCCGGGGACATGCAGGCAGCAAACAAAACGACAAAAGCTATGTTCCCAGATTGGGGATTTGATGCAGCAATTACAAATTAGCACTACAGCCAACAAGAGTCTTGCCAAACAAGTTGAATTCTTTACTAACGAAAATAATCATTTGAAAGAGAAGCTGGTATTTTTCCAGCATCTCATGCCAGGCACTACAAAAAGTGGCATTTCGATTTATCATTTCAGTTTGAGAGAAACACAAACACCCGGCAAGTATCGTTATATGCTGATATTAGCTCAAGGTGGAGAGAGATCCAATGATTTCAAAGGAAAATTGAAATTCCAGGTTACGCTGCAACAAAATGATCAGCATAAAACCATACCACTAACCAGCAAGCATTCTACGCAGGATTTTCCTGTCGATTTCAAATTTCTTCATCGATTGGAAGAGAGCTTCAAAATACCGCCTGATGCCACTGTAGAAAGTATGCGGGTACAGCTTTATGAAAATAATGACAGTAAGGTAATATTAACCCAAACTGTGCAACCCGCTTTGTGAAGGAGAAAAAGTATGTTTGGTAGAAAAAAGAAAAACCAACTTCACAACCATATTGATACTCTGATTGGAGTCAATACCAATATCACAGGGGATATCAGCTTCAGCGGGGGTTTGCGGATTGATGGGCATATCACTGGTAATATCATTGCTGCAGATGATGAACACAGCACATTGGTACTCAGTGATGAGGGTCGTATAGAAGGCGAAATAAAAGTCGCCAATATCGTTATCAATGGTACAGTAACCGGCCCTATTCACGCACGAGGATATCTGGAGTTGCAAGCAAAGGCCAAAGTATATGGGGACATCCATTATGGTTCTTTAGAAATCCAATTGGGCGCTTCGGTCGAAGGAAAAATGATTCATCAGGACAAGTTAGAATCTGGAAATAAACAACTGCCTGAGAAAAAGATAACATTAATTCCATCCACACCGGATAAGCAACGCATATCCACAGAAAGTGATGCGATATAATCAACCCAGTCTCTTGGTGCTTTGAAATAAAAATGAATATGACTGAAACTGATATGCATACTGAAAATAACATTCCTCTTTTATTTACTGACAATGCTGCTTCTAAAGTTAAACAGCTCATTGAAGAAGAAGGCAATAAGAATCTCAATCTTAGGGTTTTCGTCAGTGGTGGCGGATGTTCAGGCTTTCAATATGGATTTACTTTTGATGAGCTGGTCAACGAAGATGATACCGTTATGGAAAAGAATGGTGTCAAACTATTGGTTGACCCCATGAGCTTTCAGTATTTGATCGGTGCAGAAATTGACTACCAAGAAAATTTGCAGGGCGCCCAATTCATCATCAAGAATCCTGGAGCTGCCAGTACTTGTGGCTGTGGATCTTCATTCTCAGTATAAGCATTAAAACCCATTCAGGCAGGATAAATCGCTCCCAGAATCCTTCCTCCCTTCGCTCCAGTAACAGCAGCCAAGTTACCTGTTTTACGCAATAGCGCTTGTTGTGCCAGCCAGGCAAACGCAAAAGCCTCCACCCAATCGGCTGCCACACCTAATTGATCCGTCAACGCCACTTTCTTTCCTGGAATAGCATCGGCCAAGCGATCCATTAGTAAAGTATTATGAGCGCCTCCACCACAGACATAGATTTCTTCAGCGGTTGCACAATGCTCGTGTATGGACTCGGCAATTACCATAACCGTTAATTGTAACAATGTTGCCTGTACATCTTCCGGTGCTTCGTCGCCCTGTAATTTTCCCTCAAGCCATTTAAGATTAAACAACTCCCTTCCGGTACTTTTGGGTGGTTGGCGCAAGAAAAAATCGTCAATCAATAATGACTCAAGTATGGCAGGAATCATCCGGCCTGTAGCCGCCCATTGCCCATTCTTATCATAGACTTTTCCTATATGCCGCAAACACCAGGCATCCATTAATATATTTCCCGGACCACAATCAAAACCGATTATTTGATTGTGCGGATCAAGGCCGGTTATATTGGCAATACCACCGATATTCACAATGATACGATGACAATCCGGGCTCTTGAAAAGAGCCTGATGAAAAGCAGGGACCAGTGGAGCTCCCTGGCCTCCTGCAGCTATGTCGCGACTTCTGAAATCCGATACGACTGTAATCTGGGTTAACTCTGCTAACAAAGCTGCATTAACAAGTTGGATCGTGTAGTTCCTTTCTGCTTCAGGACAATGCCTGATCGTCTGGCCATGGCATCCAATGGCGACAACCTGTTGGGATACGATATCAGACTTTTTTAATAAGCCTGTGGTAGCTTCAGCATAAAGACAGGATAGTTGATTACTGAGAATTGCAGCACGATTGAGTTCGTCATAATCGGGCCGATGCAATGACAATAATTGCGTGCGCAATTGATCATCATAGGGACAAAAGAAAGTCTGAACCAGAGCAGGAGCAGAATCACTGAAATCAACCAGCACAGCATCGACACCATCCAGACTTGTGCCCGACATGATGCCTATATAATAAACAGGCTTCAACTACTCGTCAGTCCCTTAGAAAGGCTATTGATATGATTTACTGCGAAAAGTATTTTAACTTTATCCGTCACATGAATTAATGGGCGGCTCTGACAATGAGCCACCCGTCACATACAATGTTAGTCTAAAGAAGCGTAATGAATATTACGCATGATATTTAACCGCGCTACCAAGGATTGGGTTTCCTTTTGGAATGTGTTCGAGTCTCTTTTCGCAATCGGCGGAGCCGTTGGCAAAACAACTTTGGTTGGATCGCGCTGTACACCGTCTATACGCAATTCATAGTGCAAATGTGGACCCGTTGCCATACCGGTTGATCCCACATAACCAATCACATCCCCCTGGTTAACACGCTTACCTTTGCCCAATCCACTTGCAAATCGCGATAAATGACCATAAGCCGTTTCATATTTGCCATTATGTTTGAGAATAACCAGGTTTCCGTATCCTTTTTGTGAACCAGAGAAGGTGACTATCCCGTTTGCGGTCGCTTTTACAGGAGTTCCTGTAGGTGCAGCATAATCAATGCCTCTATGTGCCCGCCACTCTTTAAGTATTGGATGAAAGCGCGCATTCGTAAAGCCTGAACTTACACGAGAGAAAGTGAGGGGTGAAAGTAAAAATGCTTTTCGCAGACTCTCCCCTTCAGGAGTGTAATAACCATCTGCACCATTAGATGCTTGAAAATACACAGCCTGATGAGATTTTCCTTTATTGACGAACTCAACTGCCAGAACACGTCCGGTTTTAGCACGTTTACCATTATTCAGGAATGTTTCATAAACAACTGTAAAGCGATCACCCTGACGTAAATCCCGATAAAAATCGATCTCTGACGCAAATATTTCAGTGAGCTGCATGGCGATATTATTGGGTATACCCGCACTATCGGTTGCAGCAAACAAAGAACTGTTGATCACCCCGGATTTCATATGGATCTGAGTATCCAGTTCAATCTGCTGCTCAGTCATCCTGAATTCATCATCCGTTTTTTCCATCAGGAATAACTCTTCATTTCCAAAGAAATAACGCAGAGTCAGCAACTCGCCATCGGCCGTAGTCTGTGCGTAGATGGTTTTGCCTGGTCTTAATTTGCGCATTGCCCGGCTTTCACGTGCTGCATGCAGAAAATCTGTCGAATCTTGATTACTCACATCAAGCCGATTCAAGATTGCTGCGATGGTGTCACCCCGCCGGATATTTTCCTGATGCCAGAAAGTTTGATTGGTTTGAGTCTCGGAAAGAACATCTGGAATAGATAGATCAAGAATTACTTCTTCTACCTGAACTTCTTCAAATGAAGGTGTATTGGGTGCAATACCGAATGCAGTGACAATACCAAACAGTGGTATGCTGGATAATGCAACCAGCCAGCGAATTGTTTTTTTTGTTAGTTTTGATGATTTTTGAGCTAGAATCCTTTGTTTACTGCCAAGTGATGTATATAGCATCTATGAAGTACCTCCAGTCATTCTTATCATTTGCAAACAGACGCGAGTCTAACATGAAAACAGGCAAAACATGCACTAAGGTACAATTGAAAATGAACCGGACTGTTTTAAAAGATAAAAATACAAATAAAAATCATTAACTTATCGTTATCGTGAACAACTCAAACAACTCAACAAAATCTCAACTTGAGATTATAAAACGCGGAAGCCATGAGCTATTAGTCGAAACAGAGCTGGAAAGCAAGCTTATTTCTGAACGCCCATTACGAATCAAGGCTGGATTTGATCCTACCGCCCCGGATTTACACCTGGGCCATACGGTTTTACTCAACAAACTGCGCCAACTACAGGACATGGGACACCATATCCTGTTCCTGATTGGCGACTTCACGGGTATGATTGGTGATCCAAGCGGAAAAAACACCACCCGCCCGCCACTGACGCGAGAGCAGGTTTCGGAAAATGCCAAATCCTATACCACTCAGGTTTTCAAAATCCTCAGACCTGAGCAAACTGAAGTGGTATTCAACTCATCCTGGATGGATAAACTGAATGCAGCCGATCTTATAAAACTGGCAGCAACACATACGGTCGCACGGATGCTGGAAAGAGATGACTTTGACAAGCGCTATCGCAACAACCAGGCTATCGCCATTCATGAATTCCTCTATCCTTTAATTCAGGGCTATGATTCTGTCGCGCTCAAAGCTGATCTTGAATTAGGTGGAACCGATCAAAAATTTAATCTGCTGATGGGACGAGAACTCCAGAAGCATTTTGGACAATCGCAGCAATGCATACTCACGATGCCATTGCTGGAAGGATTAGACGGTGTCAACAAGATGTCCAAATCCCTGAATAATTATGTAGGCATCACCGAAAGCCCCAAAGAAATATTTGGCAAGCTGATGTCCGTGTCTGACCAGTTAATGTGGCGTTATCTGGAACTGCTATCTTTTGAATCATTGAGCGCCATCCAGAAATGGCGGGAAGAAGTCAAAGAAGGCCGCAATCCACGCGATATCAAAGTGAAGTTCGCACAGGAAATTGTCGCGCGCTTCCATAGTTCACAAGATGCTGTCGAAGCACTCACGGACTTTGAAACACGCTTTAAACATGGCGCACTACCTGACGAAATACCCGAGAAAATCATTCAAACGCAAGATAGCGAAATACCCCTGGTTCAATTATTAAAACTAACAGGATTAACGTCCAGCACCAGTGAAGCGCTACGTATGATCAGCCAGGGCGCTGTCAAACTGAACGGCGAGAAAGTCGAAGATAAATCGACCCGAATAATACGAGGTGAATCTGTTGTAATACAGGTAGGAAAACGCAAGTTTGCTAAAGCCATCATCCAGTAATCATTTCGTTATTACGCATTACATGCGTCTCACATCATTACCTCTGAAAATTAAAAGAACCGTCTGAAATACCGGGAGAGCAAAACAAATAGATTGCAGGATATTAAATAATTAAGTATAATTTATGGTTAAGTTGATTGCGGGATATATTTTCACAATTAACTTCTCTGGTTTCATCGTTCCTGGCCTCTCTTCAATTTTTCAAGTTTTTTCCGGAAAATGTGCGGCAACCTTGGTTAGCGGCGATGCTTTATTTAATGCGCTAGCAGGGCTATGCACTATTTGGACAATATCTGCCTGCTCGTGCGTCCAATTCTCACTTTTTAGGAAAACAACGTGTCTTTTGAAGATCTAAAGTTACACCCCTCCATTGTTAAAGCAATTCATGACGCAGGGTATACAACCCCTACTCCCATCCAGAAACAAGCCATCCCTGAATTACTTTCAGGCCATGACATTATGGCATCTGCACAAACCGGAACAGGCAAAACAGCAGCCTTTATGCTGCCAGCACTCCATCTCCTGGCTACACCGGCGAAAGTGCAAAGCCGCGGGCCAAGAGTTTTAGTACTCACCCCAACACGCGAACTTGCTCTTCAAGTATCCGAAGCTGCCAAAAAATATGGCAAATACCTTCCACGTACCAAGGTAATCAGCATCCTGGGCGGCATGCCTTACCCATTACAGAATAAATTATTATCTCAACCTGTGGACATTCTGGTCGCCACACCGGGACGACTGATTGATCATATTCAACGCGGCCGAATTGACTTCAAACGACTGGAAATGCTTGTGCTGGATGAAGCAGATCGAATGCTGGATATGGGTTTTATTGATGATGTTGAAAGTATTGCATCTGCCACCCCTTCGACTCGACAAACCCTGCTGTTCTCCGCCACTCTGGATGGCGCTATCGATAAGGTGGCGGCAAAGCTTTTAAAGACCCCAAAACGGATTCAGGTTGCTACTCAGAAAGCAAGGCTCGACAACATTGAGCAGCGCTTACATTATGTTGACGATATGTCACACAAGAACCGCTTATTAAATCATGTATTGCGCGATGAAGCACTCAAACAGGCTATCGTTTTTACGGCCACTAAGCGCGATGCGGATACTCTGGCCGATAGCCTTTACGCCCAAGGTTACGCAGCAGCTGCGCTGCATGGAGACATGAATCAACGTGAACGTACCCGTACGCTCACCAAACTTCGCAGTGGCGGCTTGCGTGTTCTTGTTGCAACAGATGTGGCTGCCAGGGGAATTGATATCGCCGATATTACGCATGTGATCAACTTTGACTTACCTAAATTTGCGGAAGACTATGTACACCGTATTGGCCGTACTGGCCGGGCAGGTGCAGCGGGCATTGCCGTTTCCTTCGCATCGAACCGAGATAGCGCGCATCTGATGAAAATTGAACGCTATACAGGGCAGCGCATTGCATCGCATATCATCCCCGGTCTAGAGCCGCGTATAAAACCACGCCCCCAAAATAGTGGTTTCAAAGGTGCGCCTAGCGTCACTCAGAAACGTAAACACACTCCATTCGCAAACAGTAATAGCCGTCAAGACTTCAACACCGCAAACGAAGGTGGTGCCGGAAATAAAAAT
>ERZ1292640.1192-Hain-H43-02um-R1-1192-length-21552-cov-7_pt1 | contig 21552 bp, 9 predicted proteins | sample MGYA00564404_ERZ1292640 | MGnify/ENA primary metagenome ERZ1292640 (study PRJEB36523, sample SAMEA6512636) | groundwater metagenome | collected 2019-01-08 | study: AquaDiva: Metagenomics assemblies of 32 groundwater samples
AATGGTGTCATAATGCGCATCGCCATCTCCATCGTACACAACCGCTTTGCGTTGAATGCTTTGTTCGGCGGCAGCCAGGTCAATCGGGATGACTCCTTGATCGTCCGGATGGGTGGTGAGGGCGGCGATTTCCAGCGCATTCAATGCTTTGCGGGCGTCGCCATCGGCCAATTTGGCCAAGTGCCGCAGGGCCTCCTCCGAAGCTTGGATTCTCAAGTGGCCCAGACCGCGGTCGCCATCCCGCAAAGCCCGCTGCATAAGCTGGTAGAGTTCTTCTTCCGTCAAGGGCACCAGCTCAAAAATCTGGGAGCGGGAAACCAACGGCGAATTGACGAAAAAGAATGGATTATGCGTCGTCGCTCCGATGAGTCGCACCACGCCGCTCTCGACATCGGGCAACAGGACGTCCTGCTGCGCTTTGTTGAAACGATGGATTTCGTCAATGAACAGAATCGTCGATAACCCTTTGTTCTCAAGGCGGTTGGCCGCGGCGGAAAGCACCCGGCGCATGTCCGCCACATTGGATTCCACGCCGCTGAGCCGTTCGAATCGGCTCTTCGTCCGGTGAGCAATGATTTGCGCCAGAGTCGTTTTGCCGGTGCCGGGCGGACCGTAAAAAATCAGCGACTGAATGCGGTCCGCTTCAATGGCGCGGCGCAGGAGTTGTCCGGGCGCCAGGATGTGCAGTTGGCCCACGAATTCTTCCATGGTGCGGGGACGCATCCGTGCGGCGAGAGGCGCCTGGGACGCCGGAGTGGGTCTCTCTGGGCTTGGTCCGGCAGCGTTTGATTCGGATGCTGCAACAAACAGGTCGTCGCTGGCCATGCTGATACAGTAGCAGTTCAAGCGGATTTTTCCCAAGACAAAAACCTGCCCTGGACCGTGTTGAATCCGATTTCCACCATTGGAACTTCAAAATAAAAAAACCCCGCCGTAATGCCGTGGGTAAACAGTTCCTCTGAACTAGTGCGAAACAGGTGGAGCCCTCTGGTTGGCTTTCGACTTCCAGTTAAGGCCTGTCGGCCACCAACCAAGCTCAGGCTCCGATCAATTGAGCTTACGGTTCAAGGACTTCGTTTCTTTACACGAACATGGCAGGGTAAATTCGCTACCAAAATCATTTCCAAAGAACTCCGGGCGCCTTTTCCCACTCTGGTTGGCCATGGTTGGCCATGCGCCCTTTACGATTTTATTATCGGCAGAATGACTCCAAGCTCAAGCAAAAAATTGAAAATTCTTGCTCCTGTTAGCATCCCTGCCCCCAACTTTCTCTCGCTTCGCTGATTGGCCGTTATCCGCCGCAATCCACGAGGGCGCTTGCGAGCGTCCCAATAGCGCCTTTACCGCATTTCATTCCCGGTTCTTCGGAATAAAGGCCAGCGAGGTTTCCATCCAGGAACCGCAACTGCATCCGCCGCCGGCTTCCGGCGAGAGCAGCAGGCCATCCGCCGGGATGGTGCTGAGCCAGCAGTCGGGCCGCAACCGCTCCCAACTGGTCGTTTGGCCGTTTTCCACGTCCCAGACGGTCACGTTGCTGTTCCGGAAGAACAGCGCTTTATCGGTCGCCGCATACGTCCCGCAACCGCCACCCGGTATGGTCTCTGCCCGGACCTGGCCCGTCAGCAAATCAAACACCTTTGGGCGCACATAGACATTGTGGCCAACGATGGCAGGGCGGGCCATGTGCGCGCCGTGATTGTCCTTGTCCCAAGGAAACTGCGACTGCCACAAGGGATTTCCGCCGACACCGTCGAAGGCATAAACGTGGTACTTCTTGTCGCCGGAAGTGACGAGAACGAGTTTGCCCTGCCCGCAGGCAAGGTACACGACCACTTCGCCTGCGGCCGGTTTGACCAGCTTTTCCCAGACCTGACTCCCTTGGGCCAAGTCGAGCGCGACCAGGTATTGGTCCTGCCAAAGTTCCGGCATGCCGATGCGATGCGAATCAGAAGCTTTGACTTTGGGATGGCGGGATTCGAGGAAAAAAATGCGGTCGCCGGCAATGCTGATGGTGGAGTTGATGATCATCCCGCCCGTGTAACGCCACATCTTCCGTCCAGTTTGTTGGTCCAGCGCAAAAAGGTTTTCGCTGCACACTTTGAAGGTCGCGGGACCGGAGGTGGCATCGTACCAGCCGGCGCTGGCGTCGCCCCAAAACTCCGTGTAAGCCGTCCCCTTTTTCACCGCGCTCCCGATCAGCTTGTCTCCCTGAACCGAGAGGTAGCTCCAGTCATATTGCCAGCCCTCGCGGGAGCCGGGCATGGCGGGATAGAGCTTGGCCAGTTCGCCGGAAGCGGCATCCAGGCGCCAGCATTGATCACGGATCGCAAGGTAAACGGAGTCGTTGTCCGCGCACCAGTTGCTGCAATCGCGCGGCATGTTGAACCGTTCCAGCGGTGGGATTTCCCGGGACCAAAGGATCGTTCCGTTGAACGCATCCAGGGCGATGATGCGGCGCAACCCTTGCACGAACAGCCTCCCATTAGTGGCGAGCGGAGAGGGTTTGCGCCCGTTGCGATCCGCCTGAGCGCGCGGGCCGGGATGCCCCAGCCATTGCACCTCCAGATCGTCCGTGCTGCGCGCTCCTTGCAGGCTTTCGCCGCCATAAGCCGCATTGGCGGCTGTGCCGTACTCGTGCGACCACTCACCCGCGCCGGGCAGAGCGCCGCCGCGGACGATTTTGGCCCAATGGCCGCGGACCTGGCCGGTCAGTCCAGCCATTGTCGAAACACCGTCGAGCCAGGCTTTCATTTGGCTTTCGTCCAAGCGCTGTGGCGCGTCGGAGGGCTGGCCCAGAAGAGCCACGCCGCCATTTGGCCGCAGATACTCTGCTATCGCCGCGGCACTCGCCGGGAACTCGGCGGCCGCAAGCATCCGATCCGAGACGATCAAGTTGGCGAACAGGCCCGTAAACGGCAGCTTGGAAAGCGAGGCCACATGGTGAATGGCAATGCGCGCGCCATAAATGCCGGTGGGCTTCAAGGCCTGGCGTGCCGCCCGGACTTTGCCAGGGTCGGTATCAACGCCCACAATGCGCAAGCTGCTGTGCTTGGCCAGTTCGTAAGCCATTTGCCCGTTGCCGCACCCCAGGACCAGGCAAATACCTTGCGTCACGCCCGACTGGGCCAGAATCTCCTTTGCTGCCTCGCGGTAAAGTGAAGCTGCGCCGTCAGAAGCGTAGAGAGAGGTCTCTTCCGGGACGGCGGGCAGGCTGTAATTGAAAACTGTGTCGCATTCAAATTTCTCAGTGGTGGCGGGCTTGCCGCCACTGGCGCCTTTGATGGCGTAATAATAAGTGCGGTCATGTCTAAGTCCGGTCAGAGTCGCGGTATGATCTGTTTTCGGGGCGGCGTCTTCGAATCTTTGAAGCAGGTCATCCTGGAGGCCCCATTCGAGCATGGTCGGCATCGGTTGAGCGGTTTGCCACCAAACGACCGCGCGGTCGGGGCCGCCGAATTTCAGGCAAGGACCGGTGGCCAATTGCAGCGGAACGGTTTTTTCGGCGAGAGCAGCAGGTGACTTGCTGTCAGCCAAAGCTGGTGGCGGAGTGCCTTCCGAAGCGCGGAAGCAGTGGATCGCCCCCTGGTCAGTGCTGGCGAAAAGCGCGCCGTTCGCCACGGCCAAGCCGTAAGCTCTGCCGGCCACCGCGCTTCTCCAGAGCGGCTTGCCATCGGCAGCGTTGAACGCGGTCACTTTATCGGTGCCGCCTGTATAAAGAACGTCACCCGCCATGATGAGCGCATCGGGGCAGTCAGAAGGCTGCTGCCAAATCTCTTTGCGGCTGGTGCGATTCAGCGCCAGCAGAGCGCTGTCGGTCAGGAGGTAGGCGGTATTGCTTTGAACGACGAGAGCATTGCCGCCGTTGAACGTGGCGATTTTGGAGCGGTCCTTCTCGCTGCTTTCCTGAATCCATCCCGACTTGTTGCCGGGACCGTGCAGCACTCGGGCATCCTCGGTCAGCAGCACAAAACAACCGCCGCCGCCTTCCAAACCGCCCAGCGGAGTGCCATCCTTGCGGTTGAACAGCAACGGCGCCACACGGCCTTGAGGGGAAATCAGCTTTGTGCCCGAGGCCAGCAGCGCGCCCTCCAAGGTCACCGATTCAAGTTTCTTGATGAATTGCCCGGATTTAACAGGTGCAACATGGCCTGTCATGGCATCGACAGCGCAAAGGTAGGATTCCTTCCATGGCAGCATTCCGGTCGCGAAGTAAGCGTTGCCACCCTCCACCATCACGCCGGTGCGACAAGGCCAGAATGGGATGAACCGGCCATTGTGCAGGATCAAACGGTCTGCGGGCACGGGCCTGAATTTCCAGAGCAAAGCGCCGTCGTCGGCATTCAGGCAATAGGCCTGGCTATCGTCGGAGCCAAAGAAAAGGCGCCCGTTCCAGTACGCGGGCGCGATGCGGACAGCGCCGTCGGTCGTGAAGGTCCACTTCTCCTGGCCGGTGCGCGTGTCCAAACAATGCACCGCGTCATCAACGCTGGAGCCGAAGAAGAGCGATTGACCTACAACGATGACATGAAAGACGGGATCATAATTGCGCATCGATTTCAGCCCGCGAATCCCGGCGTAGGCATCCCATTTGGCGGCGCCACCCCAGGCGGGTTGTGGCGGTTGCGGAGATTGATAAACCCACTGCTGGCTGAGCCGGGCCGCCGGCAGGTTCTCGCTGGATCGGGCGCTGCGATGATTGTCGTGTTGAAAAGTGGGCCAGTCTTCGCCCTGGACCCAAGCGGTCGCGGCGGCCCAGAGCAACAAAAACAAGCGAGCGGTCTTGATCAAGCCTGGCAAGCGGCTTGGCCGTTGACAGTGAACCTTCTGCTCCCTCATTTCATGTTCCTCTTTCTGACTGCCCGAAAGACGATTAGCCCGCCCGTTGCGATGATGACTGCAGCCAGCCCGGCCACTACGAACAACGAGGTGCGGAGCACCGGCGCACTCTCTGCCAAGATGGGGTTTGCCGGAATTTCCCCCCCGCGTGGCGCGGCTGTTGGAGTCGGAGCAGAAACGTGTTCACCAGGCGTCTCGGCGGCCGTTGCCTTGATTTGGGCATCCACCGATATCTCCTGGTAGCCAAGGGCTGCGGGAGTGGAGGAGGAGCCGCGTCTGCCCACGATCCGGCCGGCCTCGATTTTCACCATGGGGCTTTCGGGATCGAATCCCAACGCTTTGGCCAGTTGGGCGTGCAATGTCTCATCCCACCTGGCCGGAAGCCGTGTGCCCTGAGTCCACGAAATATCAAGGCCGCATTCGCAATCGGCGCCAATGATGGACAGAATGCCGGTGAGGTTGGACTCGGTGATTTCTTCGCCTTTCATCAGGGGTCCGATCCAACGGGCCTTGCCGTAAAGCACGGCGGCGCGGGGCGAACCGGCCTTCTCGGTATCCAGTCCCAGGCTCCAGAGCATTACTTTTTCCCGGTCCAGGAATTCCGTGCTGAGCACGATCATCTCAGGCGGCTGAGCAATCCGTTTTGGCAGCCACTGCATTTGCGAGCGGATTTGCTCAATGGCGCCGGTGATGGCTTTGCGAGCACGGTCGTTCTCGCCGGCCTTCGATCCTTCGATCAGCAACACCGCGCCGAAGGCCCGGCTGACTGTCCGCACGATTTCTTCGCGCAAGGGAGAGACGACGATGTTCTCCAGCGCCGAGGACAGGCATTGTGAAAAGGGCTGGCCAGGTTTGGAAAGGGTAACCGGCAGCGACTGGCCGTCGGGTGAAACGAGGACCGCGGCGGGGAAAGAGGCCGGCGCCAACGAGGCAAGATGTTTCATGGCCGGATGGTCTTTTTGCGAGTCGGCACTAATAGTCTCAACCTGAATGTTGCTGTCACGAAGCGCGGCAAGGGATATTTCGGCAAAACGGGAAGCGATGTTCGTCATCGAATCGTCGCGAAAGTAACCGTAAAGCATGTAAGGATCATTCCCCAGGTCAACGAAGCCGATGTCGCGGACGTTGTAGCGGCAAGCGAAGACAAGGGTGGGTTGGAGAAGACCCCATAGGCAAATCAGCATGGCCAAATAGTTCAGTCTCATCAAGGCAGTCGGACGATTCTCTATCGTCTGTGGTTAAAGTTTTAAAGTGTTTGTGTGGCCGGCAGGGCGTTTGGAGCCCCGCCTGCAGGCGGCAGGATGGCTGGACTTTCCCGCAGTGTCCACACTTTCGAGCGCCCAGCACCGCATTCCTGCAATTGGAGCGCAGGCGTCCTTGCCTGCGCGTGCCGCAACGAATTGGCCGCAGCCGAGTCTTGCGATGACCTCCCGCTTGAGGTGCCCCACTCGATTAGCACGTCATCCTGCCAATTGGGAATTAGCTCGCGCAGGCCACAAAGACTCGTCATTCACCGATGCGCAGGCATGGATGCCCGCGCTCCGGTTGCACGGACACGGGTTAGCCAAAACAGAGCACTTCCCCATTCTCCAGTGTGACGATGACCCGTCCCTCGCGGTCCACGGCCAGCCCAAAGAGCACGGGGGAGGCCGGCAACGGTTGCGCCCACAGCTTTTTGCCGTCCTTAAGATCGAGGGCGACCAACTCGGAAGCGGTGGCGATGAGGACCGCATTGCGGCAGAGCGCCAGGGCGACGCTGTCCTGGCAATGGCGTTCCCACACTGGTTTGAGGCCGGGAATCTCAGGTTTTCCCCAGGCGCGAAGGAACCGCTGGCCCCGGTTCTCTTCGACGCGCGGGAAGCACATCACTTTGGCATTGTTCACCCAGGTGACATCGCGGTCTCCCACGGAGGCGAGCAAGGTCTTGTTGAACACGGTCGCATCGTACACCGGATATTTCGGGTGCGAGTAGTACGGCTTGCCGCTGACCATGACGTTGTTCGCAATTTGGTACAACTCCCAGCCGCGCGGGCTTTCGGAGACCGGCACGTTGTTGTTCACCATCTTGAGGACCTGGCCCGGATCGTTCAGGCATTTGCCGCTGGCCGCATCGTAGATGGCTGGGGACACCGCGTTGCCACCCGCCAGGAACAATTTCCCCTGGTGAAGAAGAATATGACCCTGGACGCTGACTCCGCTAAGAGCCGTATCGTCCAGATGGCCGGACACATTGTTCTGCCATTTGATTTGGCCGGTGGCGGCATCGAGGGCATAGACATGTGTGCCGTCGTAATTGACGATGCCGGCTGCGACATAAGCAACTCCATCCTCGACCAGCACGCCACTGGCTGCCGGCCACGTCGAGAGCAGTTGCCCGTAAACTGGAATCCGACGTTCCACCGGCGCCGCGCGGAACCGCCACAGTTGCTGGCCCGTCTTGGCCGCGAAGGCATAGACCCAACCATCGCCTGAACCCACCAATGCGCGTCCCTTCCACAGGGTCGGCGGCAACCGCACTGCGCCGCCGGTGAAGGCTGTCCACAAAGGCGTGCCGGTGGCCATGTCCAGCGCGCGGACAATCCCGTCAGAGCCGCTGAGAAAAACTTGTCCGCCGACGGTGGTCGGAGCGGTGGGGGTGATCTCTTTTGGCAAAGAGGACCGCCACAGTTGGCGGCTGCTGGCAGGCAGGACTGCCTCGGTGGTGACGGTGCCGGTATTGTTGGCGCGGAAGGTTGGCCAATCGGCCGGCGACTCCGGCACGCCGGCGATGGAGGCGTCATGCTTCGCGCTCCGTTCGAGCCGCTCCGATTCAACGGCCTTTTGCTCGAAGTCGAAGTGGCCCGCCGGTCCCAGGCAAGTGATGCCGTAAAGGGTCAGATTGCAGTCGCAGGTCGATGGCCACCAGTAAAGCAGGCCATTGCCAATGGTCACGCCGTCCTGGCATTGCGCGCGCATGGGAGAAACCAACTGCGCGCGATCGCTGGCCAGGTCCAGCCGCGTTGAGCCGCCATTGGCCCGGCAAAAGATGGCGTCGATGGCGCCCGTGGGCCGTGTGCAAGCCCGGCGGCCCAGCTTGATTTCCTCCAGGATTTTGCCGGTGAGCGGATCGAACTTTCGGCTGGGGTCCGTGTCGATCTGCCCGCTCAGTCCGTAGAGTCCATCCTCTTGCAGGATCAACTGGTAGTTGCTGTAGGGATGCTGCCAGAGAATTCTGCCGTCCTCGGCAGATACAGCGAGCAGCTTTCCGATTTGCGGCCCGGAAAAGTAGAGGGCCTTGTCGCTGCACTTGGCGTAGGCGGTGGTGCGCCAATTCGTCCGCCAATCCTGGCGATTGAGGTAGGAGCCGAGCGCCTCGAACAGGTTGGAGGCATTCTCCTTGGTCTTCCGCCAAAGCTGAGCGCCGGTTTTCGCGTCGAGACAGGCCAGGTAGGAACCGAAACGGAAGACAAAAAGCCGGCCTTCCTTCATGCAGACAGCCCGGCTGTCAATCGGTTCGGTTTCCTGGTGCCGCCAGAGGACTTGCTTGGTTTTCGGATCAATGGCCAGCACGGTGCGCCCGAAGCCCCAGGTATGTTCAGGCTGATTGAAGCCCGGCGATAACGGATTCCACGGCCAGCCGTGCCTGTCGCTGCGGAGCCGGATGACGGGGTCTCTCTGCTCCTGCTCCCCAACCATGGCATAGAGAACGCCATTTTCCAGGGCCATCCATTTCCAGAAGGTCCCGCCGGCGATGGATTCCGGCGGCGCAATCTCATCGCGCAGTTCACCGGTGGCGGCGTCAATGACTTTGCACGATTTGTCATCGCCGAAATAAAGAGTCGTGGGTGTGGCGATGAAGGTGTTGCGGTGGACCATCAGGCTTTCCGGGATTTCACGCCTCCAAAGCAAGGCGCCGTTGTAGCCGCTGAACGCCGCCAGCGTGTTGAGCCACGGCTCTTCGCGGACCTTGAATGCAATATGCCCGAATGCTTTGAAGACCCTGCCTCCCGAGGCCACGGCCACCTGAGGCAACGGCGCATAGCGTGGGTCCGCCAGGAATTGTGTCAGGTACGGTCCCTGGGCCAGTTGGTCTTTGGAAACGGGGTTGTTGTCCGGGCCATGATACGGATGGCTCCAATCATCCACTCCGGCGGGGTACGGTTTGATGAGTTCCTTTGGTCCTAAAAGGGCTTTCGCCTGCGGACGCAGCACGCGCAGCGCCTCCGCTTCCGGCAGTTGCGCGGCCTCGCCCACGGCCACGAGGGCGTCAGCCAGGTTATCCGCCAAGTACAATTTCGCCAGCGGGCCTTTCTCGACGTAAATGCGCGTTCCATAAAGTCCCGCGCTCTCCACCGTGCGCCGTGCTGATTCCACGTCTTCAGCTCTTGGCAACTGAACGTAGATGAGCAACTCGGTCTCCCGCGCCAGCTTCAAGGCCAGCTCGCAGTTGGCCTCGTCCAGCACCACGCAGAGGCCCTTCGTGACCCCGATTTGCCGCAGCAAAGGATCGGCCGGCTTTTTCCCGGTCACGGGCGGGCGGGCATCGTCCGCCGCCAACGCCTCGGAAAAAACGCTATGCCACCCGACTCCATCAGGCCCGGCGCCAGCCCAGAGGGAAAGAACAGCGACAACGATTAACTTGGGGAAGAATTCCAAAACTGAATTTGAATTTCTCATAACATCAATCTCCTGATCTGCGGTTCAGCAACGGCGCTTCGGCTTCGCCAGAAGGCTGGCCGTTCGAGTTGCATTCTGCTCCCGGCAAAAGGCGCTTTCAAGCCCTATTCCAGCTCGGCATCCACTTTCGGCCTGAATTTTCTTGTGCGGTTTTCACTTCCACAGGCATTACTATGCACCTTATGGCTACAAACCATCTCAAACTCGGCTTCACCGCCCTGGTCATTGCCGGGGCGGCAACAACCCTGGTGATACAGCGTCAGTCGCAAGTCGGCTTGCGCGAAGAAAACGAGTCTTTGCGCCAGCAAATCGCGCAACTCCAGTCCGATCTTGAAAGCCTGTCCAATCAAACCGCCCAGGCCAACAGTGCTCAACGCATCTCCAAAGAACAACTCAGCGAATTGCTCAAGCTTCGCGGGGCGGTGGGAATGCTTCGCCAGCAGACAAACGAAGTCGGCAAGTTGCGGGGCGAAAACCGGCAGCTTCGCACCCAACTGGCAGGCCACGCCAATTTGCCGGGTGCCGAGTCACCGTTGCCAGCGGCAGCACCGGCGTCCGGCGCGGCGCCCTTCCAGCTCCGCCTCGTCCTGGATGAGGCCAATGAAAATGCCGAACCGATGACCAACAATGTCAAGGCAGCCGACGGGAACACCGCGCCGGAAACGCTCTACGTGCAGAAGGCTCCCTTGATGGATTACACGGCCATCAGCTCAGCCAACGTTTTGACCGACCCATCATCGGGCGCCCCGCAGATTGAAATCCTTTTGACGGATCAGGGACGCGAGCAATTTGCCAAAATTACGAAAGAGAACCTCAACAAGCGCATCGCCATCGCCATTGATGGCCGGTCATATTCTGCGCCGGTGGTCAGGGAGGAGATTACGGGTGGCAAGGTCCGGATTTCCGGCTCATTCACTGAGGAGCAAGCCCGGGAACTCGCGGCCAAAATCAACGCGGCGATCAGTGTTAAGTGACCGGTCCTTGATCATTTGCTGCCTCAAGGCCCTTGGAACACCCGGTAGAAACCTCGGCTGAAACCGGGCGCGGTCGTGTCCTCAAAATCAAATGATCCGCCGGCCGGAGCGCCAAAAGTCCCCAAAGAAACCCAGCCCTTCAAATCATCCGTAACTTCGATGACATAATTGAGGCCTTCTTCGCCATAGATACGAAAAAGGAAGTTGCCGCTGGACGGGTATTGCAGCGCTTCCAGAACGGGCGGAATTGAAATAAAAGGCTCGGCGGTGATTTTGTAGTCGTCGAACAACATATAATTATTACCCGGCGACTTGGGATCGCGGATGAACCAGACGGCATCGACGTCGCCCAGGTTCAGGCTGGCGCCGGTGGTGGTGATCGGTTTGGAATTGGCAATGATGACTTCATTGAGCGAGGCCGTCCACAGATTACGCGCCAAGTTCATCCAGATGACCAGGTCGTAAACTCCGTTATTGTCGAATTTGAAATTGGTGGCGGCAAAACCTTTCCCGTCATCGAGGAGATAAGAGATGTCTTTGGAGGAATCAGCAAAATCCACCGTGAAGAACCGGTGTCCATTGGTGCTGTAAACGCTCCAACGGAAATCATCCGCGCGAGCATTCGTCGAGTCCACGATCTGCATCAAGACCGAGAATTTCACGACCGAAAGGCCCGCCGGAACCGGAGCCGCATTGACGGGCCGCCAAACACTCGTGAACTCGTTGGTGTCAGTGGGAGGGAAAAACCCTATAAAAGCTTGCTGGCCGTGACCCGGGAATGACTCGGCGAGTCCATTGCCGCCGGAGCCTTCACCCGCCCAGCCATTCTGGCCCGCAAGTTCAAACTGAGCATTAAATCCTTCTGAAGCCTCAAATCCTGTCGAATAAATGACGCTGGCGCCCGGGGAGGCACCTTGCCCGCTGACCAAGCCTGTTCCAAGAAGCCACGCCAACAGGAAAGCGGGAAGAAGGCAGCACCGAAGTCTGGCGGACCGTGAACTGATACGCAGCCGAGTTTGCCTGCCTGACGACTTAACCATGGAACGATTTGACGGATGACCGATTGGGTTGGGATTTTGTTGCGACGGTTCTCCTGCGTTCTCGTGACGCTGTACTCTCTTTCTTACCTTCGCAACTCTTGCCGCAAGGAGGTGGGTCGCTGAGGTGAGGAGGATTGACCTTGAGCCGGCTGGCTGATCCCCCGAGGACCACTGGACTCGCTCGGCTGAATCGTTACGGAACGAGACGGGCTGGTGGGCGCGGGTGACGGCATGGAAACCACCGGGGCGGACCGGGTCACCGACGGAGCAAATGTTTGCGGCGCAGAATGTTGTGGCTGGGCCCAAGTCGGCCTGGATAGACCAGGAGCCGGCGCGATCACTTGCGGCCTGAAAGTGGGAGTGGGCAAGCTCTGCCGTTCCATCGTTACGCCGGTCGGCGGCTTATAGACTTCCTGCCGGGTGATCGGCGCCGCCGGCCTCGCCGGTTCGGGTCTCACAAATTGTCTTTGCTGAATAACGGGAGCAGGCCGTTGTTCGATAGTTGTCACGCGCGGCTGGCTGATGGATGGCTGAATGGTCGTCGCCGGCCGCTCGAAGGTTGATGGCCGAGCCGGTTCAAGCCTGGGCTGCGTCGGAGCAAACCGCGGCGCCACGGTCTGCGGCGTGGATCGGTTTTCGTAGGTTCGCAAGGGTGGCGTTGCGGTCAGACGACTGGCTGTGCTTTCCTGGCGGAGCGGTGTCGTTTGAATTGGGGCGGATGGCGTAATGGGAGCCGGACGGCTGATCGGTTCGATCCGGCGGACAGACGCAGCCGAACCACTTTGCGCCGAAACCAAAGGCGCGCTGATCGGCTTGGGAGGTGTTGACACACTCGGGGCAGCCGTCTCCGGCCTGCTCGGAATTGTGTTCCGCTGCGTGACCAGCGGTGAACGGAGGATGCTGGGTTCCGAACTCACCATGCGGCCTGAGTTTTCAGGCGATTTGTTTAAAGGCTCTTTTCGGACCTCTTGTGACGGTCGAATCACTTTGAAATTGCCGGGAGTCGAGGGTGCGGATTCGGACCGGCTGCCAATTTGCGGCTTAAAAAGCGAAGTCCCGCCCGCCGCGGCGCCGGCTTGGGCAGGCGGGCTCTGTTTTCGCTGTTCCTGCGCAACTCGGCTTGCCGACGGACTGCCCGCCGATTGCCTGGAAGGTTGATCGGAAGGAACAGGTTGCGGCCGGGTGAGAGCTGGACCAGGGCCGCCAGCCATTCGCGATGAGATCGCCGCCGGCGCATTCGCACGGCCAGACGCAAAGGCGGCTTGCGGTGATTCCTGCTGCGCGCGGGTTGCGGCAGCGGTTTCAGCGGAGTTCACCACCGGTTTGGGGCGATACAGCACCAGATCATTCCCGGCCTTTTCCAGGCGGTCAGGCTTGATGAGCGTTCCACCCGCCGCCGGCAAATCGCGAATGGCGACCTTGCGGATTTCAGACCGGGTGGCGCCGGCGACGAGCTCCCGGCCAAGGCCTTCGTTGACCACGGTGTTTTTGTCACCTTGGATGTAATTGTTCACCACGGTGCTGTTCTGGTAGATGTTCACCACCTGCGAATGCGGCACGTAATAATGCCACGGATCGCGGTCGCAAAAGCGCTGGATCGGCATGAAGGTGTAGCAATCGCTGGCCAAGCCGAAATCAAAGCTGATTCCCACCCGGTTGTTGAAATAACTGAAACCAATACCGTGCGTGTAACGAGCCGAGGGCGGCAAGGGCGCCCAACCGCAATAGGAGCCGGCGTTGCGCCAGGAAACCCAGGAGGGACCCCAGACCAAGTCCGGCGTCCATAGCCAGCCGTGATGCGCATGGCGCTGCCAGCGCCCATAATGAAAAGGAGCCCAACCCCAGGAATAATCCGATTGCCAGTACCAGCCGCTATCCGTATAAAGCCAGCGTCCCCCATGACCGTAGGGCCGCCAGGCCGGTTGCAGCACGGCGATGGTCGGTTGCCAGCACCGGCCATAATCAGCCACTTCAACCCAGGACCCGTACGGCTCCAAAGAGCTGTAAAAATAATTGTAACTCACTTGGGCCGGGGGCGTGACATAGACGACCTGCGCCGGTGCTGTGGCATAGACGACTTGGGCGGGCGGAGCTTCAGCGACACTGGCAGGCGGAGGCGTCTCAGCGACCGGCGGATTGGCATACGGAGAAGGAGCGGGCGCGGGCGCAGCGACGCCATCCGGCCCGATAGGAGGAAGAACGCTTTCAGGTTGTGCCTGAGCGGGTTGAGCAGCGATGACGGCAATGGTTGCGGTGGGGGTTTGGAGAGCCTGTGCCAAGCCAGCGGCCGATTTGTCGTGATTCAGCATGGCCGCTATGACGGCTGGGGAAATGCCGATATCGTTCAAATAGACAATTTCCTCAGCACCCAATTCATAGCGCTTGGCCGAGCCTTCGATGAAGGCCAGGACCACCGCATCGCCCACCCCCGACTGGGCCAGTTTAATGATTTCGGCCGCGTCGTCGGAAAAGTGAATGTTGAGTGGCGGAGTGATGGTGATCGTTGCGTTGGTCCCATTGGTCGCGCCGGCCGGCTGGGCGTAGGCCGCTAAATTCGTGGCCGCAGATGTATTGTTGGTTGGGGCTGACTGGTTGCTGACCTCATTCTCAGCTTCGCATCCCAAGAAGAGAGTCGCAGCCGCCAGGACCGCCACCAGCCTGAAGATTGTTACGATGAGAGGTTTCATAGGAATTCCCAAAAAGGCAGGTCGTTTAGCGCCAGTGTCAAAAGGATCGTCAAATTGTTATTCGGTTCCACAGCTTCCTTGGGCTGCACCCGATGCTCCTGGCAAAGAGCCGCTCAAAGGGCCGCTGCACTGTCCGTCGTTGCGTTTCGTTTTGCTGCTGTCATTACAGGCTCAAGTTCGCTTTCAAGAGACTGCTTATCTTATTATTCAATCTGCCTGATAGACGAAATCCTGCGGGCCAGTATTCAAGCTGCCGTCCTCCCTGCCCTGGTTTTCGCAGCGCATCAGCACCGCAACCGAACGGTGTCAGGATTGTCCCCGCAAACCCAGGGCGGACCCCGGCTCGAAAGGACCCCAGCCGACTCCTTTTCGTGGTCCGCCCTGAATTCGCGGGGATTCTCTGTCCGGGTGGCACGCTGCAAGGTCTTTTTCAAACAGGCAGGAATTTGGGGGATAACAGGGCGCGAGCTGATGAGCGCCCACCGAGCGTGGGAGGCTGCGCCCGCTGCCGCTGCCTTTGCCCCAAAGGCGGGTCTGCAAAAAACATTGCACGAACGGGCTGACTTCAGCATTTTAAGCACAGGATTGGCCGGAGAGATGGCTGAGTGGTTTAAGGCGCGCGCCTGGAGAGCGTGATTACCCGAAAGGTAACGGGGGTTCGAATCCCTCTCTCTCCGCCAAACTCAATTCCACTCAATGTTTACAGGGGTTCAGAGAACGGAGGTGGCGTGACGGCGATATTCTTGTCCGCGCCTGACGGTTTTGGCTCAGTCGAATCGTGATCGCCACTCCGCGCGGGAGTTTCCCCCCGTGGCTTTGTGGCTTTGTTCCGAATCATGGGTTGAACGTTTTCTCGCGGCAATGCGCTTTGCACGAGCGTGTGTCATGGGGCTGGTGGCGCCACGCTAACCGTGCGATAAAACCGGTGCGGCAGTGACCCCGCCTCGCCGTCGGTGTAATCTGCCGTCGCTACCGAGAATTGGAGCGTCGAGAGGTTTTCGATGTTCTCACCGTTGAAGCGTCATTGATACGCAGCGGTTCGGTGCCGGTTGCGACTACTGAAAACAGCGCGTCTTCGGAAGCTATCAACGCCAAGCTTCGTGGGTGAAGTGTGACATCGGGTGGTTCACCCGCCGAGACCAGTAGAACCGCAGTTGGACACTGGACAATGATTCCGAGCCAGAGCGACCGAAACGGCGTTCGCGTTGCGCGACGGCAGGCGTAGGAAGGCGAACGCCTGTGATCGTTTTGAGTACGGTCATTTGTGGAGTCTTGCCTCTTATTCATATCTCCGCGCTGGTTGGCGTTATCTGCGTGAGCCTCCGGTCAGGCATTGGCGGGTCAAGGAACATTTTATTCGCCGCCGATAAGCCACGGCGAGCAAACGCTCGTCCGCGCGTCCGCGAGCAAGCCGGACGGAAAGCGCGGCGTCGCGCAACCGCGTTCCGAAATGAAGGAAACTCGCCGTGCCGACGGTCGGGGGGCCGTTGCCAGGGGGCCTTTTGGGGGAAATTTCCGCCCGGCTCAACCCATCGAATCATTCTCTCCCTATTCTCAAGTCGTCGCGCGAGCCTTACCGATCACCGGGAGTTTGTTCATCGCGAATCGCCGCCGCTTCACTTCAAAAGGTAGCGTCCTGATTTTCTCGTGCCGACGCGCCTGACCAATCCAGCGTCCAACAGGGGTTGAAGCAACTTCATCGCGCCCTGGCGGGTCACGCCCAGCCCGTCCCAGACTTCCTGCGGCGTCAGGCTCTTGCGATCCCGAAGCAGTTGCAGCAGTTGCTCCTGCTTGGGGCGCAACACGAGTTTCTTCTTTACCGATTGTGCGGAGAGCTTCTGCACGCGCGTCCAGACCCGCTCCAAGGTGCTGAGCAATCCCTCGGCGCAGTATTCCAGCCAGCCGGTCAGGTCCTCGCCTTCGCGGCGCACGGCGTCCAGCGCCGCGTAATAGCGCGGACGGTTCTCCCAATAGAATTCGTCCACCGAGAAGAGGTGATGAGTATCGAACCCGCGCCGATAGAGTTCCCACAAAGCCAGCGCGCGGCCTGTGCGCCCGTTGCCGTCCGCAAACGGATGAATGGCCTCGAAACGGTAATGCACGATGGCCGAACTCAACACGGGCGACAGTCTGTCGGACTCGTTGTTCCACCAGGCCAGCAACTCGAACATGAGACCGGACACGTCTTCGGGCGCCGGCGGCAGATAGCGGCCCACGCGCACCGCGATAGTGCGGTAACGCCCGGCCGTGCCCTGGTCCATCACGTCGCCCGCGATGATCTGGTGGAGGCGCAGGATTTCCTCGTGCGTGATTTCGCCCTTGGCCGCGTTCTTTTCCACGAACCGCAGTCCGGCGAAGTAGTTCAACACTTCGCGCTTGGCGCGGGCGGCCACGGCGGGGACTTCCCGGCCTTCCTCCACGGCGCGCACCTGTTCCAGCGTCAGCGGATTGCCTTCGAGGAATGGGTGTTGCGCGTCCGCGTGTCCTTTTGCAGCGCGGGAATCCAAGGCACTTCAATCGTGGCGGCGAGTATCCGCTCGCGCACGGCGGCAATTTGTTCCACCCGCGCCAGCAAGGCCGGCGTGATAGTGAATTGCGGCTGGTAACTCACGCGGGACATCGTGGCCGTGAGACAACCGTAAGTCAACGGATTAGACAACCGCCCCATCTGCGGCGGACGCCTCCGCACCCGATAGCGCGGTCGGGCTTCGACCAGGCCAATGGCGGAGCCGTGCAGGTCCAGAATCAATGCGCTGCCGTCCCGAAAAGTCTTTGTCCTTGTTCGCGGAGCGGCGGCGTGGTTCTCTGCAACACAGGCGTGAAGGGTGCCCAGGCTGCCTGGGGCAATGCGTTCGACTGGTGCGGCTATTTGGGCCTGATCGGAAACGAGCGCGTGGGGGCGACCCTCATGCCGGACCCGGCGAGTCTCCGCCCAAGCTGGTTCCAAAACCGCGATTACGGCCTGATCCTAAATCCGGCAGTTGTGGAACGAGAAAACCGCAGATGGACGCAGATAAAACGGGAAAAGCAGTGCTCACCCAGGAGGTGAATTCTTGCCGGTATTCAACTCGTTCGTATCTGCGTTCATCGGCGTTTATCTGCGGTTGAATTGCTCTTTTTAGGCTGCTGGTCGCCAATCCCTTCGGTCGAAAGGCAATGAAGCAAGGTGAGAACCGCTCCCAATCCGCCGTAAGCGAGCCGACCGGGGAAGTGCGAATTCCGAAGTTCAGTCAGTTCGACAATCGAAGTTCGTCATTCGTCGCAGCCAACTTCAAAACCCTGTAGGAGCCGAGGTAACGAGGCTCAAACACCAAGGAAACCAGAGCCTCCTTACGTCGTCTCCTACAGTTCTGCAATCGCCTCGTCACTCCAACGGCGCGTTGCACCGAGGGTTCAGGAAGACCCAGGCGGCTCGGTCGGGAGCAGGTCGGCCAGCGTGGAGGGGTCGGCGAGGCCTTGGAGGATGGTTTCGATGAGCAGCGCCTTTTGGAAATCAAGCCCCTCGCACAGGGCGGTCTCGTCCCGTTCGCCGGCGAGGAGGCGGTCGAGGACTCGGGAAAGGGCCTGCCCTTCGAGACCGGCTTGGGACATCGCCTGCTGATGCTGCGTCACGGCCTCGCGGGCCTCGTGTTGTCCGGCACAGGCGGCGACGGTGGCGAGGATGAGGGGGGCGAATCGCCGCAGTTCGTGCCGGGTGCCGGCGAAGTTGCGCTTGGCGTCGCGGGCGAGGCGGCGGTATTCGCGGGCCTTCGTTTGGAGTTCCGCCTTTAGGCGGTCTTCGGTCGCGGCTTGCGCCTCCTGGTCCGCGATCTCGGCGAGAAGTCCGTAGGTCTTCCAAATCTCCGCCGCGCCGGGGTCGAGCGTCTGCTTGATGGCCAGCGCCTCCTCCGCCAGTTGCCGCGCCTCGGCCAGCCGACCGGGCTGGGTTCGCAGAAGGTTGGCGAGGTTGTTTAGGTCTGGGGCCAGCTCTTTCGGATTTCCCATCGCCCGGTCAACCTCGATCGCCTTTCGATACCACATCTCCGCCGCGTCCGGCTTGCCAGCGTTCTGGTTGACGCTGGCCAACTGGTTCCAAGTCCGGGCTGCACCCGCCAGGTTGCCGCGCTCCTCCTTGATGCGTGCCGCCTCGCGGTAGTGCTGCTCGGCTTCGTCCCACTGCTGCGCTTTCTCGAAGACCATGCCAAGTTGATGCCAGGCCACGGCTTCCATCGCCGGTTCGCGCAATCGCTGGAACAGCGCGAGGGCGGTGCGGTAGCGCTCGGCGGCTTCTGGCAAATCGCCCTCCTGCATCGCCAGCGTGCCGAGTTGGCCAAGCACCACGCCCTCACCCCGTTGGTCACCGCCGATTTCTCGCTTCACCGCCAGCGAGTCTTCATACGCCCTCCGCGCCTCGGCATACTTGCCTTGGTGCCGGAGCGCAGTAGCCTTGTCCGTCAGCAGCGCACCCCGATGCCGCTTGACACTGTCGCTCGGCTCCAACTGATCACAGACGGCGATGGCGTCGTCGGCCGCCTGGGCTGCCAAATCCGGCCGTCCGCCCGCGCTGAGGCACCGGCCCAGACGGCCCAGAGTCAGCGCCCGCTCGTAGCGGGGCGCGTCGCCCAGTTGGGCCAGGATGGCTTGGAAGATCTGCGCCGCCTCGGCCACTTGGCCCGCTTCGAGCAATTGCTCGCCCCGGTTGGATTGCGCCAGAAACCACGCCTGCGACCCGGCCTCGCCCGCCGCCGCTTGGGCCTTGGCGGCGAGGCGCGTCGCCTCCTGCTTGAGGCCGAAATTGCCGAGGAACTTGTTCACGTTGTCGGCGAAGTCCACCGCGTCCGGGTCGCCGGCGTCGAGGGCGGCGCGGACGGCGTGGAGCAGGTTGGGCAGTTCCCGCCACGCGATGGCCCGCGCCTGGTGCGGATTGCGGATGTCTTCTTTGTAGAGATAGCCGGAGAGGGCGTAATACCGCTGGCGGTGGGCGGCGCTCCACTGGGTCCGCTCCGCGGCGTCGAGTTGCGCCCAAAGCATCGGGGCCAGCGTGGGGTGAAACCGGAAAAACGGCACGGCCACTCCCGGAATGTCCTCCGCCTCGATGAGCGCCGCTGCCTCCAACTGCCGGCGCAGCGCGGGCCAGAGATTGGCCCCGGTGGAGGCTGGCGTTCGCTCCAGCATCTCGCGCAACTGGGCGGCTTGCTGACGAAGCTGGCCGGGCTGGATTCGGGCCAAGGCTTCCGGCGGAATCTCGACGCCGTCCGGCAAGTTCAGTCCCGCCACGCGGAGGATCTGGCGAGGATCGCCGCTCTCCAGCGCCGCGAGCATGATTTGGATTCTTGCCCTGGAGCCGGCTTCATCACCAAGGCCAGTGATGGCCACCAAGTCGTCCTCCATTGCCCCACCTTGAAACACTCCCAGCCTTGGGAGCACCTTGCGGGCGGCGGCGTCCAGCTTGTCAAGCGAGAGTTCCAGCGAGGCGAGCAGGCCCGCGGGGGTGTCTTCCTCAATCCTCGTAGCAGCCGACGTGAGTCGGCTCTGATCCTTTTCGTGCGTTGAAGAGTGAGCGGACTCACGTCCGCTGCTACTTGACGAGAGCAACTGCTCCAGCCGTTCGCCCAGTTCGGCGGGGCGGCGGGTCTTGAGCTGCTGGGCCAGCACGCGGATGGAGAGCGGGTGGAACTTCACCCGGTCGAAGAGTTCGATGAGCGCCTCGCGCTGCGGGGCCGGCACGGCGGGCGCGGGCGGGAGCTTCATCAGGGCGGCGCACCATTCCAGCGCATCGTCGGGCGCCTGCTTGCTGCCCAGTCCATCGAGCGGGATGCGCCGGTGGAGGTGGGTGCCCTCCACCTTGTAATCCGCATGGCCGAACTCCGGGCGGCGCGTGGTGCAGAGCACGCGCGTCCCGCCGGCCAGGGACCACGGCACCGCCGCGCTCAGGAGCGCCTGCAAGGACTCGGGCGCGAGTGCTTCGAGATTGTCCAGGATGATGAGCGTGGGCGTCTGCTTCAGCGCCGCCGTGGCCGCGTCCGCATCAATCAGCGTCTCGCCGAGCACGGTGCCGATATTCGCCACCGCCGGACTGACGGCATCGCTGGACTGGATGCGCGAATAATCCACAAACACCGCCGCGCGGAACAACCCGGCGCGCAGGAGCCAGCGCCCGGCCTCCTGGGCGAGGGCGGTCTTTCCCTGACCGCCAAAGCCCGTGAGCGTGATGCGCCGCGTGGGGCCGGCGAACCAGCGTTCGATTTCCCAAAGGGCGCGCTTGCGACCGAAGAAGCCGGCCTCGGGAGCCTGGGGAAGGTTGGTCCTTGGAGCGGTAGGGACGGATTCCACTCCGTCCCTAACTTTCACAGAGATTTGGGACGCGGTGGAACGCGTCCCTACCGCACGTTCCTTGAGCAGCGGCCCGTCCGCGCCCGGCTGGTAGAGGGCGGGGAGGAACCAGTCATAGAGTTTGAGCTTCACCCGCTCCGGGCCGCGCTGGACTTCGAATTTCTCCGGGTGATTCGCCAGGTAGCGGCGGGCATTGTCGAGCGCCTCGCCGATGCCCTTGTGCTGGGCGAGTTCCTTGTAAAACTCACCAAAGAGGGTGCGCGTGGTGGCGACCAGCACCGAGTGCGACATGGCCAGCACACTCGGGATGCCGGTGGTGGTGAGCCGCGCGGCGACGCTGCCCATCGCGGGCTTCTTCGCGGCGTCGGCCTCTGCGGCGGCGTCCTGTTTTTCCACGGCGGCGGACTGGCAGGCGGAGAGGATGACGAGGGCGACTTTGTGGCGATGGAGATTGGCGCCGAGCCGTTCCGCGGAGACGAAATCGGATTTACCATCCGGCTGCTCAAAGAGCAGGTAGCCGGTGTTGGCTGGGGAGTCGGGCGCGGTCGTCGCGGTCTTCTCCTTGACGGTAATCTCATCGAAGGGGAAACGGTCGCCATCGCGTTTGGCCGCGCGTTCGGGCAATCCGCCGTCGCGGTCGAAAACGCCGTGCCCGTCGAAACGGACGATGTCCACGGGCGGCTTGGTTTTGTCTTCGAGGCGCGCAATCAAGGCATCGAGCGTCGGCGGGCGGAGGAATTCGCAGATGACCCGGCCAGGCGCGTGCTCATCAATGGCATCGAGCACCGGCAGGGAGTCGGCGCGCGGATCGAGAAAGCCGGCATCGTCCGGGCGGCTGACGACGAAGAGGAGACGGAGCGAGTCCTTGGCCGCGATTTTGAACGAGCCGCGCCCACCGGTCGCACCCGCGACGCGCCGGCGGATGCTGATGCGCGGAGTCTCCATGAAGAGAAAGCCACCGCCGGGTGCGGGGTCGTGGAGCAGTTCCCACGGCAGGACGAGAATGGCGGGATGCTCGGTCGAGATGGTGAGCAGGCGGGAGTCGTC
>ERZ1292640.1194-Hain-H43-02um-R1-1194-length-21545-cov-6_pt1 | contig 21545 bp, 17 predicted proteins | sample MGYA00564404_ERZ1292640 | MGnify/ENA primary metagenome ERZ1292640 (study PRJEB36523, sample SAMEA6512636) | groundwater metagenome | collected 2019-01-08 | study: AquaDiva: Metagenomics assemblies of 32 groundwater samples
TTTGCTTCCAAAGTTGCCACCCGGCTCTCGAGCTGACTAATCTTATTTTGCAGAGTAGCGATGACAGAACCAACGTCGACAGCGCCGACTGTCAGTTTGGAAGGTATCTTGACCGCGCCATTAATAGTTACACCACCGGGATAATCCGATGCCCAATTAATCGTCAAGCCATCGTTGAAGTCATGAACCAGCGCCCGCCGGTAGGTAGTATTTGTTTTGCGCCGGCCAGGCGAATCCAACATTAAGTCGGTGCCGATAAATTTAGTCACGCGGCTATTTACGTTTAACCAGTCATTATTGTTATTGCCGTTGATTTGCTTGGTGCTATTAATAGTTACGCCAGCAGGATAATCGTTGGCCCAGTTAACAGTAAGCCCATCATCAAAGTCGTGAACCAATGCACGCCGATTCCCGCCGCTCACTTTGCGTCGGCCCGGCGCATCCAGCATCAGATCCGTCGTTTGTGACTTGAGGAACGTACCTTCAACTATAACGGTATTGCCATCGAATTTAATGTCGCTCATATCAGTACCCCTAATAATATCCAGGCTATTAAAGCCATAAAATAGAATAATTAATTTACAACAGTAGCATCAGGGTCAAGTTTTGCAATGTGCATGCGCTCTTCTTAATCTGACACGGCAAGATTGAACCTTAATATACTTAAACACAGACTAATCAACTTTGCCAGGATTATCTGTGATAAAACTCACAGTAACTTTAATATTGTATCGTGCAAACACAACTGCATCCCGGTAACACAATCATGTCCAGTGGAGTGCGATAAAAGTATAAGACCATCATTTCAAACAGATACATTTAATCAGAAAGAGAAAGATCAGTTATTCCTACAATCACTTTCTTCCCTTTCTACAGATCTAACACACTTTTTCCTCCCTGTTCCATCCTTACCTTATTTTAAGTTTCACTAAAATCCGCAAAGTCACTAAAGAAAATATTTTTACTTCCGTAAAACACTCCCTGCATATCAACTTTAATAGAGTAAATATAACCATCGCTTAAAGATAAACATAACTGTCTTTAAAAGATGATGATTCGTGGATTATCAGAAGTTTGTTAAAGGTTTATAAAAAACAAGAGGAGCATCAATCATGTTGCAGGAGCAGACAGCAGGTATCAGCAATGAGGTATCAGGTTTGGCGGCTGGCCACACAGCCAATGAATTTCTGACCTTCCGTTTAGGGGGGGAAGAATACGGCATTGAAATACTCAAGGTGCAAGAGATTCGCGGTTACGACTCCATCACGCAAATCGCCAATGCGCCGGAGTTCATTAAAGGAGTTGTCAATCTGCGCGGGATTATCGTGCCGATTATCGACATGCGGATCAAATTCAGGCTGGGCAATGCGGACTACGATCAGTTTACCGTCGTCATTATTTTAAATGTCGCCGGGCGTGTCATGGGCATTGTGGTGGATGGCGTATCCGATGTAATCAGCCTGGAAGCGGAACAGATGCGGCCCACGCCGGGATTTGGCTCAGTCATCGATACCGAATACATCATGGGATTGGGCACGGTCGATGAGCGCATGCTGATATTGATCGATATCGAGAAGCTGATGGGTAGCCATGATATGGGGTTGATTGAACAAACTATCAATTAATGATAACGATGATTGTTTAATGGAGTAGTCGGGGCAAAAGATTTCTTGCCCCTGCAATCTTAAAGGAGATACGAATGTTTAATAATATGACGATTAAATCGCGATTGATATTTATGAGTAGTATGTTATCAATATTATTGATTGGTATCGGTAGTCTGGGGTTATATGGTATGAATCAATCGAATGAATCTGCCAGAGAGGTTTATGAAGACCGTATTATCCCACTAGGAGATCTGGGTTCAGTTCTGGATCGTATGCAGCGTATACGATTAAATGCGGTAATGTCTGCTTATGGGAGAAGTCCTGAAATAGTAAAAGAGCGGCACGCATTGAATGAGCAGCGAGATGCCGAAATTGCCACTACCTGGCAGAAGTATGTAGCTACCAATCTGACATCCGAAGAAGCAGCATTAGCTGAAAATTTTAACCAGCAATGGAGAGCTTATGTTGAATCACGTAATCATACAATGGCCTTGGCTACCGCAGGGGATTATGATACGGCTATTGCAAATGCTGCAACTGATGCAACATCCAAATTTGATGCCGTGCACGCGACCCTATTCAAGCTGATTGAATTGCAACGTGACGAAGCTGCCAAAGAATATGCTGAAGCCCAAAATACTTACCAAAGCATATTTATGACTACGGTAACTACAATAATCCTGGGAATTCTTTTGGCTGCCATCATCGGTTTTCTATTAATCCGCGCCATTGTCGGGCCATTGAATGAAGCCATTGGCGTAGCCAATGCCGTGGCATCGGGTGATCTGACCAGCCGTATCCATGTCAACTCAACCAATGAAACCGGCCGTTTGCTGCAAGCGCTGAAAACCATGAACGACAACCTGGTGGATCTGGTGAGTAAAGTGCGCACGGGTACGGATCAAATCTCGACAGCCTCAGGCGAGATTGCTTCCGGTAACTCGGATTTGAGCCAGCGGACCGAAGAACAAGCCTCCAGCCTGGAGGAAACCGCATCCAGCATGGAAGAACTGACCTCGACCGTCAAACAGAATTCGGATAATGCCCGTCAGGCCAATCAACTGGCAGCCAGCGCTTCCGAAGTGGCCGTGAAAGGCGGCGCAGTAGTGGGCCAGGTCGTGCAGACCATGAGCTCCATCAACGAAAGCTCGAAGAAGATTGTCGATATTATCAGCGTGATTGACGGCATTGCCTTCCAGACCAACATTCTGGCGTTGAACGCCGCCGTGGAAGCAGCCCGTGCCGGTGAGCAGGGACGCGGTTTTGCGGTAGTGGCCACCGAAGTGCGGACATTGGCGCAACGCTCAGCCGCGGCAGCCAAAGAAATTAAGGAACTGATCAGCGATTCCGTGAATAAAGTGGAAGATGGCACCCGATTGGTGGATGAAGCCGGCGCCACCATGGATGAAATTGTCAGTGCGGTCAAGCGCGTGACCGACATTATGGCTGAAATCTCTGCAGCCTCGCAGGAACAAAGCTCAGGCATTGAGCAAGTGAACCAGGCCGTGACCCAGATGGATGAAGTCACCCAGCAAAATGCAGCCTTGGTGGAAGAGGCGGCGGCAGCGGCTGAATCCATGCGGGATCAGGCGCAAGCATTAACGCAAGCGGTGGGCACCTTCAAACTGTCGGGTGGTGACAGCAGTTCAGCGCTCGCATCCGTTAAAAGAAGCAACCGTCCAACCACTGTCGCCAAGCTGCCCAATCGCGGGCCTGCCACCCGGAAGGTTGCCGCAAGCTCAGAAGCAAGCCAGCCCCGTAAGGTTGCAGCAGGCGGCGGTGGCGATGACTGGGAAGAGTTCTAAATCGCCATCCAGTGACCACTGAATATGACAGGAATGAATCTGCATGGTTTGTAAGGTATCGCTAATAAACCATCAGATTCAATTCCTGGAATATTTAACAAAAAAACAGCACAACAAATATCGTTACTGAATGGCTCTGGGCGTATTCACGGCTGACTGAGCATGATGTTCCTGAAGGCATGGTAGATGAAAAACTCTTCCTCCGGCACCACCAGCGATGCGAATTCGGGATAACGAAAAATACTACTGGTTGAACGTGGATCGAGCAACAAGACCGCCTTCCTGCCATTGGGCTGAGCCAGATCAATGAACAAGCCACCGGGCTCGATATCCACCCATCTGCGGGTTTCCGCCAGCAACTCGGCCCGTTCGACGATATTACTGTGTCCTTTGATGCGAACTGTAATCACTTCTGTACCGGTCGGATGCGGCGCACTCGAGTAATTTACATTATGGCGCTCAAGTATTGGACGGATAATGTCCTGATGGCGGATAACGGCCAGCATGGCCGGATAAGCCACTTCATCCGCATTCACTTGTTGGCGGTGATCGCGGAATTCGAGCTTCTCGAGTTTCCGGGTATCGAGCCGGCGCATCGAAATCAATGCTTTTGGGTTATCGCGATTGACTTCAAAACCGGCGAACAAGGTCAGTGGCTCGCTGTGCAACACGGCACGCGCGGCGGTGGTTCGTGCGCGAATCTCAGCGCGCCGCTCATGTGCCAGCGTGAGAAACGACCGAATGCATAGCAACTGGCGTTCCACCCGTACTGCGATATTCCGGTACGTCGGGAACGTGTCCGCACGCGAATCAAGCTTGGTTTCGACCAGCATCGATAGCGCACCGGACATGCCCGCAGTATTGCGAAAATTGCGCAATGTCAGGCCACCGTTCGTGATCGGTTGCTTGATGCTGACGATTTCCCCGATATAGCGGTGTGCCGGCAGACCACCGGCAGACACGCGCCCGGTAATCGCGGGCAGGAACGTATTGAGGGCATAATTGCGCAACGTAACCGGCACCGCCGGGTTGTTACTGATTTCGAACTGCGCATCAAAATCAGTCAGATATCCATCCTTGGCGAGTGTCTCGCGTTTCAGTACAGCCGACTCATGGGAATCGAGCACTGCATCTGGCGCATAATAGCTCACCGCTTTTTTCAACAGACGTGTTTCGGGTTGTGAGAGCAGCACGAAATCGGTATTGATATTGATGCCATTGGCGTTCGACCGCCGCTTCAGATCCCGTCCATCGGGATTTGCGTTAGGCAGCAGAATCACATCGAGATCCTCGAGCAACGGCCGCAAGTCGCCGCTCAGCAGCTCGCGCGCAAGCGCCAGCAACGCCTCACCGCCCGCAGGTTCCGCCGCACCATGTTGAGTGCCGATCACCATCACTCTGAGGCGCGGCGCGGCATCCTCCGCACGCGGCGCTGTCAAGCGTATGACCTCGATCGGGCGGCCCTGGACGCTGTCACCGATCGATTCCGTGCGCGCAAGCGCCGGATGGCGGCCGGCAAGCGCATGGATGAAGGTGCTCATCTCGGCGGACGTGCTGATTCGTGAATAACCCGCCGCCTCGAGCGGCGTGGGCAGCGGCACAGTGGCATCCGATTCTGCATGGAGTGCGGCGGCCGCCCCTGTAACGAGAAGAAAGGTGATCGCGTGGAGCAGTTTCATTGCGGCGAAAGTTCCTGATGTCGTTGATAGCACTCTGTATTTTACCGGTTACGCTTTTGAATGGTTCCGCCGCAATGGTAATCCAATGCGAATTGCCCAATTTAAGCCAGGCATCCTGTAAGTTAAAACACAAAACCTTCCAAGTCAAACCGCCATACCGAAATTAATAGCTGACCATCTCGTCCAACCAAGGGGTTTTTAGGTTTAATTGAGTCCGTTAACCGTAAGAACCATTCCAGTAATAATAAAACGCTCATCTTGTACTATAATTCCGATCTACTGACAGATTCATACCAATTCCGTATTAAAACTAAATCCATGAACACCTCAGATATCAAAAGTTATATGCAGTCCGTCGGCCAGGAAGCGCGCGCGGCGGCGCGTTGGGTTGCGAAAGCGGATACGGCGGCCAAGAATCATGCGCTGACCGCTATGGCTAATGCCATCCGCCGGGATGAGCCCCTATTATTAGCGGCCAATGCCAAAGATCTGGACAATGCGCGCGCCAAGGGTCTGGAAGCCGCCATGACCGACCGCCTGACATTATCGGTCAAAGGCGTGGCCACGATGGCGGAAGGTTTATTGCAGATTGCTGCGCTGGCTGATCCGGTGGGCGAGATCAGCGGATTGAATTACCGTCCTTCCGGCATACAGGTGGGAAAAATGCGCGTGCCTTTGGGTGTGATCGGCATCATTTATGAAGCGCGCCCCAATGTGACAGCCGATGCAGCGGGTTTATGCCTAAAAGCGGGCAATGCGGCTATTCTGCGCGGTGGCTCGGAGGCCATTCATAGCAATCAAGCTATTGCCGCCTGCGTTAAAGAGGGATTGAGATTGGCCGGTTTGCCGGAAACGGCGGTGCAGGTGATTGCAACCACCGATCGCGCGGCAGTCGGCGAGTTAATCACGATGAAAGACTTTGTCGATGTGATCGTGCCACGCGGTGGCAAGGGGTTGATCGAACGGATTGCCAATGAAGCGCGTATCCCGGTGATCAAGCATCTGGATGGGGTGTGCCATGTGTATATTGACGATCAGGCCGATTTTGATAAGGCCGTCAGGATTGCAGACAATGCCAAAACCCAGCGCTACGGCACCTGCAACACGATGGAAACGCTGTTGATCCATGAAGGCATTGCACGAGAAATACTGCCTGCTTTGAGCAGGATTTATTTTGACAAAGGTGTCGAATTGCGCGGTGATGCGGCAGCCTGCGGCATTATTCCGCAGATGAATGCGGCTACTGAGGCTGACTGGTATGAAGAATATCTGGCACCGATCTTGAGCATCCGCATTGTCAATGGACTGGATCAGGCGATTGATCATATTACACGCTATGGCTCACAGCATACCGACGCTATTGTCACGGAAAATTATACACGTGCGCGCCGTTTCCTGCGGGAAGTGGATTCCAGTTCTGTGATGGTCAATACCACCACGCGTTTTGCCGATGGCTTTGAATATGGCCTGGGTGCCGAAATCGGCATTTCCACCGACAAAATCCATGCACGCGGACCGGTCGGTCTGGAAGGACTGACCAGTCAGAAATTTATCGTGCTGGGTGATGGTCAGTTAAGGCAATAACCCGTTTTTAAATACATTTAGATCATAAAAAATGAGTGCGTAGCACTCTATCTGCAAAAAAGGGTGCTATGACTCAAGTTGTCGAAATAAAGATTCCCGATATTGGTGATTTCAAGGATATTCCTGTCATCGAAGTGCTCGTTGCTCCCGGTGATGTCGTTGAAAAGGAAACTTCTCTGATCACGCTGGAAACTGACAAGGCTTCGATGGAAGTGCCTTCTCCGCAAGCTGGTGTGGTGCAGAAAATCAAAGTCAAAGCGGGCGATAAGGTGTCCGAGGGTTCAGTTATCCTGACCCTGGCAGTAACTGAACAATCCACAGATTCGACGGGTTCAGGGACAACAAACGAAACCAGCGAAAAAACAGTGGCTGTATTGACTGCCCCAACATTCGGAACAATATCGTCCCAATCAATTCCACATGGAGACATTCATGCCGATGTGGTTGTCCTCGGCGCGGGACCCGGAGGCTATACTGCGGCCTTCCGTGCTGCCGATCTGGACAAGAAGGTGGTTCTGATAGAACGTTATTCCACATTGGGCGGCGTGTGCCTGAATGTCGGCTGCATTCCGTCCAAAGCCTTGCTGCATGCGGCCAAGGTGATCACGGAAGCTAAGGATGTTGAGTCGCACGGCATTGTTTTTGGCAAACCCCAGATCGATATTGACAAGCTGCGTGCCTGGAAAGAATCGGTGATCGGCAAACTGACCAAGGGATTGAAAGCGCTGGCAAAGCAACGCAAGGTCGAAGTCGTTCATGGCAGCGGAAAGTTTCTCACGCCGCACCTGATTCAGGTGGAAACCACCGAGGGTCAGAAAACAGTTTCGTTTGATCACTGCATCATTGCGGCCGGTTCCAGTGTCACCCGCATCCCCGGTTTTCCTTATGATGACCCGCGCCTGATTGATTCTACCGGAGCACTTCAGCTGGAAAGCGTACCCCAGCATATGCTCATTATCGGCGGCGGCATTATTGGCCTGGAAATGGCGACAGTGTATGCGGCATTGGGAAGCAAAATCAGCGTGGTGGAATGGATGGATCAATTAATCCCGGGTGCCGATCCTGATCTGGTCAAACCATTGCATCGCCGCATAAAGAAACGCTACGAAGCGATTTATCTCAAAACCAAAGTAACCCGTATTGAAGCCGGTGAATCTGGACTTAAAGTCACCTTTGAGGGTGAAAATGCGCCGGAACCACAAACCTATGACCGCATTTTAATGGCAGTTGGGCGCCGCCCGAATGGACGCGCTATCGGCGCCGAGGATATCGGCATTCAGGTCAACGAGCGCGGCTTTATTCCGGTGGATCAACAGCTACGTACCAGCCTGCCACATATTTTCGCGATTGGCGATATCGTGGGTGAGCCGATGCTGGCGCATAAAGCCACATACGAAGGCAAGCTGGCGGCTGAAATTATTGCCGGGCACAAAGCCATATTCGATGCCCGCACCATCCCTTCCGTCGCTTATACCGATCCTGAAATCGCCTGGATGGGCCTCACGGAGAAAGAAGCCATCAAACAAGGTATCGATTATGAGAAAGCCAGCTTTCCCTGGGCGGCCAGTGGCCGCGCCATATCCATGGCGCGTGAAGAAGGATTGACTCAGTTGCTGCTGGATAAAAATACACGTCGCATACTGGGTGCCGGCATGGTGGGTATCAATGCCGGTGAGTTGATTGCTGAAACTGTTCTGGCTCTGGAGATGGGTGCGGATATGGAAGACATCAGCCTGACCATTCACCCTCATCCCACACTGTCGGAAACGGTTCTGTTTGCTGCCGAAATGGCTGAAGGAACTATTACCGACCTTTATATGCCCAAGAAATAGCCTATAAATTCAAGGTTGGCTTTGTCCTGTCAGTCCTGTTATATTTCTGCGTTAACCCTAATACTTTTACAAATTTTATGATGGCTTCCCAAAGAATTTATATTATTTCATTCGCATTACTATGGGTTTTATGTGGCGTGATAACCGACGCGCTGGCAACGCATATCTCAAAACCCATTCTCATTGATCCTGAAACAGACTATATCATCGGCAGCACTGTTATTATACGGGGATGGGTTGACTATAATGCACAGCCAACTTCCGATGTCCCACTCAATTTCAAGCTGACCCGCCCTGATGGAACCTTGGCCGTTGATCAGACATACCCAAGCGATCAGGAGGGCCGGTTTGAATTCAAGTTTGATACTAAAAATGCAATGCCGGGCATCTATCAATTAACCATCACTTCACACTGCCTGGAAATTCATCGCTATGCTTGCACCTACCAGAACCAAACACTGTTTATTCACCTGAACAATCCATAAAAATATTTTATGGATTGTTACTGAATCACTTCCATGGACAAGTATCTCAAGCCATACCCAGTAAAACAGGCCAATTTATTGACGGCTACTATCAATGGCAACAATGGTATCAGTTCAAAGAATTAGAAAATAAAACAACTTATGAGAATTGATCATTCATCTTTTACCAAAATCCGCCATCGCTGCTGGATCATCATTCTCATTCTTCTTATGCTGCCGGCTTGTAATATACGAGAAGAAGGATTGTCGGCACGTGAGGCGTCCATCAGTGCCCGGGAATCAGAACTGGTTACTTTATTTGCTGAATTGGTTGAGCAGAGAAAGGCATTGGAAAAAATTCAACCTGATAAATTTCCAAAACCAAAAAGCAACTCAAGCTTAAATAAAACCAACACCTGTCCATGCGACAACACCAAGGGTATCGATACATCCCAAAAAGCACAGTCAATGCTAACGGATACCCGGACAATATTGGGAGGACTGGAAAATGTCTATCTTGATCCGCCGGGGTTGGAATTCAGCGCACGAATCGATACCGGCGCTCGCACATCCTCATTGAATGCCATTGATATTGTTGAATTCGAACGGGATGGAAAACCCTTTGTAAAATTTAACGTTATCCACCCCCAGACTGGAGAAATGGTAGAACTCACCCGGCGTTTACGCCGTTATATACGAGTCAAGGAACGGGGTGACAGGGAATCGCAGCGGCGTCCTGTGGTCAGGATGCGTGTCGTACTGGCTGATATCAATGAACAAATAGATTTTACATTGGAGAATCGCAGCAAGTTTAGGCATCAGGTGTTGATAGGGCGCAATTTGCTACGCGACCTGGCCATCGTGGATGTCAGTAAACGTTTTACCACGATTAAAATCGACAATCTGGAAAATGGCGGACTGAAGTAATGCATGCCAAACTGAGACTGTATATTATCGTTATCCTGATGATGGGCTTAGGAATCGGGTTGATTTTATATAAGCACTTTGCTTTGGGGTTTCCATTATCGCCTGATGACAAGAAATCGGTCTGGACCATTGAAGCCAAGATCGATTTTATTGCACGTGGCGATCCTGTTATCGTCTCCTTCGCTTTGCCCCCCCAGACCCCCAATACTGTTTTTATGGAAGAAGATTTTGCTTCTCCCGATTACGGGTTCAGTGAGTTAACCTCTCCGGCAGGGCGTCGCGCCCAATGGAGTAAAAGAACCGCATCGGGTCCGCAAACAGCTTATTATCGTTTAAGTGTTTATGAAATGGATCCGATCACCGGGACAGTTACATCAGATCTTCCCTCCGAGCCGGAAAAACCTGAATTTGATGAAGTGCTTAAAACCGCAGCGACCACACTGTTGGATCAGGTGCGCAGCAAATCCGCCAATACTGAAATTTTTACGCGTGAATTGATCAGCACGTTAAATTCCAATGCTCCCAGTCAGAATCAGCGCTTGCTACTCAATGATCAATCCAGTGAGGACTACAAAACGCATCTGATCATTAATTTACTGGCACTGGAAGGTATCAGCGCGCGTATTGTCCGCGGCTTGTACCTGAAAGATGGCCGGCGCAGACAATCCCTTTCCAACTTTGTGGAAGTTTATATTGGCGGTCAATGGCTGTTATTTAACCAGGATTCCGGCGAAAGCGGAGAACCCAGGAATTTTCTGATCTGGCAGCGTGGAGACCAATCCTTACTCGATGTGGTCGGTGGTAGAAACTCGCAAATTTCCTTTTCTATCATTAGAAATGTGCATTCAACCCGGAATCTGGTGGTACGTGACGGCATGAACAAGCAAGCCGGCTTGGTCGACTTCTCCATCTACAGCCTACCCATTGAGCAGCAGAATGCATTCAAAATGATTTTGTTATTACCCATCGGCGCATTGATTGTTGTCATTATGCGCCTGCTGGTCGGCATACGGACTTCCGGCACCTTTATGCCTATTCTGATTGCATTGGCGCTGATACAAACCACTCTGTTGACCGGCATCATTATCTTCCTGACCGTGGTCGGAACGGGGCTGCTGATCCGATCTTATTTGTCCCGCCTGAATCTACTCTTTGTGGCGCGTATTTCAGCCGTAATCATTGTGGTGATTGCGATTATGGCGAGTATCAGCATTATCAGCAATAAACTGGGACTCGACCAGGCCATGACCGTTACTTTCTTCCCCATGATCATTCTGGCATGGACCATCGAACGTATGTCTGTTCTATGGGAGGAAGACGGCCCCAGAGAAGTTTTTATCCAGGGGGGTGGCAGCTTGTTGACGGCAGTGATTGCTTATTTGTTTATGACTAACCGGACGATTGAATATCTAACTTTTAATTTTCCTGAATTGATGCTGGTCAATCTGGCGCTCATCCTGATTCTCGGACAATATACCGGCTATCGATTATCTGAGTTATATCGTTTTCATTCTCTGGAAAGGCGCCATGTTTCTGGCAAGCGCTAGGAAACTCAGGAGTTTTGGCATCATCGGAATGAATCAAAGAAACTTTGGTTTGATCTCCCGCTATAACCCGCGCCATTTATACCCGCTTGTTGACGACAAACTAAAAACCAAATTGCTGGCACAGAAAGCCGGCATCACCGTACCCAAACTGCTTGGTACCCTGCAATATCAGCATGATGTCAAGTTACTGAAAGGAATACTCAGTCCTTATGCCCAATTTGTCATAAAACCGGTTAAAGGCAGTGGCGGCAAAGGCATTCTGGTGATTACCGAGCATGACCATAATCTCTATTTCAAGCCCAGTGGTGATGCGATACAGTTAGCGGATATCGAGCGGCATGTCTCAAATATTCTGTGTGGTCTCCATAGCCTGGGCGGCAAGCCCGACACGGTCATGATTGAGTCGCTGATACAACTTGATCCGGTTTTTTCCGACTACAGTTATGAAGGAATTCCTGATCTGCGTATTATTGTACTCAGGGGTTATCCCATTATGGCCATGTTACGACTCACAACGCATGCCTCCGATGGCAAGGCAAATCTGCATCAGGGTGCAGTGGGTGTCGGGATCGATATGGGCACAGGCAGTGCGTTGCATGCCGTGCAGTACGGCGAGTCGGTTTCATGCCACCCGGATACACGAAAAACTTTCCCGGAATTAGTCATTCCCCATTGGGATAAATTATTACAATTGGCCGCTGCCTGCTATGAAATGACAGGGCTCGGATATCTGGGCGTGGATATTGTTTTGGACAGAGATCAGGGGCCCATGATCATTGAGCTCAATGCGCGCCCGGGGCTTTCCATTCAAGTAGCCAATTGCGCCGGCCTGGCACCGCGCGTTGCTGTCATTGAAGCACTCAAGAATGTTGAACCCGATCTTCAATTGCGGGTTGCTTTCAGCAAGAAACAATTCGCGGCAGATTCCAGCATTCACCCACCCCGTCAGCAACGCACGCGTATTGATGATCCCGATTCGTAAAGCCATTCACACTGCTACCGCTTGGATGTAAATGCCTAATCGCCCGTATTAACAACCACCTTATTGCGCCCTCTTTGCTTGGCCTGATAAAGCGCTTTGTCAGCAGCCTCACTGAGGCTGGCAGCCTCTGAGAAATGCGCAAGATCTGCTATCCCGCAACTAAAAGTCACATAAAACTCTTCGTCTTGACTCTGATGCAGCAAACGTGAAAAAACGTTACGGATCTCATCAATCACTTTTGCTGCAAATGCCGCATCGGTATCCGTCATGATGACGGCAAACTCTTCCCCGCCATAGCGTCCGATAATATCGGTCCCTCGCAGACGTTGCTTTAATAGCCGTGACAAACTCTTAATCACACGATCACCTGCAGAATGTCCATAGTTGTCATTCACTTTCTTAAAGAAATCGATATCTATCATGGCAAAAGACAAGGGTGAGTCCAATCGATGAGCACGCACCACCTCGCGTGCCAATCCTTCCTTAATGGTAGTATGGTTAAGCAGACCCGTTAAGCCATCGTGCACCATTAAAGAACGTAAGAAACGAGCACGTGATACGCGAAATGTCACCGCTGAAATCAGTTGCTGAGGATCGATGGGTTTCACCAGAAAATCATCGCCGCACAAACTCATCGCTTCAAGTTGCGTGTTAAAATCATTCTCGGAAGAGAGATAGACGATAGGCGTGCTCACAAAACTGCTCATCTGCCGGATGACTTTTGCCAATTCGACCCCATTACATGCCGGCATATACAGATCCATCAGGACTAGGTCAGGGTCAAACTCAAGCAATATTTCGATTATATTCAACGGTTCGGATATAGTCTTTACCGTTATTCCAGCTTGTTCCAATATCGCTGCATGATAAAAAAGCACCGTTGAGCTGTCATCTACGATCAATACCCGGAAAGATTCCTGAGTTTGTGAAGCCGTTATTAAATCGATTTGATCGATTAATTCGGTCGAATTAATCGGTTTAGTGAAATAAGCAATACCACCCGCACGTACGGCACCCAGCCGGTATGTCAGATCGTCGTGCGATGAAATAAAAATAACCCGTGCTGATTGATTCAGCTCTCGCTGAGTTTCCTTCATGACATGAATGCCACCCATGGTATCGTCAGGAAATTCAGTAGCCATCAGGATAATAGCATTGGGTTTATGCTTAATGGCCTCCCGGAATTTATCCAGATGATTAAACACCTCCACCTCATAACCGTAATAGCGTAACTGTAACGCCAGCTCCTGTGCTGCTTCGACATCATCGTCCACCACAAATACCAGATTGGATGTATGAGAATCCGGCAAAAATACATTCTCATTAGAAGCGGCCGGAATAATATCTTCTGTCGGCTTAGGTCCTGTCTCAACCGAGATTCTTCTTAGCTCGGAAACTTGCCGCAATATCATGGTCGACTGCAAGTCGTCTGCCGTAACTTCTTTCTGCATCAGGTTCTTGAGGATTTGCTCTAATGTACGTGCCTCAACACTGAGCTCTGGAAAACCGAACGTCTTACCCGTACCAACCAAGTTATGCACGGAACGATGAAGTTTCTGTAAAGCCTCCATGTCCCATTCCGCCTGAAGCTTGCTCCACAGGGTTTCAATTTCACTGATTTTATTGGGCAGTTCTTCTGTAAACGAAGCTGTCAACAAGCGCATCTTTTCCTGAAATTCTTTTTGTGCTTCATTGCTCATGATAATTTACCCAGTTTTGTTCGATCTCAGCAACCAGCTCCATCGGATCGAATGGTTTTGCGATAACACCTGACGCGTCCAAATTTATGTATTGTTCAATTTCATCCGGCTGTACTTTGGCAGTCATAAATATAACAGGAGTATTCGCAGTTTGTGAAAGCTTTCGTAATTGACCCAATGCTGCTATTCCATCCATTTCTGGCATCATAACATCGAGTAGAGTAAGTTGTGTGTCAAACAGGAGGTTATGTCTAAGGAGCCGTTGATAATCGTTTAAAGCTTCATTTTGGAAGCTATGGATCAGTGCTTTTGCCGCTCGTGCTATCTCAATTATCTTTTTACCTGGATACTTCACTACATGAGTTGAGTCCCATCGCCCGGATGCCTAAAGAGCTATGGATTGTCCCGGGCGGCCGGACATTTCAATATGCATACTTATGCAGGGAGAGAATATGAGCAACGTATCGCCATTTTTCTATCTCAATATCTCCAGCAGAATGATGATTGATCCTGGTTGACAAACAAAATCGATTGAGAATCACTATCGGGATAGTGTTGAGGAGTGTGATAGAGTATTTAATTGGCGCAGGATCAACAATTTTTGCACCCCGGCAGAACACGAACCCACACCTAACATCCAAATATCAATGATATTTTCATCATTAATCCAACCAAAAGGAATCAATCATGGATCACTACCAAAACATTCTTCTCGCGATCGACTTCTCTGATGATGGTCATTATGTCGCTCAGAAGGCAAAATATCTGGCAGATCAATTTAATGCGCGCCTCCATATCATTCATGTGCTGGATAATATTCCTATGCCAGACACGCCTTATGGCACGGTGATTTCACTGAATGAAGATTCATCCTATGGCTTGCTGGAAACTGAGAAAAACAAATTCATACAGCTCAGCGATCAATTGGATATCGCGCCAACACGCCGCTGGATGGTTTGGGGCGAGCCGCAGCAGGAAATTACCCGGCTTGCCGCACAGGAACGAATTGATTTGATCGTTGTTGGCTCACATGGACGTCATGGACTTGCCGTGCTAATGGGTTCAACAGCCAAAGGCGTTTTGTATCAAACCGGATGCGATGTGCTGGCTGTTCATCTTAAAGGAATCTAAGTAAATGATCAGGATATTCCCATGAAATATATCAGGTTACTTCCAGAATTCCCACCATGCCTTGCCACCGACTTCCGGTAACTGTTCGAGAAAGTGACTATCAGAGAAGTTGATCCTCATAACGCGCTCCGCATCATCACGCAAATCATACATTTCCAGTGCTTCATAGGCTCTAATCATAATATAGAGCGCTTCCTCAGTGGCCGGTGTGCGGGGATATTCCTTTATCACATTCTGCGCTCGATTGGCTGCAGCAATATAGGCCTTGCGCTTCATATAGTAACGCGCCACATGAACTTCGCTCATGGCAACGACATTCAGCAAATGTGCCATACGATTTCTGGCATCAGGCGCGTATTTGCTCTCCGGGAAACGTGTCACCAATTCTTTGAAATTCTCGAATGATTCATTGGATGCTTTTGAATCACGTTCGCTCATATCCTGTTTCAGCGGGCCTTTCATCAGGAAAGCCATCATTCCCCAATTGTCATTGAAGCTTGATAATCCTTTGATATAATAAGCATAATCTACATTCACATGATTGGGGTGTAATTTGATAAACCGGTCTGCCGCTGCAATGGCTGAAGCCGGTTCTTCATTTTTATAATGTGCATAAGCCGTTTCAAGCTGTGCCTGCTGTGCTATTCGGCCGTAGGGATAGCGCGCTTCCAGTGACTCATACAGTTTAATGGCTGCTGAATAATTGCCCCCGTTCAATTTCTCTTTCGCTTCACTATAGAATTTGTTTGCAGACCAATCTTCCTGGTCTTCTGTACGATCCGGCAGCAAATTACATGCGGATAGCCATAACAGCAGAATTAAAGTTAAACTACGTAACATGACAAATTCCGTAAAAAACAAGGATACATCCGGCGATTATAGCGCAAAGCCATCATCGCCAGCACACAACGAATCGGCACAGGCCCTGATTGATTTAACAATCCCCGCTGATTATGTCGGCCTTCGCCTTGATCAGGCTTTAGCAAAACTATTACCCCACTGGTCACGCAGCCGCCTGCAAACCTGGATTGCCGGAAACCGGGTCATGCTGGATGGCCGGGTCACCACGGTAAAACAGAAGGTATGGGGAAATGAACATATCCGGATCTCACCTCAAGAAGATACTGCCACTGAATCAACTGATACGGCTGAAGATATCAGCTTGAGCATCATTCATGAAGATGATACATTGATCATTATCAACAAGCCTGCCGGTTTAGTCACCCATCCCGGCAATGGAAACTGGCAAGGCACTTTGCTCAATGCCCTGCTGCATCATGCGCCTCAATTAGGCAATGTGCCACGCGCCGGTATCGTCCACCGCCTGGACAAAAACACCAGTGGTTTATTGGTCGTTGCAAAAACGATAGAAGCTCAAACGAACCTCGTCCGCCAATTACAACAGCATACCGTGAAACGCGATTATCTCGCGTTGGTTCTGGGACAAGTTGGACAAGATGGCATTGTCGATGCGCCGATAGGCCGGCATCCTATCCATCGCACGAAAATGGCCGTTATGACAAACGGCAAATCAGCACGGACTCACTATCAGGTGATTGAAACCTTTGAAGGCTGCACTTTACTTCAATGTAGTCTTGAAACAGGCCGCACGCATCAAATACGGGTTCATATGAATTCCATCGGATATCCATTGGCAGGCGACCCGGTATACGGCGGCAAGCCCAAAAAAACCCGGCAGCGCATTGGACAGCTATTAGTCAACTTCCCCAGACAAGCGCTACATGCCCAGAAATTAGCACTGACCCATCCACAAACCGGACAGGTCATACAATGGGAAGCCGTTGCACCGGATGATATGGATCATTTATTAGAAGTATTGAGACAATACAGCGAAGAAGAGCTATCAGTGCGATGACATATTACGAATTAAAATAGAAGCAAGCAATGCAGCCTATAAAAAATGCGCCCGCAGGCGCATTTTTTCCTTCATCCTCATAAATGGCCAGCTTAGAAAGGAATCATCGCATCCAATGAGAATACAACCTGATCCTTGTTGCCGCCAAATGGCCGATAAGCGACGCCATTCAGCGCATCCGCCCGGTCCCAGCGGATATTCGGGCGAATATTCAACTGCCTTAGTCCCTGCCAGCCAAGATTCAACGTTCTAGCCGCTTTCCAGTTTGCACCGATGGTGACTGCGTAATAATCTGCAGGTGCACTCGTGGCGAGTAAACCTGCATTACTGGCATAGCTTCTTCCCACTTGATTAGTCGCTGCAGAGACACGTCCTGGCGACCAAACACGGACACCATCCCGGTCGCGGAACCACTCAGCGCGAACACCGACTGACAGATCAGGCGTCAGATCATAATACGCATGCGAGTTAACGCCATACCACTCAGCATTAACTGGTCCGTTGACTGTTAATATGCCGTCAGAGAAACCATGGTCATGTTGCAGAATAAAATGGGTCTTGTCGGTAAACATATGTTTCAGGACAATGCTGTACATGCCCCAGAAATTATTACTGCGCGTGGAAGTTGTACTGCCGGTGCCGGCAACATTGAGCGAGCTTTTTTTATCGTCACTGGTCCAGGTAACGCCACCAATCCCCCCCCAATTTCCCATCTGCTTGTCAAAGTTACCATCCCAACCGCCTGTTCCGCTACCGCCGATTGCGCCGGCCATGGCGGTAATATTCTTGTTTACCGTATAATTGCTCAATACGCCGGTATGCGTAAAGGGCTCACCATATTGCATGGTATACGCATGGGTATAGAAAAAGTTGTTAGGCGCCGGAACGCTTTCATAGCCAATCGGTGTATAAAAATGGCCTACTTTAACATTCAATCCATTGCCTATCGGTGCATAAATTTCTGCATAAGCCTGCGGAAATGCGATCCCGTAGGTACGGCTGGAGCTACAACATAGATTCAGATCCCAGTTGCCCCGATCATTCAAGACTCTTCCAGAGTTGGGATCAAACGCAGGATTGCCATAAGCCTGGGTGAAAATAGCATCGGTACCAAACATAAAATCCGCACGGAAGCCGATATCCCAACCTTTGCCTTCCGTCTTCACTGCTCGTTGCAGGAATATATTCAATTGGTTCATCTGGAATCGGTTAGCCTGATCCGCAAAAGTGACCGGGCCATTGTATCCATCCGTTTGACTCGGATTGAAAGTGGCGCCGCCATTAACCCAACCACCAGCTGTAATACCACTGCTTTTAAACGCATTCATCATGCTTTTACTGACGTTACTGCCATTACTCATTACAGTGTTAGCATGAACACTTGATGAACTCATGCCAATCAGCAGCAACCCTCCAGCCACCGCATGAACCATCTGATTCTTGTAGATTGATTTATACTTCATTACTCCCCCCAAAGATTATGAAAACCATCAATACCATATCACGCCAAGAAAAACCCCAATCTTTACATGGGCACAACTTTAACACTGAATCAATTGAAGGGTCAACGCGAACAAGCGAGGAAACCCACTTATCATAAAAAATACAACACAAGAATTCACAATATCTTCACATTTATCCAGTTTGTTGCCCGGTAATTTGAATACCGAATCAGTGATGCGAAATCTGCCAGACTACTCATGAAAATTGTTTACGCAATTAATAAAATAGCTATATCAGCACAACAAGATTTATTTAATTCATAGGAACTGTTAAACATTTCTATTGAAATGGTTTTTAATTCATGCTCATAATTACAACCAGTCAATACTGAATTCCATAAAAACCGGATCATAAGTTTTTTAGTTATTGATGCAGGTATTCATTCAACCGATATTTAAGGAGTAACAATATGAAAATATGGTGTAATTTATTAGCTCTAATTATTCTGGGCTCACTGACTGCATGTGCCCAAATGAATCCTCATCCCATGGACATGACCCAAGCCGTACAAAATGCCAAAACCCGGACTGATCATGAAGCATTAGCTAGACATTATGAAGATACCGCCAAAGAAATGCAGTCAAAAGTCCAAGAGCATCAAAAAATGCTTGAGCAATATGAAAACAATGCCTCTCATTATGGTAGACAAACATTAGATCTGCAGGCACATTGCCGAAGCTTAATTCACGCCTATGAGCAAGCAGTCAAAGCAAATATGGATTTGGCTGGCATCCATCGAAAAATGGTTCTGGAAATCAAATAGCATTTGGCCTGAACCGCCATCACTTTAAATCAGGGATTAAGAAACGATTTGCTCAATAAAGAGAAAAAGTGAATTGGCTCTTAATCCCTGAGCACGCAGTAAAGGATTTCCGCAGCAACTGGAAAATTCATGAGAAATACCCGATAACAAGCTCTTACCGCTGCATCCCCTATCTCTCTCTTAATATCGTAAATTTAAACTGCTAAAGTTTCAAATCAGCAGTGCCGTAAAAAAGAGCTATATGCGATCCTAATAATCAAATATTGATCCATAAATATAAATCAGCAGTCCCCCAACTCATTAATTAAATTTTTCATTTATCACTTGAATAGTCAATTATGGATTTGATACAAGTACAGGCATCAGATCTGGCCATTGGTCAGCCGCTACCATGGAATTTATTCGATCACACGCACAAGCCGATACAAAAGCGCGGTTACATCATCAAAACAACTGATGAATTAAAGAAACTGGAGGCGTCATCGATATTCCGCGATCAAAAGGTCGCATCAGAGCAAATTCAATCCGGCAAGAACAAGTCTGATCCGTTTAGCTTTGAAGACATGCAACTCAAAGTGGGCCATAAGCTGCAACTTAAACTTTCGTCACAATTAAAAGAAACACTGGGTGAAACAAACAACAACTTCTACATGGCAGTCCTGATTGGTTATGTACAAGACAACACTTTAATTGTCAGTATGCCTGCGTCAGATTCATTGACAGGAGAGCCCTTTCTGGAAGGAGAGCAGATTCTGGTACGCTTATTCAGTGGGCAGTGTGTATTTAGTTTTACGGTTTTTGTAGATAAGATTATTAAATTACCTTTCAAGTATCTACATTTATCATTCCCTAAACATATATCAAGCCAGACTATCCGGAAATCACGGCGCATTAAGTGCAACATTTCAGCTTCAGTCTCCGACAAGTCCACTCCTTTGGTCATCACTGATCTAAGCACCACTGGCGCAGAGATTAGCACGACAGCCTCCTTGGGCGAATTGGGCGCGATAATAATGCTATGTTTTACCGTCAAGATTCTTGACCAGGAAACCCCTTTATCAGTAAAAAGCATCATCAGATCTACCAAACAGACCCACAAAAACGACCAAAAAATATTGTATCTCGGCATTGAATTCACCGAATTAAAATCAGATCAGGTTTTTGCACTGCGTAGTCTGATTTATCAGGAAATAGTCGAAAATCCTTATCACGCCGCTTGATTCCTAGTTTTAATCAATCTGCTGAAGCCGCTAAATAATGAGTCTCGCTAATTGCGAGATTCAAATAAACAGATGAGTTTGAATTTGGATTGGATTTGGATCTTGAGGCAGGATCCAAAGTATTGATTTGTATCATTACTTCAGATCCCTAGGGAGGGTTACGTTTTTTATATCGGATAAAAAATTAATAACTTTAGTAAAAATTTTAAATATTTTTCATTATTATCTTAAGTAAATGTTTCCATGTAACTTAAAATATCATTTTCTCCTCCTCAAGTGAAGGGTCACGCAAACACCATCGGTTTTATTATTCTCAATCGACAGATCCCCACCGTAAGCCCGGACGATATCCCCCACAATGGCCAAGCCAATGCCGTGGCCTGGCGTGGATTGATCGGCACGCACACCACGCTCCAGAATTCTGGCTATTTCATGTTGCCGGATACCCGGACCATCATCCTTAACTTGAATAACCACCTGGTTTTCTAAATAGCTTGCTGATAGCCGGATGTTGTGACGGCACCATTTAAAAGCGTTGTCTATCAGATTGCCCAGCAATTCCATTAAATCGCCTTCGTCGATACGCAGGCTGATCGTATCGTCTATTTCGATGTTTATTTCTGGATATTTGTTGCGATAAGCCTTTCCAACGGTATTGACAACTCTGTCGACCATGGGACGCAAAATGATCTGACCCATCCTTGAAGAACTACCGGCAGTGGCTGCGCGGCGTAACTGATATTGAACAATGTTGTCCATACGTTCAATCTGCTCATGAATCGTTTTGTGCCGGGATTGCTCTTCCTCATCACTATTGACTGCACCCTGGAGAACAGCAAGCGGTGTCTTGAGACTATGCGCCAAGTCAGCAAGACCGTTACGGTAACGCTTCTGCTGCTTGTGTTCGTAATCAATTAAAGAATTG
>ERZ1292640.647-Hain-H43-02um-R1-647-length-28300-cov-9_pt2 | contig 21544 bp, 18 predicted proteins | sample MGYA00564404_ERZ1292640 | MGnify/ENA primary metagenome ERZ1292640 (study PRJEB36523, sample SAMEA6512636) | groundwater metagenome | collected 2019-01-08 | study: AquaDiva: Metagenomics assemblies of 32 groundwater samples
TCGTTGAGGCCGATGACCGGCGCGCCGTTGCGCACGGCCATGTCCATCACCTTGCAGATCTTCGCAGCGTTGGTCTCGGACAGCGAGCCGCCAAACACCGTGAAGTCCTGCGCAAAGGCGTAGGCCACCCGGCCGTGGATGCGGCCGTGGCCGGTCACCACGCCGTCGCCCGGCACGATCTGCTGCTCCATGCCGAAGTCCTGGCAGCGATGCGTCACCAGCTTGTCGACTTCCTCGAACGTGCCCGGGTCGAACAGCCGCGTCATGCGCTCGCGCGCGGTCAGCTTGCCCTGCTCGTGCTGTTTCTGGAGGCGCGCTTCGCCGCCGCCCAGTTCCGCCAGGCGCTCGCGTTCGCGGAGCCGTTCGATGGGGTTCACGGACACCGGCAACCCTAAAGGGTTGCCTCCACGCATGGGTTGCTGAGGGCGCCGACGCCTTCGAGCTTGACCATCATGCGATCGCCGGGCACCAGCGGACCGACGCCCGACGGCGTGCCGGTGGTGATGACGTCGCCGGGGTGCAGCGTCATGAAGCGCGAGACGTGCTCGACCAGGTACGGCACCGGGAAGATCAGCTCCCGGGTGTTCGAGTGGTGGCGTTTCTCGCCGTTCACCCAGCCCTCGATCTCGAGGGCCGAGGGGTCGAGGCCGACGGCAATGCAGGGACCGAGCGGCGCGAAGGTGTCGAACCCCTTGGCGCGCGAGTACTGCACGTCCTTGACCTGCAGCTCGCGCGCGGTCACGTCGCACAGGCAGGTCACGCCGAGAATGTAGTCCATCGCCTCGGCCGCCTTCACCTGCGAGGCGCGCTTGCCGATCACCACCGCCATCTCGGCCTCGTGCTCGATGCGGCCGGCCCAGCCGGGCAGCCGAATCGGCTCGTCGGGTCCGATCACGGTCGTCGCCGGCTTCAGGAACACCAGCGGCTCCTCCGGCAACTTCTTCTTCATTTCGGCGGCATGGTCCTTGTAATTCAGGCCGATGCACACGACGATCGACGGCTGCACCGGCGCCAGGAACTTCAGCGCCGTCCCTGGCGGAATCTCCTCACCGGGTTCGTAGGTGCCGAAAACGTCACCGCTCAACCAGAACATGTTGCCGCCACGCTCGACCGCGTAGCGCCCGCCCATTCCCTGCTTCACTCGATAAATGCGATCCATGATCCTCATGTCTCAGCGCGCGGTTTCTTCGACCCGGTTCGACCGCGCGCTGACATTCTGCGGCGTGGCCCGATCGACCGCCACCACCACATAGACGTAGCGCGTGCCCGCGCGCGCCGTGGTGTCGCGGTAGGTCGTCGCCGCTACCGGCTCGGGGGTAATCGCTCGAAGTGTGTCACCCGGCGCGTCGCCGCGCAAGACGAGGTAGCCGGCCAGGTCGCTCTCGGTATTCGGCTCCCAGATCAGGCTGATCACGCCATTGCCGGCGATCGCCGCCAGCGAGCTCGGCGCCGCCGGCGGGAACGTATCGGCCGGCGTCACGCAGGTCTTCGGCGATGCCGCGCCCATCACCGTCGCGCCGCCCATCTTGTCGACCGGCCGCACCACGAAGCAGCGCTCCACGCCAAAGGTCACCCCCTTGATCACGTGCTCGGTGACCGCCAACGGCTGCGGCGTGAGTGCGGCGGGCACGGCCAGCGCGAATGGATCCTCGGGCGCCGCTCCGGCGGGCACTTCGTACAGATGGTAGGTCGTCGCGTCCGATTGGAACCCGAGCGACTTCGCGGGCAACGGCGGCAGCACCGGGGCCGGCGGCGTCGCGTTGCCTGGCACGGGGACCGGCGCGGCCGGCGGCGGCGGTTCGGCGAATGCCGCCGATCGCGCGTCAGGGGACGGCGGCCACTTGATGGTCAGGTCGGTCTCGGTGAACGTCACCGCCGGCGCGCCCGGCGCACGGCTCGCCTGGTCGAGGGGCACGGGAACCGGAACGGAGGCCGGCGCCTTTCGGCCGCGAGGGCTCACGCCGATCACGAAGTAATAGCGCCGCGGCTGCTGGCTCGGCGCCGGGGCCACCAGCGGCCCCACGAACACCTCTTCATCCGGCGACTCGAGCGGCGCGACGACGCCTTTGCGCGGCGGCAATTCGACGGCCACGCGCGCCTCGGCCGTCAGCGTCTCGCGCACGACCGCCGGGGCGCCGCGATCGATGCCTGGCGGCAGCGGCACGACCGGCAGTTCGACCAGGGCCTCCGGTTTCCCCGCCGCCGCGACGGCGGGAGTTGCGGAGGGGGGCATAATCGGCCGCACCGGCAGCGTCGCGATCAGCGTAGCCAGCTCGCGCTGCTCCTCGGTTTCGGGCGGGCTCGTCGCCGTGATGGCGTAGACCTCGAGCGCAGCGATGTCGGCCGGCTGCTGTCCGTCGACGTTGGCGGCCGGAACCGGAAACGAGAGGTAGACGTCATCGCCCAGGCGCAGCGCGGTGACGTCGGCGACCACCGCCGGCACGCGCGCGAACGGCGCCAGCGGCGGGCCCTTCTGGCCGCAGCCGGCAGCCATGATTGCCAGAATCGTGGCTCCTGCCCTGAGCGAACGGCGGCGCGGTGGCACCGCGGCGACGTGAGTCGAAAGGCCTGTCCTGAGCGAACGTCGGCGCGGCGGCGCGGCGACGACGTGAGTCGAAGGGGTCACAATATGTAGCGGGACAGATCTTCGTTCTTGACGATATCGGCCAGCATGCGCCGCACGTACGGCGCATCGATGGTCACCGACTTGTCCTCGAGCGTCGGCGCATCGAACGACACTTCGTCGAGCAGCCGTTCCATCACCGTGTGCAGGCGGCGGGCGCCGATGTTCTCGGTGCGTTCGTTGACGATGGCGGCGAACTCGGCGATGGTGGCGACGCCGTCCTCGGTGAAGGTGAGGTCGACCCCCTCGGTGGCCAGCAGGGCGATGTACTGCTTGATCAAGGCGCTCTTCGGCTCGGTGAGGATGCGCACGAACTCGGCCTGCCCCAGCGCCTCGAGCTCGACCCGGATCGGGAAGCGGCCCTGCAGCTCGGGAATCAGGTCCGACGGCTTGGACACGTGAAACGCGCCGGCGGCGATGAACAGGATGTGATCGGTCCGCACCATGCCGTGCTTGGTGTTGACCGTGGTGCCTTCGACGATCGGCAGGATGTCGCGCTGCACACCTTCGCGGCTCACCTCGGGGCCGTGACTGCCCTCGCGGCCCGCAATCTTGTCGATCTCGTCGACGAAGATGATGCCGGCCTGCTCGACCCGCTCGACGGCGGCGGCCGACACCGCCTCCATGTCGATCAGCTTCTGCTCTTCCTCCGCGCTGAGCCGCTCGCGGGCCTCGGCCACCGTGACGCGGCGGCGCTTGGACCGGCCCTGGAACAAGCCGGGCATCATGTCGCGCAGGTTGACGCCGACTTCTTCCATCGACGAACCGGTGATCAATTCGATCGAGGGAAACGACTTCTCCTGCACATCGATTTCCACCAGCCGCTCGTCGAGCTTGCCCTCGCGCAGCTGTTCGCGCATGCGTTGGCGGGTGCCGTGCATCTCGTCGCGAATCCGGCCCGGGTCCTCGTCGGGCGCGGCCGGACGCGGCGGCAGCAACAGGTCCAGCAGGCGCTCTTCGGTGTTCAGCTCCGCCTTGACGCGCACTTCTTCGATGCGCTCGTCACGGACCATGTTGACGGCAAGCTCCACCAGGTCGCGGACCATCGACTCGACGTCGCGGCCGACATACCCCACCTCGGTAAACTTCGAGGCCTCGACCTTGATGAACGGCGACTGCGCCAGCCGCGCCAGGCGGCGCGCGATCTCGGTCTTGCCGACACCGGTCGGGCCAATCATCAGGATGTTCTTCGGCGCCACGTCCTCGGCCAGCTCCGCCGGCAGCTTCTGCCGGCGCAACCGGTTGCGCAGGGCAATCGCCACCGCGCGCTTGGCCTTGGCCTGGCCGACGACGTACTTGTCGAGTTCGGCGACGATCTGGCGTGGCGTGAGCGAGTCGATGAACGTGGACGAACGCTCGGGCAGGGGGATCATCTAGAGCTCTTCGATGGTGAGGTGGCTGTTCGTGTAGATGCAGATTTCCGAGGCGATCAGCATCGACCGCTCGGCCACCTCGCGCGGCGTGAGGATGGTGTTTCGCACCAACGCCTTGGCGGCGGCCTGGGCGAACGCCCCGCCCGACCCGATGCCGATCACACCGTCATCCGGCTCGATCAGGTCGCCGGTGCCGGACAGCAGGAACATCGACTTGCGGTCGAGCACGATCAGCATGGCCTCGAGGCGGCGCAGGGCGCGATCGGTGCGCCAGTCCTTGGCCAGCTCCACGGCCGAGCGGTCGAGGTTGCCGCGGTACTGTTCGAGCTTGGCCTCGAACCGCGCGAACAACGCGAACGAATCCGCCGCCGATCCGGCAAAGCCGGCCAGGATGCTGTCGTTGTAGAGGCGCCGGATCTTGCGGGCGTTTTGCTTGACGACGGTGTTGCCCAGCGTGACTTGCCCATCCCCGGCCAGCACCGCCCGATCGTCCCGGCGAACGGCCAGGATCGTGGTGGCGTGGAAGGTCGATTCCATCTCTTTAGTGTCTCACACCACCCGCCCACAGGAGACGAGGAGGCTCCAGGACGGACCAACAGGAGATCGAAAGATCAGAAGAAATGTATTTGCAGGACCTTCCTCCCGATCTTCTGATCTCCTGTCTTTATGAGCTCCGCCGTCCGTAGTAGAGATACAGCGGGATGCCGGCGGCCATCACGGCAAGGCCCGCCAGTGTCGTCATCGGTGCCGAGTAGACACCATTGATCACCGTCGCCGTGCCGACCATCACGAACAGCGCCGGCGTATAGGGATAGCCCCAGGCGCTGAACGGGCGCTCGGCGTCCGGCTCGCGGTGGCGCAACACGAACACCGCCGCGACGGCGACGGTCGCGAACAAGGTGACCGCAAAGCCCGTGTAGGTGGTGAGCGCATCGGCGGAGCCCGACATGATCAGGATGCTCGCCCAGATCGCCTGAGCGACGATGGCCGTCGACGGCGTGCGGTAGGTCGGGTGGACCCTGGCCGCCGCCGGCAGGAACACACCGTCACGCGCCATCGCGTAATAGACGCGAGGGCCGGCAAAGATGTTGGCGCTGACACTGGCCAGCAAGCTGATGATCGAGACCACGCCCATGATGTTGCCCGCCGCGGAGCCGAGCATCTTGTCGGCGACGACATCGAGCACGCTGCCCTGCACCTTCGCCAGCTCGCCGACCGGCATCACGTAGAGGTACAACGCGTTCAGCAGCAGGTAGACGACGATCACCGCGCCGGTGCCGAGCGCCAGCGCCTTCGGCACGTTGCGGCCAGGGTCGCGAATTTCCTCGGCCATGTACGACGCCGCGTTCCAGCCGGAATAGGTGAACATGACGGCGAGCAGCGCGAGCAGCCAGGACGACGCCGCGACGGGGCCGGCCACAGCCTGCAGGTTGGCGGACGATCCGGCGCCCATCGAGAAGCCGGCGGCAATGAAGATCATCAGGGCCGCCACCTTCAGCACCGCCAGGAAGTTCATCAGCAGGCGGCCGGGGCCGACACCACGGTAGTGCACGTACGACAACGCCACCACCGCCGAAATCGCCACCAGCGTGCGGCGCGACACCGTCAATGGAAAGTACGGCATCGGGATGACGAAGAACGGCGTGTGGTCGGCGGCGCCGGGAAAGAATCGATCGAGGTAGAACACGAGGACGACCGCGGTGGCGGCAATCGCGCCGGCGAAGCCCGCGACGAACGACACCCAGCCGGTCAGGAAGCCCGCGAGGTGGCCGTAGGCGGCCCGGAGATAGACGTACTCACCACCGGCCCTGGGCCGCAGCGCGGCGAGTTCGGCATATGCCGACGCGCCGCAGAACGCCAGCACGCCGCCGGCCAGCCAGATGCCCAGGAAGAGCCAGGGATTCGGCACGCCCGCGGCAATCAGCGGCGGAGTGAAGAGGATGCCGCCGCCGATGACGTTGGAAACGATGATAGCCGCGGCGTCGTACGGACCGAGCCGGCGTTCAAGAGTGGAAGTCGCAGCGGTCACCATCGCGGGATTATACGCGGGCGAGACGCCGTTCTTTTACCGCGTCAGCAGTTGTCGTTGAATTGGATACTCGGCGAGCTTCGCCCAGACCTTCGAGCCCTGCTTCAGGAAGATCTCGACCTTGGCGTCGACGAACTCCTTGTTCTGCAGCATCTGCATGCGCGGCTGCGTGCCGGTGTAGCCCAGCGTCGAACGCATCACCAGGGGGTCGGTTTCGGCGCCGCCGGCCAGCACCGGGTCGCGGGGAATGGCCCACCCGAAGTACTCGCCCCACATTTCCTGCTCGCCGACACGGCGGAAGATGGCGTTGATCTGGATCGACTTGAGCGGCTCGCCGGTCTTGTTGCGCAGCTTGAGCGTGACGCTCGGCACCAGCTTGTTCTTCTGCCCTTCGATGATGCCATCGTCGAACCAGCCGGTGACGACATCGACCGGCTCGAGAGCGGCGACGGCATCGACCGACGACCCGCAGGTGGCGGAAAACAGGGCCAGCACGGCCACGAGGGCCAACCCGGACGTGCGCGTCAGCAGAGATGCCATGTCGCTATTCTAAGACACCACCGCCCGCACAAGGTTCCCCTAGAATTGTGTGACCTGGACGCGTCTGCGGGCCTCGTCGCGGGTAATCTTGCCGGCCCGATAGTCGAGCAGGTCGGCGCCCTTGATGCGGTAGATCATCGTCACGATTTCCTCGAGCGGGTCCTGCGGCGCCAGCGTGTCGCGGCCCTCGTTGTCGCGCGCGGCCACCGTGAGCCACTGCTCGGGAGCGAGGGCCATCGGCGTGCTGTAGTCGATGATCGCATCCACGAGGGCGCGGGTCACGGCCTCGGTGTAGGCCCGGTTCGGGTCCTGCACCCACGTCTTGTCGGCGGCGGCGGCGGCGCGCGGCGCAGCGACACCGGCCGCGGTAGCGGCGCCCACGCCGCCCACGGCGCTGTCAGGGATGAGGACGCCCGGCGAGACCACGGGGTTGGACGGGTTGCCGGTGCGCGCGTACGGCGTATTCGGCGTCGCCTGCGTTTCGAGCTGCTTGAGTGACCGCTCGAACGCCGCGCGCGCCGACGGGTCGGTGATGCTCTGGCCGATCTTGCGCATGTCGCTGATCGCCATCTGCGCCGCCGTGTTGTCCTGGTCGAGCATGGTGCGCAGGCTCCACATCATGCTCTGGCGCATCATCGGCACCTGCACGTCGAAGTAGACGCCGTAGCCATCCAGGTAGACGCCGCGCGCCTGCGCCTCACCGGCCAGGATGAAGACGCCCGGCATCACGGCCAGGATCTCGCGGTTCAGGTTCTTGGCGCCATAGTCCACGGCCCGCGCCAGCGCACCTTCCATCACGTAGATGTGATGACGCATGTCGCTCATGTTGACCGGCTTTGCGGTCGCCGCGTCCTGCGCGGCGGCCGGCGCCGCCACGACCAGGGCCGACAGGACCACCCACATGCTGATCTGCTTCTTCATGGCTGCTGGACCTTGATTCCTTTGCTTCCCTAAATCCCCGAATCCCTGATTCGCCAACTGCTATTGCGGCGGTGTCGTCGTGGACGCGCGGATCATGTAGTTCAGCGTCTGCCGCTGCTTCAACATTTCGACCCCGGTGTGGCCAATTGCCTGCTCGACACGCAGCAGGTCGGCGCGGCGCTGAATGTCCATGTCGCGCGCGAGCTGCGTCACGCGCAGGGCCAGCTCCCGCTGCTGCCTGGTCTCGCTCGCCTCGAGCAGGGCCCGCACGCGATTGACGGTGACATCGTCCACTTCTGATCTCGACGCCGCGCGGACCACTCCGGTCTCCCGGCTGGCGCGGATTTCTTCACGCAGCTGCGATTCGAGCGCAATCAGGGCCGTCCGCCACTGCTCGCTGCCGGCGTCGGGCACCACGGCCGCGGCCGGCGACGCGCTCGCGGGCGTCATCCACCCGGTCGAGACCACCAGTCCGTCGGGGCCCGACTTGACCTGCACGTTGGCAATGGCCGCGCTGACGGCCAGCACCAGGATTGCGGCCACCGCCTGCGCCCATACCGGCACGGTGTTCCACCACTGCGCCGGGCGCAGCACGGCCGCCGGCGGCGCGCCGGCGGCCTGCTGGCTGCCGCCGCTCCGGACAATGGTGAAGCCAAGTTCGGCATTGGGCGGCGCCCACTGCGTCAGCCCGGTGCGCACGTTGGCGAGCGCGCCGACTTCGGCCGCGCAGGCCGCGCATTGCCGCAGGTGGTCGTCCACCCGCTGCCGATCGGGCGCGTCGATCTCGTTGTACAGGTAGGCCACCAGGGTGGCCTTGTCGTCGCACGTGAACATGAGGCTCATGATGTTCTTCCACTCGCAAAACTCGTCATGCCCTGGCTCTCCAGGTGCTTCCGCAACACGCTCAGGCCCTGATAAAGCCGCGTCTTGACGGTGCTCAACGGGCACCCCTGCAGGTCGGCAATCTCCTGAAACGTCAGGCCGTGGTACTCCTTCAGGACGATCGCCGTGCGCTGCTCGTCGGGCAGCAGCTTCATGCCCTCGGCGACGATGCGGCTCATTTCGTTGCGAGCGACCAGGTCCTCGATCGACTCAACCGGCCCCTGGTCGGCGGCCATCTCGATGAAGTCGACGTCCTCGGGCATCTCGACCACGGGCGTCCGCTTCTTCCGGCGGATCCAGTCCCGGCACAGGTTCAGGGCAATTCGGTAGAGCCAGGAGGAGAATTTGGCCTGGCCCTTGAACCCGGGCAGGGCCCGGAAGGCCCGCAGGAAGGTCTCCTGGGCAACGTCCCTGGCATCCTCGTCGCGGCCGATGACCCGGTACGCCAGGGCATAGATCGGCCGTTCCCAGCGCAAAACCAGCTGGTTGAAGCTCTCGGCGTCGCCGGCCATGGACCGGGCGACGAGCTCCTCGTCGGTTGCAACCATCACGAACGCTTGGCCAATCTCACTCGCTATTGTCTAAGACGGCGGGCCGGCCCCGAAAGTCGGCGAAGGCTCTTTCGCCGCCGTCCCGATGGGGTAAGATACCGGTTCCAGAGACATTTAGTGGGCGTGAACTTTCCAAACGACGAAATCTTTCTTACGACCGAAGAAGTTCTGGAGTACCTCCAGGTCAACCTTCGGACGGTTTACCGGCTGATCAAGGCCGGCAAAATCCCCGCAGTACGGGTGGGGCGGCAGTGGCGCTTCCGCAAGCGGGACATCGACGCCTGGCTGGACACCCAGCGCCCCCGGGGCGAGCGGATGCCGCAGGTGTCGATCTCGGACAAGCCCCAGGCCCGCGATGGCCGCTCGCGCGTCCTCGTAGTGGACGACGAATCGAGCATCCGCGAACTGCTGGCCAAGACCCTCGCGCTCGCGGAGTACGACGTCGACACGGCCCCCGACGGCCGGGCGGCGCTCGAACGGCTGCGGCTCGGAAATTACGACCTGCTGATCGCCGACCTCAAGATGCCCGGCATGGACGGCCTGACGCTGATCCGCGAAGCCAAGCGCCTGAAGGCCGACATCCCGGTCATTATCATCACCGGCTTCTCCACCGAGTCGAGCGCCATCGAGGCGGTCAATCTCGGCGTGGCGGGCTACCTGACCAAGCCATTCCGGGTGCCGCAGGTTCTCGCGGCAGCTGCCCGGGCGCTGGGCGAATAGCACCGGCTTGGGGCTTGAGACCTGGGGCCTGTGCCCGAGGCTCGAGTCCGCACGTTCGATCGGCATTTCCCGGCCCCAAGCCCCAAGTCCCAAGCCGAAATGATCCAGCTGCAAGACGTCACCAAGTCCTTCGGTGAGAAGACCCTGCTCGAACACGTGACCTGGCAGGTCGGCGATCGGGATCGGGTGGGCCTGTGCGGCCCGAACGGCGCCGGCAAGACCACGCTGCTCAAGATGCTCGCCGGGTTCGATGAGCCCGACGCCGGGTTCATCCAGAAGCCGAACGCGCTGACCATCGGCTACCTGCCGCAGGACGGCCTGTCGCACACCGGACGCACGGTCACCGCCGAAGCCAGCCTCGCGCTCAAGCCGCTGCTGGATTTGAAGGCCGAGATGCACGCGCTCGAGGAGCGGCTGGGCGACGCCGCCTTGAGCGCAGCGGACCACGACGCGGTGCTCCACCGCTACAGCGACGTGCAGGATCAGTTTCGCCTCGGCGATGGCTACCAGATCGAGCTGAAGGTCGCGACCGTGCTGCGCGGGCTGGGGTTCGAGCCCGAGGCGCAGGCGCAGCTCACCGATCACCTCTCGGGCGGGTGGCAAATGCGCCTGGCGCTCGCCAAGCTGCTGCTGAGCGCGCCCGACCTGCTGCTGCTCGACGAGCCGACCAATCACCTCGACCTCGACGCGCGCAACTGGCTCGAGGAGTACCTCGTCGCCTATCCGCGCTCGGTCATCCTGGTCTCGCACGATCGCTACTTCCTGGACGCGGTGGTGACGCACATCGCCGACCTGTCGCTGCGCACCATCACCGACTATCACTGTAACTACTCGAAGTACCTCGAACAGCGTGACGCGCGGCTCGAGCGGCTGCGCGACGCCAAGCGCCGCCAGGACGAGGAAGTGCAGCGCGTCGAGGACTTCATCAACCGCTTCCGCTATCAGGCCACCAAGGCGGCGCAGGTGCAGAGCCGCATCAAGATGCTCGAGAAGGTGGTCCGCATCGAGGTGCCGCCCGAGCGCAAGCGCATCCACTTCCAGTTCCCGGCCTCGGCCAAGAGCGGCCGCATGGTGCAGGAGCTGAAGCACGTGCGCAAGGCCTATCGCAGCGCCGCGGAGCTGGGCCCGGAAAAAGTGGTGCTGGACGACGTGAACCTGCACATCGAGCGCGGCGATCGCATTGCGCTGGTCGGCCACAACGGCGCGGGCAAGTCGACGCTGATGCGCATGCTGTCGGGCGAGGAAGCGCCCGACAGCGGCGTGCGCACCGAAGGCCACCAGGTAGTGATGCAATACTTCGCCCAGGACGAAGCCACGCGCCTCGATCCCACCCTCACCGTCTACGAAACGCTGTCGGCCGGCTCGCCGAACCACATGGTGCCGGCCATCCGCAACATCCTGGGCGGCTTCCTCTTCAGCGGCGATGACGTCTACAAGAAAGCCGGCGTGCTGTCGGGCGGCGAGCGCACCCGCCTGGCAGTCGCGCGCATGCTGCTGAGGCCGTCGAACACGCTGCTGCTGGACGAACCCACCAACCACCTCGACATCGATTCGAAGGAAGTCCTGCTCGACGCGCTCGCCGACTACGGCGGCACGCTGATCTTCGTCTCGCACGATCGCTATTTCGTTGAGCGGCTGGCGACGAAGATCGTTGAAGTCGGGAACGGCAAGGCGATTCTCTACCCGGGGTCGTACGAATCGTATTTGTGGAGCAAGGAACAGAATCAGGCAGGTAAGGCAGGTGGGGCGGGTCAGGCTGGTCGGGACGGTCACGCGGCCAAACGAAGCACTTCCCAACCTGCCCAACCCGCCCAACCAGCCCAACCCGCCCCACCCGCCCCACCCGCCCCACCAGCCCAGTCCTACGAGGACCGCAAGAAAGACAACGTCGAAAAGAAAAAGCGCGAGCGCGCGTTCAGGGCGTTGAAGACTCGCATCGCCGACCTCGAAGCCCGCATCGCCGAGCGGGAGAAGGCGATCAAGGAAGTAGAGGTCAAGATGTCCGCCGCCGATTTCTACGGCAACCACGAAGGCTCGAAGCCAATCCTGGCCCAACACCAGGCCCTGATGTGGGAGGTGGGCGAGCTGCTGAGCCAATGGGAAATGCTCCAGGGTGAAGCCGAGCAGTTCGCTGATCTACAAAATTCGTAATTCAATTACACTTTCGTAGGATCGGTCCCGTATGAGTAATAATCCAAATTCTGTAATCGCAACGACTTAGAGCGTTACCGCGGCAATTCAGTCAGGGGCACGAGCTTTGCTCCCCCTCGTGCCGGCGTCATGCACATGCCGAAGCGCGCAGCGAAACCCTTGCGACTGACCGACGTGTTTTTCCGCCACATGGTGGGCAACATGCGCAACGGCGTGCTTGCCATTGCCCGTGACGGCGGTGTCGTGCTCGTCAATGACGAGGCGTGCCGGCTGTTCAGCTTGCCGGCCGGAGGGACCCTGGTCGGCCAGCCCTTCGGCGAGGTCCTGCACCACCACCCCGACATCGTTCGCGTGCTGGGCGGCGCCTTCGAGATGGCGGCGCTGCCGAATCGCGCCGAGTTGCGCCTCAAGTCCACCGACACCGTCATTGGCTACACGCTGTCGCTGGTGCGCGACGAGGCGGGCGAGGCGGTCGGCGCGGCGCTGTTCTTCAAGGACCTGACCCACGTCGAGCAGATCGAAGAGCGCGAGCGGTTGCGCGACCGGCTGGCCGCGGTTGGCGAGATGGCGGCGGTGATGGCACATGAGATCAAGAACCCGCTCGCCGGCATCGAGGTGCTGGCCGGCCTGCTCAGGCGCAAGGCGCCGGAGAACGAGGACGTGCAGGCGCTGGTCAAGGACATCATCAGCGAGGCGAAGCTGGCCAACGCCATCGTGCAGGAAGTGCTGGCGTTCGTCCGGCCGGTGCGGCTCCAGGTGGATCGCACCTCGCTCGCCGAGGCGCTGGCCAGCGCCGTGGTCCTCGCCGACGGCAAGGCCACGCGCGGCAGCATCCTGGTCGAGACCGTGTTGCCGGACCGGTTGCCGCTGCTCGGCGCCGACCAGCACCAGCTCACCCAGGTGTTTGCCAACCTCCTGATCAATGCCTACGAAGCCCTCGAGGGCCGCGGCCGCATTGTCATCTCGGCGGCAGTGGCGGCCACCGCCGCCCAGGGCGCGCTGCTGCCTGATGGCCAGCAGCCGGTCGAGTCCGTGGTGGTCGACGTGGCCGACGACGGCCCCGGCATGACAGCCGACGTGGCCGAGAAGATCTTCAACCCGTTCTTTACCACCAAGGCCCAGGGCTCGGGCCTCGGCCTGGCCATCGTCCGCAAGATCGTGGACGCGCATGAAGGCCGCATCGACATGACCACCGCCGACGGGCGCGGCACGCGGTTCCGCGTCATCCTGCCGGTGGAGCCGCACAAGCACCACACGCACCACTAACGCGCAGACAGACGGAGACGACAGCACATGGCCCGCATTCTCGTTGCCGACGACCACGACGCCCTTCGCCGGGGATTGGCGCTCTCGCTGACCACCGCCGGTCACGACGTCGACGAGGCCGCCAACGGCAACGCCGCGCTCGAGAAGCTGCACGAGGGCTACTACGACGTGGTCGTCAGCGACCTCAAGATGGGCGGCTCCGACGGCCTCGACGTGCTGCGCACCACCAAGCAGCTGCATCCCACGGCGTCGGTGATCCTGATGACGGCGTTCGGGTCGGTCACGACCGCGGTCGAGGCGATGAAGCACGGCGCGTTCGATTACGTGCAGAAGCCGTTCGAGCTGGAAGAGATGGAAGTGAAGGTCGAGAAGGCGCTGGAGCTGAAGCGCCTGCGCAACGAGCTCGACTACCTGCGCAATGAGCGCCAGGAAAACTACGACTTCGACCGCATCGTCGGCAGCAGCGAATCGCTGCAGCGGGTGCTGGGGGTGGTCCGGAAGGTGGCCAAGAGCAACTCGACGGTGTTGATTCGCGGCGAAACCGGCACCGGCAAGGAGCTGATCGCCGGTGCCACGCACCACAATTCGCTGCGCGCGTCGCGCAACTTCGTCAAGGTGAACTGCGCGGCGCTGCAGGAGAACCTGCTCGAGTCGGAACTGTTCGGCCACGAGAAGGGCGCCTTCACCGGCGCCGATCGCCAGCGCATCGGGCGCTTCGAGCAGGCCGACGGCGGCACGCTGTTCCTCGATGAGATTGGCGACATGAGCGCCAGCACCCAGGCGAAGATCCTACGCGTGCTGCAGGAGCACGAGTTCGAGCGCCTGGGCGGCACGCGAACCATCCGCGTCGACGTGCGGCTGATTGCCGCCACCAACCGCGACCTGTCGGCGATGGTCGCGGCGGGCCACTTCCGCGAAGACCTCTACTACCGGCTGAACGTGGTGTCGATCGAGACGCCGCCGCTGCGCGAACGGAAGGACGACATCCTGCCGCTGGCCATGCACTTCATCCGCCGCTTCAGCAGCGAGCTCAAGAAGCGGCTCGACGGCCTCGACAACGAGGCGCAGAAGCTGCTGGTGCGCTACAACTGGCCCGGCAACATCCGCGAGCTGGAGAACGCGATCGAGCGCGCCGCGTTGCTGGCCGAAACCGCGATCATCACCTCGTCGGACCTGCGGCTGGGCGACTTTGCGCCCGCGGGCGGCGGCCGCGACTCGCAGAGCGTGGTCAAGCTTCCGCCGACCGGCATCGCGCTCGAGGACATCGAGCGGCAGGCCATCACCGAGGCGCTGAAGATGGCCAACTGGGTGCAGAAGGACGCGGCGGAACTGCTGCAGATCAGCCCGCGCGTGATGAATTACAAGATCAAGACGCTTGCGATCGAGATGCCGCGCCGCAGGGTGCTCGCTTCCGCATAAGGGGCTCGCACGCGCGTGAGGCAGGCGCCTTTGGCGCCTGTGGGGCGCCTCGCTTGCTCGGCGTGGGGCTCGCGCCTCCGGCGCTCGTGGGGCTCGGCGCTTGCGCGCCTCGTGGGGTTGCCAAGGACGCGGGCCGTCACAATCCGAACTGACGCAGATGGTGATCGGTGTGCTTGTAGGCCCACCGTTGCCAGTCCTCGCGTGACATCGTGCCAAAGAAGCCGTGGGCACGCTCGAGGGCGCCTGGCGACGCCCTCGCAATTCCTTCGAGCCCAGCGATCGCCCGTGCGAGATCGGACGCGAAGACAGTTGGCTGGGTCCCCTGCGCGCGCGGATCGTGCATCGGATTGGTCGCCCACCCGTGCGGCCACCGCAGTGGTGACCACAGGGCCAGCCGCTTGATGACCGGACGGGCGCGTGCGGGCACTTTCTCGAGGCGCGGCCGCGTCAGGAGCACCATTTCGGCAGCGTCACCTAGATGACAAAGCATCTCGTGCGGCGTCAGCGTACCCCATCGCCGGGTGCTGTCCGGACGCAACGCATAGAGCCTGATGAGGAGGGCGCTCAGGACCGAAGGGTGGCTAACCGTTTTCATCTCGTCCCCCACGAACGGCGTGAACCGCAGGCCCCACGAGAACCGACTTGTCCGCCCAAGCGCCATGGGCGCGAAGGTGGAAGGTTCGAGTCTTACGATGGGCGCGGAGCGCCTCAGCCCGGTGTCACTGGCCGCGGCAGCCACTGCGTAATTGCGAACGCGGCGTAGACGCCCAGGAACATGTGCAGGGTGCTCTTGTGGCTGGTGTGCGACCAGAACACCGCCGTGGTGATGATGAACGCCACGAACAGGAAGCCGATCAGGAGGTGGGCGACCGGCTTGCGATTGAGGCGTGAGCGCCACCAGCCGAACACGGCCAGGAGGTGCAGGGGGACTGAGTATGCGGCGTAGGTCCACTGGACGAAGGGTGCCCGCTCGGGGCTCAGTTGCCCCGAGAACGACCACCCGACCTTGCGGACCATGGCGCTCAGAGTCTGTCCCGGATTCGTCCGCATCTGCTCGATCGCCCACTGCCACAGCAGGCGATCCGCCTCGAGTTCGCTGTCCGCGCCGGCCAGCCGCCGCTTGCGTTCCTCGGGGAGGCGCGCGTACGCGGCGTCGTAGATCTCATCGACACTTCGAGCCGGGAGGAACTCGGTCGTGACCGGGTTATTGGCGACCCACAGGCTGACACCCGACTCGGTGGTGAGCACCGGAGCGCCGGTCACGGACCAGTTACGGATCATCCACCCACCGACCAGCACGATCAACGGTATGGAGACCATCGCCGCCTGCCGGAGGCGCCACGGTCCGCCCGGCAACGACGGCCACGCCACCCACACGACGGCCAGCGGCAGGAACAACGAGAGCCGCACCGTGGTCAGCGTCGCCAGGCCCAGGACCACTCCCGCCGCCAGCTTGAACGGCAGGCCCCGGGGCACCTCGCGTGACTGCAACAACAGGTAGATGGCCAACCCCATCAACAGGTTGAACAGCGACGTGTCCTGCATGGCCGTGCTGTGCGCGATGGAATAGGGATTGAGGGCCGTCAGGCCGGCGGCAATCAAGCCGGCGCGGCGATCGAAGAGCGTGCTGGCGATGCCGTAGGAGATGAGGCAGCGGCTGGCGCTGATCGCCGCCTGCAGAATCGGCAACCCGGGGTACAGCCAATCCAAGCGGAGGAAGGCGGACACTACCAGCGGGTACATCGGTACTCGCACGGCGCAGTCCACGCCGCCGTCGAAGCAGAAACCGGACCCCTTCAGGAAGGAATCGGCGAGGTCCCGATAGAAGGTGTAGCCGTGGTTGAGGAAGGCCGCCTCGCCCTGCGCCAGCCGATAGATCAGCCGCGCGGCAAACGCGAAGGCAACGATCGCAACCAGTTCCCAGCGAAAACGCGCAACTGCGCGCCGCAAAGCCGCAGTCATGCCCTAGTACGCAATTGCATAGCAATCCCGCCGCGGATCGGCCGCCGCAAAGCGGTTGCCGGTGGCTGGATCGATCATCACGGCGGTTGCACACCCCGACATGCCGAAAGGGCGAAGGCGGCTGACGTCGTGACCGCGCGCCTTCAGCTCGTGGTAGACCACGTCGGGGATTGTAGCCTCAACGTTGAGCTGGTTAAAGCCCGCCGTGTGCGGCCAGAACGATCCATAGAAGTGCATCGTCTGGGCGCGTGGCCGCTCGAGCGCGGCATGCAGGTTGGGATACCACTCGTCCCAGAAATCGACGATGCTCAGAAACGCCTGCAGGATGGTCTGATCCTGGTTGTCGCCGCCGGGCGTGCCCAGGCCCATCATCGGGGTGTCACCCTTGAACACCAGACTGGGTGTCAGCGTGTAACGCGGCCGCGCCCGCGGACGAATCTGGTTGGCGCGGGTCTTGTCGAGCCAGAACTGCTCGCCGCGCACGCTCATGCCAATGCCGGTGTCGCCGAGTATCACGGCGCCTGGCACCCACCCCCCACTGGGAGTGACATCGAAGATGTTGCCGTCCTTGTCGATCACCGCCATGTGGGTGGTGTCCTTGACGATGCCCGATGAGTCGTCAGGCAACCCTGAAGGGTTGCCTCCACCAGAGGTTCGGGGCGTCGCGCCGTTCTCGACGTTCGCTTTCCAGTACGGCCACTGCTTCACCTGCGAGTCGTACTTCAGCGGATCACCGGCAATGAACGAGGTCGACGATTTCTTCGGATCGATCAGCGCGGCGCGCTCTTTCGCGTACGCTTTCGACAACAAACCCTCGGCCGGCGTCTGCACGAAGGCGGGGTCGGCGTAGTAGGTGTCGCGGTCCGCGTATGCCAGCTTGATCGCCTCGATCACGGTGTGGAGGTAGTCGGCACTGCCGTAGCCCATCGCGCGCAAGTCGAAGTTCTCGAGGATGTTCAGCGCCTGCAGCATCACCGGGCCCTGGCTGCCGAAGCCATGCTTGTAGACGGTGTAGCCGCGGTAGGTCGTCTTCGCCGGCTCCTCGATGCGCGCGTAGTATTCCGCGAAGTCCGAGGCGTCGAACGGCGCGCCGTGCTTCTGCAGGAACGCCACCATCTCCCTGGCGAGGTCGCCCTTGTAGAAGCGATCGCGCGCGGCGGCAATCGCGGCAGAGCGGCCCTTCCCTTTCGCGGCGCGCTCGGCCGCGACCATCTTCCGCAGCGTGCGAGCCAGCGCCGGCAGCTTGATGGTTTCGCCGGGCTTGTAAGCCGAGCCATCGGCCTTGAGCCAATACGCCTGGTTGCCGGGCCACTTTTCGAAGAACTTGAGCTGGTTCTGGATGGCGCGATAGGTGCTCGTGCGCATCGGGAAACCGTGTTCGGCATAGCCGATGGCCGCAGCGGCCACCTGCTCGAAGCTCATCGTGCCCCATTTCTCGAGCACGGTCAGCGCCGCGTGTAGCGCGCCGGGCACCACCGCAGGGTCAAGCCCCTCGCCCTGCAAGTCCTTGTTGCGCGACAGGTACCAGTCGACGTCAACGGCCTTCGGGGCCCAGCCCTGGCCGACGATCGAGGTGACCTTGTTCTCTCTCCGGGGATAGACAAGGACGAGCGCCTCGCCGCCGAGGCTGTACAGATCCTGTTCCAGCACGCCACCGGCCAGCAGCGAGGCGACGCCGGCATCAAAGGCGTTGCCACCCTTCAACAGGATGGCCAGGGCGGCCGACGTGGTGAGGGGGTGACCGGTGGACACGCCACCGGTCGGTCCCATCACGGCCGGCCTCAGCGCCGAACCGGCCGGCTGCCGGTCCTGCATGGGCACCTGCCCCGTTCCGTCATACCGCGCGGAGATAACGAGCGCGGCGAGTAACAACGCAAAACGGAGTTGAGCTCTCACAAATCCTACTTTTCGATTGTCGCCTTCTTGATGAAGTCGAGCTTCGGGAACTCTTTTTCGAGGTAGGCATTTCCCTCTTTGACGATGCGCGCCGTGTCGGGTCCCCGGCCGCCGCGCTGCGGCATGTCGCCGTAGCCCGTGTAGAGCTTCGCAGCGACGTCCTGTCCCTCGACGATATCGGCAAACGCCGCGAAACCCTGTCCGTCAAGGCTCGAGTTGTCGCGGAAACTCAGGAAGACCTGGGTCGAGGCGGTCATCGGGTTGCCGCCCATGGCAAATGCCAGCGTCATGCGCTTGTTGGAGTGCTTCACCGGATCCGGCGAAAACATCTGCCGGCTCCACAGCGCGGTGAGCGTGGGATCGCCGTGCAGCCCGAACTGCGCCATGAAGTTTGGCACCGAGCGGTAGAAACGCACGCCGTCGTAAAAGCCGTTCTTCACCAGGTTGAAGAAGCGGTCGGCGGCCTTCGGCGCCCACTCACGTTCCACGTGGGCCACGAAGACGCCCGCGCTCGTCTCGAATCTCACATTGTAAGCGGCGGGTGACTGTTCCTTCAGTGACGCCGGCAGCTTGAGCGACACCCCCTGAGCGGCCGCGGGCGCAGAACAGAGGGCGATGGCGGCAAGAGCAGCGGCGGCAGTCATTCTACGAATCATCGGATCTCCTCCAGAGAACACGGCTGATTATCCCTTCGGAGGCGGTCCCGGCGAAAGGGGCGGCTCGATCAGCTTGCGCACCGCCCGGGTGAGTGCCGCGGGCGTGAACGGCTTCGACAGCATGGCGGCCTCCGCCAGATCTTCCTTGGTCACCACGTCGGCCGCGTAACCCGACATCAACAGGACGCGAAGCGACGGCCGCTCCGCGCGCAGGCGCCTGGCCAGTTCGGGCCCCTTCATTCCCGGCATGACGACGTCGGTCACCAGCACGTGGATGGTGCCGTCGAACGCAGCCGACACGCGCAGGGCCTCTTCACCACTCGCGGCCTTGAGCACGACAAAGCCGCCGCGCTGCAGCGACTCGACCGCCAGAAAGCGTACCGCGTCCTCGTCCTCGACCACGAGCACGGTTTCCTGGGGCCGCGGCGCGTCCACCCGGGCCGCGGGCGCCGGATTGGGCGTCGGCGTCGGCGGCGGCTGGGCGGGCGCCCGCGGCAACAACAGTTCAATCGACGTGCCGAGCCCCACGGCGGAGGTGACCCGGATGTAGCCGCCGCATTGCCTGACGAAACCGTAGACCGTCGACAGTCCCAGGCCCGTTCCCTTGCCGTGCGGCTTGGTCGTGAAGAACGGCTCGAACATGTGCGAGCGGGTGCTCTCGTCCATGCCGGTGCCGGTGTCGCTCACGGTGATCTCCACGTAGTCGCCGGGCCGCACGTCGCCGTCCGGGCGCCCCTCGCCGTTGGGGCGCGGCGCATTGCGCGCCACGATCTGCAGCGTGCCGCCATCGGGCATGGCGTCGCGCGCGTTGATCGCCAGGTTCAGGATCGACTGCTCCACCTGCGAGGGGTCGGCCAGCACCGGCCACAGCCCCGGCTCGGCCTCCGACGTCACCGTGATGTGCTCGCCAATGACGCGGCGCACGAGCAGGAGCAGGTTCTCGAGAATCGTGGTGAAGTCGAACTGATTGGTTTGCAGCACCTGCCGCCGGCTGAACGCCAGCAGCTTCTGGGTCAGGGCGCCGGCGCTCTCGGCGGCCCGCCGGATTTGGCCGGCCTGGTCGCGGATGGGCGAGCCGGCCGGCACGTCCTCGGCGATCAGGCTGGCATAGCCGAGAATGGCGGTCAGCATGTTGTTGAAGTCGTGCGCGACGCCGCCCGCGAGCTTGCCGATGGCTTCCATCTTCTGCGACTCGGCGAGCTGCCGTTCGAGGCGCCGCTGCCCATCCTGGGAGCGGCGCTCGCGGCGGGCCAGCAGCCAGCCCCCGAGCGGCACCGACACCAGCAGGATGCCCACGAGCGCCAGTTGACCGGCGGCGCCGCGCTGAATCCGGGCGGTCACCCGGTTGTACTGCGACGAGGACACCACCAGCCACGATTGGTTGGCGGCAGTCAGGCGGGCCCAGGTGTGAATGCGACGGCCGGCCTGGTCATCGAGAATCGCCATCCCCTGCGGCTCCTCGTGATCGTGCGGGTCGCCGAAGACCGACAACATGCGGCGCTCGCCCGGTCCCGTCAGCATGCTGAAACCGGGGGTTGCGAGACCGACGACCAGTTGATCGTCGGCAAGTTCGGTGATCGCCGGGCCCAGGTACAGATCGACCAGGCGCGTCAGGTCGATGGCGAGTCCGACCATGCCATTGAAGTCGTTGCTCGGCGTCGGCTGCTCACCACTCGGGGAGATCCGCCAGACTGGCATGGCGAGCACGCGCAGTTGCTCTGGCGCTCCGGGCAGCCACCACACCGGACCAATCCCGACCGTGGCGCGATTGGCGGGATCGGAATTCCATTCCCACCGCACCGGGTCGCGCACGACGGGCGTGGCGTTCGCGATCAGGGTGCCGTCAGGGGTCCAGTAGAACAGCCGGCCTTCGGCGTCGATGCGCACGACGTAACGGACCACGCCATTGGTCGTGTCCCCGAACGCCGCCTCGATGCGCTGGCGGAGGAACGGCACGTCGACGTTCTGCACGCTCGGCATGCTGTTGAACTGTCGCAGCAGCGCCGACAGGCCGCGGATTTCGCCCTGGATGCCGACTGCGGCCGTCCGCATCATGGCGAGCTGTTGGGTGGAATGCTGGGCGATGGCGCCGCCGACCGTGGCGCGGTAGCCAATCACGCCGAGCGCGGCGACGACCAGCAACGCGGCAAGGGTGCCCAAGTAAATGGTGCGGGTCACCGCCGTCGTCGAGGGCGCGGGGGGCGGCATCGAAGCGTGAACACTATAGCCGCAAGGTGCCCTGGACTGACATTCCTATTGAGGATGGATGACGGACGGGCTGGCAATACGTTGAAGCAGTTCGGCGTGAGCGAGCGCGCCGCCAAGCACGGGCGTTGCCGGTGCGGGCTCACCGATGAGGTGCCGGTAGACCACGAGGGCGGCCAGGTAGGTCCCGACGCCGGAGGGGTGGAAGTTGTCGGCCGCATACAAGGGCAGGTCGCGGTCAATGGCCCAGGCGGCGCGCCATGCGTCCCCAACCGGCAGCAGCGTCGCCTCAACCGCCCTGGCCGCCGCGCGGTACGATTGGCTGACCCCTTCCATATCGCCGCGGCGCT
>ERZ1292640.897-Hain-H43-02um-R1-897-length-24741-cov-5_pt2 | contig 21524 bp, 16 predicted proteins | sample MGYA00564404_ERZ1292640 | MGnify/ENA primary metagenome ERZ1292640 (study PRJEB36523, sample SAMEA6512636) | groundwater metagenome | collected 2019-01-08 | study: AquaDiva: Metagenomics assemblies of 32 groundwater samples
TTTCGCCAGTCATTTAAAAATCTATCTAGTAAATCAATACGCATATTAAATTCTTCTTTATTTTCAGGAAACCTTGTCGCGTATTCATCTAAAATTTCTTTTTTTAATTCGTTCCGCTCCTTTACTCTCTTTATTCTATCCACAGCTTCTTCTATTTGTTTTATTAATTCTTCTTTTTCAGGCAATGTTTTTAGCTTGAGATTTCGCCAGTCATTTAAAAATCTATCTAGTAAATCAATACGCATATTAAATTCTTTTTTATCTTCAGGAAACCTTGTCGCGTATTCATCTGAAATTTCTTTTTCTAATCTTTCTTTAGGTGAAAGAATTGCTTTAGGTGAAAGTTTTGTTTCCTCGGTCGCTCTCTCTCTTTTTGTTTTTTCTATTATTTTTTGTATTGGACCAATCTTTTTAAATTTACTTTTAATATGCTCTTTTAAAAGGTTTAATTTTTCTGTTTTTTCTGTTTTTTTCCATTTTTCAAAAAGATCTGCTTTTGTTTTTTTATCGGCTCGATCCCATTGCTCTTCATCCATCCCAGAAGTTTCTTGTATTATTTTTTCCGCTATTTCTTTATATTGTTTCTTTATTTCTATATAATTTTTTTTAAACTCATCAATAAAAATATCAATATATTCTTTAACCGTTTTTTCAAATTGCGGAACTTCAAGAAGTTCCTCCTTTGTTTCTTTAAAATTTTTTATTATTATTTTTTCATTTAAGCTTGTTTTTAATTCTTCCCTTAACTCTTTCCCAACGTAATCTAAAACAACATTAAAATCTTCAGGAGTAATAATCTCTTGCTCCCGATCTTCCTTTTGCTCCTGATCTTCTTCTTTTTCTACCACGCTCTCTAACACGTTTTCTATCATATTTTTTTCTTATTTTAATTAATTATTTTAATAATCTTAATTTTTCTTATTTCTAAAACCCTATTATACAAATTTTTAGTCAAAATGTCAAATTTTTTTAAGAAGAATATTTTTTATTTCGCCAAAATTTTATTATTAAACCAATTAATAAAATTATAGCTCCGGTTGCGATAATTAATAAATACTTAAATAATTCTAATTTTTTATCCCGATTTGCTATTTGCCATTCATTACTATCTGCCACGTTGCCTAAAATTTTATCAGCCTTTGCTGTTTGATTTTGAATAACTATATCGTCAATAGAGCGCGGCATTAATTTTAAGCCAGACTGTGTTTCAGAAATTATTCCAGTGATAGTATAAATATTGCCTTTTTCTATGTCAGCTGATTTAATGCCTGTCGCTCGCTTAATATAAATTTCTGTTTCACTATTGCCATCATCTAAATAAATAGTTGAACCTTTTTTGTCAGTTACTTCGCCTGTGATGGAAATTAATTGTCCTTGATATTCTTCAATAGATTGATTAGAGCTTAAAACTCGCGCTATTGGCGGGTTTTGATGCTCTAAAATTTTAATATCAACCAAGCCTTTTGTTTTTAAACGCGCTTCATTGTTAATTTCAGACAACTCGCCAACAACCTCAATGTAATCGCCAACTTTAAGCATACCGGGGAATTCCTTTTTGTAATTATAAATTTGCAGACCAGGGGAGCCGACAATATAAAAATACTGCGTTCCGAAAATACCAGGCAAAACCGCTACTTTGCCTTTCACTTTTAGCAAATCGCCTATTTCCCGTTCTCCGACTTTTTCTAAGGTTGTTTCAATAATATTTTTTTTAGCATTTTTTTCTCCTATTATCTGATCTTCTGTTATTGCCTTGCTTTTTGCCACGCTTATTACATTTTCCGCTTCAGGAGTTGCTATTGTGGTCCAAAACCATTTATTGTTGACGCCGCGGCAATAAGTTTCGTCTTGAACGGCTTTTGTGTATTCAACTTTGTCAATTAATTCATCAGCGTCATTGTATAAACTGATAATATCAGCGGTATTTTTAAAAGCAAGATTGCTTTCTTTATCAGTTAATAAATAAAAATCTTTTCCATTTATCCATAAATCATTTTTAAATTTATATTTGCCGTTATTATTTTCAATTTGCCAATTTTTAAGATTAATTTTATCAAGACTTTGATTTTTTAATTCCAGCCATTCATTATTTTTATCAACGCCTTTTGGATTTGGAAAAATTTCATTGATTATAATATTATCATATATAATACCATTATCGCTTCCTTCTGAAAATAGGGGCGGATTATATTCGTCTTTTTTATTCAAAAGAGGGGATAGCGCGGTTGAATTTGAAAGAACTTTAATAATTTTTTCTTTTTTAATTTTGTTTTGTCCATCATCAACAATTAAAGAGACTGTATAAGCGCCTGGCCGCAAGAAAGTGTGTTCAGGAAAAGGCAAGGTTAATTTTATACCATTGCCAAAATCCCAATTAAATTTTAATTCATCATTGTCTTGGTCAAAAGTGTCAGAGCTGTCAAAAAGAATCGGCTGGTTAGCAATAATTTTATTTGGGAAACTAAAATTAACTTCAGGAGAATGATTAATTGTTTTAATAATATTAACAGAGCCAAATGTGGTTGTTTCGCTCCATTCCCAACACTCCGCGTTATTTCGCGTTTTCGCGTTTTCGCATTCATTGTTTTTTGTATTAAAATTATAGCTCTGGCCTTCTTCAACATTTTTATATTCTACAGTTTGAATCGGTTTGTCGGATAAAGGCTGAAATAATTTTATTTTTTCAAGATCATTATGCATAACTATTTTAGTTTGCGGTCTAAAAAACGCTAAATATTCCCCAGCTTTAATTATGGCAATAGCGGCAGTCGTGTTTGTGGCAATTTTTTCAAAATTAATTTTTTTATTATCTTCATTGCTTAAACTCCAGCCAGTTAAATTAACATCGCGAGCGCCTTTATTATAGATTTCAATAAATTCTTGTTTAGCGTCATCGCCAATAGGATTGGGCAGTATTTCTGAAATAAAAATATCATTGCTAAAATCAAATTTAGCTTTAGCTTCCGCGCTTACCTCATCTTCTATTTGGATAATATTGCTAACGCCCTTGGTCGGCTTAATTGTAATTGAAAAATCATTGGCATTATTAAAAGTGTTATAACCGTCAAATTTTCTAGCAACGGAAAAGGGGTTGCTTACAGAAGGCGCGTTATTGTTTTTATCCCCATCATCCCAATTGCCATAAGCTACTTGATCAATTAAATTGCCCAAACCATCGCGGATAATTATCAAATCCCCGCTGTTATTCAAAATCCCCGCTAGTTTTTCTATTACTTTAAATTTATTGTCGCTATTTATTCCAAGCAATCCTGACAAATTAGTTTTGGTTTTATTGCCGTCTTCAATTGTCCAATTGCTTAAATTTATTTCTTTGTTAGTTGTATTATATATTTCAATCCACTCAACATCATTATCAGCCGGATCAGCCACAAATTCGTTGATTAAAACATCGCCTAATCTGTAAGCGGTTTGAGCAATAGCAATCGGCGTTGAGGTTGGAGTTGAAGTTGAAGTAGCTTCTTGAGTATTTGATGGAATTAATTCACGCGAAGACGAAGCGGAAATTATGCTGTTAATCGCTTTAGGCGTGCCTTCGACATTTTGGCTGGTTTGCCAATTACCATCATCTTCGCGCTCCATTGTTTTTTTAGTCATATTATCTCCTGCTTGCCAACCTTTGATGGCGTCAACCGAATCTATTAATGTTTGCGCTTGGTCGCGCAAACCTAAAAATTCTCCATCATTGCTTAAAGCGCCAGTATAAATTACATCAGCTTTAATATCAGGCACGCTGGTATCATCAGTCCGTTCTAACAAAAAATAGCCTGAGGAAGAAATTATGCATGACAGTATGCATGACAGATTAATTAATGGCGCGCCGTCTTGCGCTATTAAACTCCAACCATTTAAATCAATATCGTGGTCAGTTGTATTTTTTAATTCCAACCATTCATCATTAGCGCTGCTTGTCGTGCCCATCCAAGCGATTTCATTGATTATTACTTCTTTGAAATTCGCGGCATTACTGGCTTTAATTAAAATACAAAAAAATCCCGCGCTAATTAACAGCGGGAATAAAAAATTTTTCAAAATTATTTTTCGCATAAGGATGATTAAAGTTAATTTTTAAGCAATAACAGATTATTAGTTTTTAAACCGCTTAAGTTATGTCTTAAGCTATGTCAAAACTTTCACCCTGTTAGATAATTTTCCATCTAACAGGGCAAGAATGTCAAATGTCAAAACCTATCTTATCTTAAAACTCAAAACTTTTAATATTCTTAATTTTTGTCATTCCCCAATTTGTTTTACCCCCTTTAACAAAGGGGGCTATGAGATTTGTCTTTAAGCAATATAAACAAAAAATTAAGTAAAAGCATTATAATGTTTTTAAACTTTTTATTTGTTTTTAATGTTCTTATGGTTTTATCCTAGATTCCCGTTTTCACGGGAATGACAAAAAAATATAAATTTTTAACACATGCAAGCATAATTATAGTTTAATTGATCACAGTGCCATTGAATTTTTTGCCAGATAAACAATTTTTTAAATTTTCTATATTTTTGCCATTCATAATTATTACTTCCATTCCCAATTCCTGCGATTTTTTTGCGGCGATTGGATCAAACGGAGCGTTTAGCCCGGGATCCCATTTATTGCCTACTAATTTTCTAAATTCTTGCCATGTTATTTTGGTTTTTATTTTCGCGTCAGAATGTTTATTCGGATCTTTATCATAAACATAATCAATGTTGGATAAATTTATTATGGTTTTTATGCCATATTCTTGAGCAATCATAGCAGCCACATAATCAGTGGACCAACCCGGTTTCCAGCCAGAAGCCACTATAATTTTTTTCTTGCTGAATAATCTGAAAGTTGGATTTTTAATAATTTCTGGATTAGCTTGATCCCTGAAAATAGTCCGCAATAAATGAGCGTTTAATCTAGTGGCGTGAATGCCCAGCCAATCCAAATCTTCTCTTTCAATCTTTACAACTCTGCTGGCGGCTGTTACATAATTTCTTGAAGTTCTGCCACCGCCGGCAATTAAAAAAAATTTACAGCCTTTTTTTATTTCTTGTAAAATCAAAGCTCTAAATTTTTGTAAAAAATGCCAATCAATGCCTTCTGGCGGAGCGATTAATGATCCTCCGATTGAAATAATGTAAGTTTTTTTTCGCATAATTTAAAATTTAATGTGGGGATGGAGAGATTTGAACTCTCGCGCCTTGCGGCACATGCTCCTAAGGCATGCGTGTATACCAATTTCACCACATCCCCGTTGTGGAGTCAGATTTTGGCGACAGATTCAAAGGTAGTCTAAATGTTTTGTGATTCAAAGTAGATTGCAATTTTCATTTACATAAAAATCAATTTCGCTACGCATGCCAAATCTATTTTTAAAATAAATTCTCAGTTTAGCAATAACTTCTTTTCTAAGAATACAACATCCAAGCAATATCTGCAAATTGATTTTGATTTTTAAGTTATTGATGTTATAATTTAATTTATGGAAAAAAATAAAATCAAATTAGGTTGGCCGTTGGTTGGGAATGAGCATATTATTGAATTTTTGGTTAAAAGTATTGTTAATAATAAATGCGCCGGCAGTTATGTTTTTGTTGGACCTGACAATTTAGGCAAAACAACATTGGCTAATTTTTTCGCTCAAAGTTTAGTTTGCTTAGATCTGGACAGGCAAGCTGTTCCTTGCGGTAAATGCAAGCCTTGCCAGCAGGCTGTCAAAGGCATTCATAGCGATATTCATTTAATTAACAGAGACAAAGATAAAAAAAATATTTCCATTGAACAAATAAGGGATTTTATCAGGACATTAAGCTTAAGTTCTTTTTTAAATTCTTATAAAATTGGCATTATTAAGCACGCTGAAGATTTAAGTTTGGAGGCTGTTAACGCTTTGCTTAAAACATTAGAAGAGCCAAAAGTAAAAGTAGTTATAATTTTAATTACTTCTTATCTTGAAAGTTTGCCAGCCACTATTATTTCACGAAGCCAGATTCTTAAATTTCATACTTTGCCAACTGATGTGATTTATAATTATTTAATTAAATATCATCAAGCCCAAAGAAGCGTTGCTAAAAATTTTTCTCGGCTATGCTTAGGTCGGCCGGCTTTGGCAATAAAATTTATTGAAGACAAAGATTTTTATGAAAGTTATAAAAAGAAAGTTGAAACATTTTTAAGTTTTACCGACATTGACATTAATAAAAGATTGATTATGATAGAGGAGCTTATTGGCAAAGAAGCAAAAGGCCAGGAGTCGGCAAGGTTGGCCGCGCGCGCCATTGAAGTTTGGCAGGGGTTGGTTAGGGATTTGCTTTTTCTTTTTTTTGAACAAGACGATTTAATTCAACATCATATATTTGCCGAAAAACTTAAGCTAATGAAAAATAATTTTGATATTCATGGTTTATTAAAATTATCTGATTTATTAAAACAAATTAAAAAATTTATTAAAGCCAATGTGAGTCCAAAGCTGGCATTGGAGCAGATCGCTATTAACATTTAAAAAATAAATGTATGATTAAAAAATATGGAAAAATTTTGTTATTAAGTTTAATTATTATTTTTACAACCTCTGGCTGTTCAATCAATTTTGGCGTTGATAACGCTGGAAAGGGAATTGACGGCGGAATTTTTCGTAGCGCGAATAAAGGCGATACGTGGCTGCAAAAAACATTTATTCCTACTGTAAGCGGACAGCCGAAAAGTTTTAGCATGATTGACGCAAGCTCGTTGGCCGTTGATCCTAATGATAATAAAGCGATCTATTTTGGAAGCGTTGACAATGGGTTGTTTTACAGTTATGATAGCGCTAATACTTGGCGATTAGCTGATAGTTTAGGCAAGGTAACAATTAATAATGTCGCTGTTGATACCAGATCTAAGTGTATAATTTATGCCACTATTGCTAATAAACTTTACAAATCAAATGATTGCAATCGCAACTGGACGCAGGTTTATTTTGACAATGATTTAGAAGTTGGCATTAGCGCTTTGGCTATTGATAATTCAAATAATCCCATAGTTTATATTGGCACCAGCCGAGGAGAAATAATTAGAAGCCTTGATCAAGGCGATAGTTGGCAGACGATTAATAGATTTGGAAGCAGAATAGCTAAAATTATTGTTAATCAATCTAATAGTAAAACAATTTTTGTTTGCACCAATAACAAAGGAATTTTTCGTTCAAACGATGCTGGAAAAACATGGGTTGATTTATCTGATAAATTAAAAGAGTTTGATCAAGGCAGCAGATTTAAAGATTTAGTTTTAGTGGAATTAGATAAAACGGATAAAACAAATCTTTTTTTAGCCACTCATTATGGTTTATTAAAATCAACTGACAATGGAAACAGCTGGAAAAAAATAGAGTTAATTACTCCTGAAGACAGGGCAACAATCAATTCAATCGCTGTTAATTCAAAAAATTCAGAAGAAATTTATTATGTAACCAACACTACTTTTTATCGTTCAGCTGATGGCGGAAAGAACTGGACTACTAAAAAATTATCCAGCAGTCGCGCTGGCTGGAGATTATTAATTGATCCTAAAAATGAAAATCTTATTTATTTAGCAGTTAGAAAAATAACGAATTAACAGATGGCAGATGACAGTTAACAGATAACAATCAAAATAATTTAAATAAATAAATAAATAAAATATTTATATGAATAAATACATTCAAGACAAACAAGTAGAATTTGTTAAGGCAATTGATTTTTTTAAAAAAGACATTTCTAATTTGCGGACAGGGCGCGCGAATCCCGCTATTTTAGACGGAATTTGCGCGGAGGCTTATGGCGTAAAAACATCGCTCGCGGGCTTAGCTAGTATTAGCGTTGTTGACGCTAGAAGTTTGGTAATTACTGCTTGGGATAAAAATATTACTAAAGACATTGAAAAGGCTATTGTTGTTGCTAATTTAGGGTTAAGCATAGTTAATGAAGGCGATAAAATTAGAGCGACAATTTCGCCGTTAACTGAAGAAAATAGGCGGGAATTGGTTAAAAAACTTAATGAGAAAATGGAAACAGCAAGAATTTCTTTGCGTCAGATAAGGGATGAAATAAAAGAAGTTATTGAAGTTGCTTTTAAAGATAAAGAGATCAATGAAGACGATAAATTTAGGTTTATTAAAGAATTAGACGAGGCTACCAGCAACCGCAATAATGAGGTTAAAGAAATCAGGGACAAAAAAGAAGAGGAAATTATGACTATATAAAAATAAAAGAAACAAAAAAAATAAGATGAATTAAATTTAAGTTTAAAAAATTTATATTTATTATGCTTTTAACAATAATTACATTCATTTTAGTTTTATCATTCTTAGTTTTTGTTCATGAAATAGGACATTTTTTTGTTGCCAAAAAATTTAAGGTTAAGGTAGAGGAGTTTGGTTTGGGTTTTCCGCCAAGAGTTTTTGGGTTGCAGGTGTGGAAAGAGCCTGAATTTTCCGCAAAAAAATGGCGATTAATAAAAGGCAGTAAAGACATAACAGAGGCAGACCAAAAATTTGGCACTGTTTATTCATTAAATTGGTTGCCACTTGGCGGCTTTGTTAAGATAAAAGGACAAAATGGCGAAGGGCAAGAAGATAAAGAGAGTTTTATTTCTCGACCAATTTGGCAGAGATTTTTAATACTTTCCGCGGGCGTTACAATGAATATTGTTATGGCTATGATTATAATTATTATTGGTTTTATGATTGGTTTGCCACAGGCTCTTGAAGATGTTGGCCAACAAGCGTTGATTACTGACCGTAAAATACAAATTGTTCAGGTATTAAAAGATTCTCCAGCGGCTAAGGCTGAATTAAAAATTGGCGATGTGATAATGAGCATTAATAATCAGCAATTTGATAATTATAACAGTTTGCAAAAATATGTTGCCGATAGACCGGGAGAAAAATTAAATTATACGTTAAAACGCGGTAAAGCGGAAATTACCAGTTTAATTATTCCTGAAATAAGAAAAGAAACAAATCAAGCCGGCGTTGGCATAGCTATTGTTGAAACAGGAACAGTTAAATATCCATGGTATTTAGCAATTTGGCATGGAATTAAAACGACTTTTATTCTAATGTGGATGATTATTGTCGCTTTTTACGAACTTATTAAAGGTTTAATTTTTGGGCATGGATTAAGCGTTGAATTGGCTGGTCCTGTAGGCGTCGCGACTTTGACTGGCGAAGTGGCGCGTATGGGGTTTGTTTATCTTATGCAATTTGTCGCTCTTTTATCTATTAATTTAGCGATTATTAATTTTTTGCCATTCCCAGCCCTTGATGGCGGAAGAGTTTTGTTTTTAATTATTGAAAAATTCAAAGGCTCGCCAATTAAGCGAGAGTTGGAAAATGTTATTCATAACATCGGATTTGCCTTTTTAATGTTATTGGTTTTTGTTATAACATATAAAGACATTGCTAAATTCAGCGATAAATTTAAAATAATTTGGGAAAAATTAATAAATTAATAAAATATTTTTTATGCGAACAGACATCAAGGCGACTAACATTGAGTTAACAGACAAAATAAAAAGCTATATTCAGGAAAAAGTTGATATGCTGGAAAAATTTTTGGGGGAAATTCAAACGCTTAATGTTAATTTTGAAGTTGAATTAACAACTCATCATCATTTGAAAGGTCAGATTTATCGCGCTGAAATAAATTTGGAAGTGCCTGGCGAATTATTGCGCGTGGAAAAGACTGAGAAAGATTTATTTAAGGCCATTGATAAAGTCAAAGATCACATGGCAATGAGAATTAAAAAATATAAAGAAAAAAGGATTAAAAGGATTAATAAGAAAAGAAAAGAAAATTAATAGTTTGTTTTTACGAGAATAGCGTTAAACGCAAATATCTTATTCTCTTATTTTTTTTATGTCAATATTTACTAAAATTTTTGGCGATCCAAATAATAAAATAATTAAAAGTTTAGAGCCTATTGTAGAAAAAATAAACGGATTGGAGAAAAAATATCAAGCAATGAGCGATGATGAATTAAGAGCGATGACCATAAATTTTAGGGCTATAATAGGAGTTAATAATCAAACTAAAGCAATTGATGGAGATTTAAAGGCGATTGAACGCGGGTTAGAAGAAATTTTACCTGACGCTTTCGCGGTTGTTCGGGAGGCTGGCAAAAGAACTATTGGGCAACGGCATTTTGATGTTCAATTAATGGGTGGCATAATTCTTCATCGCGGGCAAATCGCTGAAATGAAAACAGGAGAAGGCAAAACTTTGGTTGCCACTTTAGCCGCTTATCTTAACGCTTTGCCTGCTCAAGGAGTTCACGTGATTACTGTTAACGATTATTTAGCAAAAAGAGATGTCGGTTGGATGGGGCAAATTTATAATTTTCTTGGTTTAACAGTGGGGTGCGTTACTCATGAAAAAGCGTTTGTTTATGATTTAAAAGACAATCAATTAAAAGAAGTTTTAAGAAAAGAAGCTTATAATTGCGATATTACTTATGGCACTAACAATGAATTTGGTTTTGATTATTTGCGTGATAATATGGCGTCTGATTTAGCAAGAATGGTTCAACGTCCCGCGAGTAAGTCTAAAGACAGATTATTTGGCGGAGGTTTAAATTATGTTATCATTGATGAAGTTGATTCAATTTTAATTGATGAAGCGCGGACGCCATTGATTATCAGCGCGCCTGCCGAAGAATCAACAGACAAGTATTATAAATTTTCCGAATTGGTTAAAAAATTGGAAGAAAATAAAGATTATAATATTGATGAAAAAATGCGAGCAGCCACTTTAACCGAAGTCGGCATAGCTAAATTGGAAAAATGGTTAGGCGTTGACAATATTTATGTCGCTGATGGTTTAAGCGATGTTCATCATATTGAGCAGGCCTTAAAAGCAATGACTTTATTTAAAAAAGACCGCGATTATGTTGTTAAGGAAGGCGAGGTGATAATCGTTGATGAATTCACAGGCAGATTAATGCATGGGAGACGTTACAGCGAAGGTTTGCACCAAGCCATAGAAGCTAAAGAAGCTGTTAGCATTCAAAAAGAATCACAGACTTTAGCTACAATTACTTTTCAAAATTATTTTAGGATTTATAAAAAATTATCAGGCATGACTGGCACTGCCGTAACCGAAGCTGAGGAATTTTTCAAAATTTACAATTTGGAAACAGTGGTAATACCGACTAATAAACAGATGATTCGCAATGATATGAATGATTTGGTTTATTGTTCAGAGATTGGCAAATTTAAAGCAGTTATTAAAGAAATAAAAGCGCGTCATGCCATTGGCCAGCCGGTTTTAATAGGCACTATTTCTATTGAAAAAAATGAAATTCTTGGAGATATGTTGGAGCGAGAGGGGATTAGCGCTCAAATTTTAAACGCCAAACATCACGAAAAAGAAGCTTCCATTATTATCCAAGCCGGTAAATTTGGCGCTATTACTATTGCGACCAATATGGCAGGCAGGGGAGTTGATATTGTTTTAGGCGGTCTTTCAGCAAGCGAAGAGGATCGGGCTAAAGTGATTGCTGTCGGCGGTCTTCATGTTATTGGCACGGAACGTCATGAATCAAGACGGATTGACAATCAATTGCGCGGCAGGGCTGGCAGGCAAGGAGATCCAGGTTCCAGCCAGTTTTATGTTTCAACAGAAGATGATTTAATGCGGATTTTTGGAGGCGATAGAATGAAAAGTTTAATGTTGGCTTTGCGGGTTCCAGAAGATATGCCGATTGAAAACAGAATGATTTCTAAAGCAATTGAATCCGCTCAAACCAAAGTTGAAGGCAATAATTTTGATATTAGAAAACATTTGGTTGAATATGATGATGTGATTAATAAACACCGCGAATCAATTTACCGCAGACGTCGTGAAATTTTAGAGCAAGCTGAATTTGAAGCAAAAGAAGGGGAAGGAAATGAAGAAAATATTAGCAATAAAAAAACATTATCCAACATAATTTTAGAAATGACAGAAAATGAGATTGAGCAAGTGGTGGTTTTCCATACTTCCGCAGAGAATATTAGCGATTGGAATTTGGAGGAAATTTATCAGGTTGTTTCCACGATTTTTTCAATTGATAAAAAATTAAAAGATGAATTAACAAGTTTTACCGATGATGGCGGAAAGTTTGATAAAGTTAAAGCTCGCACAAAAATTATTGAACATTTAATAAAATTAGCGGAAGAAAATTATAAAAAACTTAGCCAAAACGCTATTCTCTCGGGAATTAATTGGAAGGAAATAGAGAAAGCTATTTTATTAAGGTCAATGGACTCTATGTGGATTGAGCATCTTGACGCTATAGATCATATGCGTCGCGGTATCGGACTAAGGGGATATGGCCAGCGCGATCCATTAGTTGAATATAAAAAAGAGGCTTATTTAATGTATAATGAATTAAATAGTTTAATCCAAAAACAAGTCGTTTATTCTATTTTTAAAGTTGGAGATGTTAGTCAATTCGCAGCTTCGGATTTAGATCGCATACCCAAGCAATTTAGCGCGCCTGCCAAAAAAATGTTTGAAGGCGCTAATATAAATCAGAACAATCAGCAATCAGCAGTTTCTATTTTTAATTTAATTAAAGAAAAAGTTAAAGACGCCAGCGGTCAAAAAGTCGGCCGCAACGATTCTTGCCCATGTGGCAGCGGGAAAAAATACAAGAAGTGTTGCGGGCAATAAGGCGCTGACGTTGCGTTAAGCGAAGTTTTTTCCAAAAGATTGTTTAATTTTTGTTAAATTTTTATCAAAGTCGTTTTTCGGCGATAGACCCAATATGACTAACTGGCGGCAATCAACTAAATCAGCTGTTTTTAAAGACAGAATAGGCGATAAAGGATTAATTTATTTAGTTGGCATAATTATTATTTTTGGTTTAGTAATGCTTTTCAGCGCTTCTTTAGCGGTTGCTTATAATAAATACGGCGACAGTTATTATATTTTTAGGCGCCAAATATTTTTTTTAGCTTTAGGAGCGATTGTTTATTGGCTTTTTTCTAAAATTGATTATCATAGATGGAAAAAATACGCTTTTTTTATGCTAATTTTTTCCATTGTTTTATTAACTTTGGTTTTTATCCCAGGGTTGCAAGGCGATTGGGGAACCGCGAATAGTTGGATTAGTGTTTTTGGTTTTTCTTTACAGCCGTCTGAATTTGTTAAAATTGCCTTTTTAATTTATTTATCAGCTTGGTTGGAAAAAAGAAAAAGCAATTTAGCAAATACTTCTCAAGGAGTTGGCTCTTTTTTAATCGTTCTTGGAGTTATCGCTTTGTTAATGGCGCTTCAGCCAGATTTCGGCACTTTAGCAATACTTGTTTTAACTTCTCTTATAGTGTATTTCGTGGGAGGCGGAAGCATAAAACATCTTTTGTCCATTGTTTTGGCTGGCGTTTTGGCAATGATTATTGTAATTTATTTTAAGCCTTATCAGGCTGATCGTTTTAAATGTTTAGTTAATCCAAATTATTCCCGCCAAAAGGCTTGTTATCAAATTAACCAATCTTTAATAGCTGTTGGCTCTGGCGGTTTGATTGGTCGCGGACTTGGAGCGTCTATGCAAAAATATTCATATTTGCCAGAAGCAAGCGGGGATTCAATTTTTGCCATTATTGGCGAGGAAACAGGTTTAATTTTTTCTATTTTTTTGGTAATTTTGTATTTATTACTATTTTATCAAGGATTTTCAATAGCAAGAAGTGCGCCTGATTATTTTGGCAAAGTTTTGGCGATTGGCATAGTAAGCTGGATAACTTTTCAGGCGTTTATTAATATCGGAGGGATGATAAACCTTATTCCGATGACAGGCGTGCCATTACCTTTTATTAGCCGTGGCGGATCGGCTATTGTGGCGTCATTGGGAGCCATAGGAATTTTGGTTAATATAAGTAGACAAACAGTTAAATAAAATATGCTTTTCTTTTTATAGCTAACGCCTAACACTTTTCTAAAATGAACAAATTTTATTTTTAATTTTTTAAGGGGGCATAAGGTGTTTTCTCCGCTACGCTCCAAAAACGATTTATTTATAAAACTATTCATTGTATAATTAAACAAACTTATTAAATATAAAACACTATGAGTAATTACGAAGATTTTAAGAATCGATTTAAGCTACTAGCTATCAAAAATCATAATTTGGTAGTAAATACTCTGTCAAATATTTTTACAATGAGATTGATAGGAAATAAAACGCATGGTGATTTAGCCGAAATTGGGATGGTTGAATTTATCAATCAATTTATGTACGACTTTAAAAGTATCCATGTAGGCAAAGATCTTTTTCGCGCAAAAGAACACGAGGAAGACATATTGATAATAAATGAAATTAACAAAGCAGAGTTCCCTGTTAGCCTAAAGGCATTATGGAGATGAGTCGCTACAACTGTCAACCGATAGCAAACAAAAAATGTTTCCATTTTTAGAAAAACATGGATTAAAAATTCAAGGGAATGCGCAACTAAAAGCCATTTTTAAGGCTCCCGAATTTTTCGAATTTGGGGCAATAAATGTTATGCCTTTAATCTATGACGAAAAAAAATAACGTTGTAATATAATGATTTTTGATCATCAAAAGGCAATGGCTAATACAAAAAGAATTGTATTTGTTGGGGAAGGACAAAGATTTGATTTTATGACCGGCAAGGTTGTACCGGGCAAGGGCCGTTCACACCCAATTTATATGTTTGTTGATTCAAATAATTATTATATATGCGAAGTTAGATAGGCGGAGCATCTGCTAACGCATTACAGCGTGGCCTTTGGACGCATACCAAAAACGCAGTAGATTATTTTGATTCACTAACAAACGGCTGGATATTATTCTCATAATCATACGCTCGTTAAATTATTTAGTCTTGCGTTAAATAGTTCAGAAGAAGGACACAAAACCGCAAATGAAATTTTACAAAAAGACATTGATAGACTTAAAAAATTATGAATGATCATCAAGTAGATATTTTCGGCAATAAAAATTTTACTGTTCCTAACACACAGGGTATTAAATATGCGGGATCAAAATTAAAGATTCTCCCGTATATTGTTCAGCTCTTGGGAGAACTTGATGGCATAAAAAATGCGCTTGATGGATTTAGCGGAACAACAAGAGTTTCACAAGCGCTTGCCCAGTTAGGATATAACACAACAGCCAGCGATATTTCAGCTTGGTCTGAAGTTTTTGGCACTTGTTATCTGAAATCAAAAAAAGAAGATAAATTTTACCAAGATATTTTAGATCATTTGAATAAAATAGAAGGATATGACGGTTGGTATACAAAACATTATGGAACAGAAATAGACAAAGGTAAAAAACCATTTCAAGCAAAAAATACCCGAAAATTAGACGCGATAAGAGATGAAATTGAAAAACTCAATTTATGCCGGGAAGACAAATGCGTAATTTTAACAAGCCTTATTTACGCTCTCGATTGCGTTGACAGCACCCTCGGTCATTACGTATCTTATCTCGCAAAATGGTCCCCAAGATCTCACAATGATTTATTTTTAAAGCTACCGAGCAGATTCAAGCACAACAAAAATCATCAGGTAATCCGTGGAGATATTTTTGACACAATATCAAAAAACGAATTTGATCTTGCATATTTTGATCCGCCTTATGGATCAAACAACGGAAAAATGCCGCCAAGCAGAGTTAGATACGCTTCCTATTATCATATTTGGACTACTATTATCAATAATGACAAACCAGAATTATTTGGAAAAGTTAATCGTAGAGTAGACACAAGAGATTTGGTGGCGGGTTCTATATTTGAAGAATTTAGAAAAAATGAAAATGGTAATTTTATTGCAATGGAAGCCCTAAGAAGACTAATACAACAAACTAAAGCACGCTATATCTTACTTTCATACAGTTCTGGAGGAAGAGCAACAAAGCAACAATTAAATGACATAATCAACGAATCTGGTAAATTATTAAAAGTGGTCGAAATAAACTATAAAGTAAATGTTATGGGTGGTATGCGTTGGACAAATGAATGGATAAAAAACGACAGCGACCAACATCACGAACATCTTTTTTTAATGGAAAAAAATAAATAAGGAGTCTTGGCTTCGTGGCATTCACCCCCCAGTCCCTCTGCCTCTGCGCCAAGACAAAAATAAAATTTGTTCATTACAGAAAACAATTAAATAATTATAATTTTTTCTTTTTTTAAATTTTGTTTATGCCAATACCTCAATTATCGCGTAGAATCAAATCTCCCCAAGAATGGCGAGTTAAGAAAAAAAAATATTATCTGCGTCCAAATAGCAATCAAAATCATTGGTCGCGTTTTTCAAAAAATAAAACCGTTTTTAGCAATTTTTTATTCCCCAAACTTATCACATTTAAAAACCTTAAAAGATTGCTTGTTTTTATATTTGTTTTAATCACAGTTGGCTTTATTTTTATCCTCTGGCTATCGCGCGGCCTGCCAAACCCCAATCGTTTAATTGACAGGCAAGTCGTGCAAAGCACAAAAATTTATGATCGTACAGGCAATAACATTTTATATGAAATCCATGGAGACCAAAAACGGACAATAGTAAGTTTAAGCGACATTCCTGATTATGTAAAAAACGCCACCATTGTTATTGAAGATAAAGATTTTTACAAACATGGCGGTTTTAGCTGGTGGGCGATATTTAGAACATCTATTACTAATCTATTATTTAATCGCCACGCGGGCGGATCCACTCTTACTCAGCAATTTATTAAAAACGCTGTTTTAACTAATGAAAAAACCTATGATAGAAAAATTAAAGAATTAATTCTTTCCTGCCAATTAGAAAAAAGATTTACTAAAGACGAAATTTTACAAATGTATTTTAACGAAATCCCTTATGGATCAACTGCGTACGGCGTTGAAGCCGCCAGCCAGCTTTATTTTGGAAAAACCGTTAAACAAATCAATCTATCTGAAGCAACAATTTTAGCGGCGTTGCCTCAAGCTCCCAGTCGCTATTCTCCTTATGGCCCGAATAAAGACTTGTTAATCGCTCGTCAACACTATATTTTGGACTTAATGGTTAAATACGGTTATATCAAAACTGAAGACGCGCAAACAGCCAAAAACACCGCTTTAAACTTTAAAGAACAATCAAACAATATGCTTGCCCCGCATTTTGTAATGTATATTAAAGAACTTTTGTCAGATAAATATGGCGAGAAAATGATTGAGCAAGACGGTTTAAAAATTTGGACTACTTTGGATTTATATAAGCAAAAAATCGCCGAAGAGGTTATCCAAGCCAAAGCGTCTGCTAACAAAGATAAATATCAAGCGAATAATGCCGCGTTGATTTCTCTTGATCCTAAAACAGGGCAAATTCTCGCGATGGTTGGTTCTAAAAATTATTTTGACAACAGCATTGACGGGCAAGTTAATGTAACTCTACAGCCTCGCCAGCCAGGCTCGTCATTCAAGCCGATTGTCTACGCAACAGCTTTTATCAAAGGATATACATCTGATACGGTACTATATGATGTTGTTACTAATTTTTCAACTGATCCCGCGAAACCATACGAACCGCATAATTATGACAATCAAGAGCACGGACCTGTCACGATGAGAAAGGCGTTAGCAGGTTCATTAAACATACCCGCTGTAAAAACTCTTTATTTAGCCGGCGTTGACAATGTTTTGAATTTAGCCAAAGATCTTGGTTATACAACATTGTCTAACCGCGACCAGCTCGGCTTGTCTTTAGTTTTAGGAGGAGGAGAGGTAAAATTAATAGAGCATACCAATGCTTATGGCGTTTTCGCCCGCGAAGGAGCTTATCATCCGGTTGTGGTTATTTTAAAAGTAGAGGATAAAAACGGCAAAATAATTGAGGAATATAAACCAAGCGAAAAGCAGGCGATAAGCGCGAAAATTGTTCGGTTAATTAATAATGTTTTATCCGACAATGTCGCCCGCGCCTATATTTTTGGCGAAAAAAATTTCTTAACTTTAGGATCCAGACCCGTTGCTGTTAAAACAGGCACAACCAATGACTATAGAGACGCGTGGACAATCGGATTTACGCCATCTTTAGTTACAGGTGTTTGGGTGGGCAACAACGACAATTCATCAATGAAGCGCGGAGCTGATGGATCAATGGCGGCGGCGCCAATTTGGCATGACTATATGCAAAAAGTTTTGGGCGATACGCCAATAGAATATTTCAAACAACCTGAGATTATTAAAACAAACAAGCCTGTTTTAGATGGAGACATTGAGGGTAAAATTGTTGTAAAAATTGATAAAGCTTCAGGTTTATTAGCGAATGAATTCACGCCAGCCAATTTTATTGAAGAAAAAACTTTTCAGCAATCCCATTCAATACTTTATTATGTTGATAAAAATAATTCAACAGGTCCGGCTCTGGCTGATCCCAAACAAGACCCTCAGTTTGATCTTTGGGAAAATCGCGTTTTAGCATGGGCAATTAAACAAGGACTTTCCACGTATTCTCCTCCAATCGCGTATGACAATTTACACACTCTTGAAAATAAACCAATTTTTAGTATTGAATCTCTCGCTAACAACCAATCAATTATTGAACCAACTTTATCGGTTGATATTAAAGCAACGGCTCCACGAGGCATTAATAGGGCTGAATATTATTTAAATGATAATTTATTCTCCACCAATTCCGGCTATCCTTTTAATTTAAAAAAATCAATTGATTTTCTCAACAACGGTTTTTACAATCTTAAAGTTAGAGTCTGCGATGACATAGACAATTGCTCTGAACAAAAAATAAACTTTAGTTTAGTCTTAAATGAAAAAACAAAAAAACAAGACATAGAATTTACATGGATAATGCCGAAAGATGAAGTTACATTAACAAAAGCCGACTTTCCTTTTTCTCTTAAAGCGTTATTAAACAATTACGAACAAATCGCTAAAATAACTTTTTATTTAAAACCTTTTGAAGGAGAAAAAAATAATATTGCTTCTTTTAACCAGCCGGACAATAACATCATTCAAGCTGATTGGACAATTCAACCAACAGCCGGCGTTTATTGGTTAGGCGCTGAAATTCGCGATTGGGATGGCCAAACAACTGAAAGCAAAGAAATAAAAATTATTGCGAGATAATAATATAAGCCTTGAATTACGAAACGCCCCTATGTTAAAATAAATACAATAAAGACCGAAACGCAATTTAATAGCAATTCAAAGCACTTTGGTTTTTAATTTTTAAATCATAACTATGACAATTTTTGACACTATTCTTATTGTTATTTTAGCCGGGTTTGTTTTTTATGGTTTGTTTTTCGGTTTAATTAAAACTTTTGGTTTATTTTTTAGCGTGGTTATTGGCGTTTGGGTTGCTTCTCATTATTATTTAACAATTTTTGACTGGGTAAAAAATTTATTTTTAGATCATAGCGCGATTGGAAAAATTATTATTTTTTTTATTATTTTTTTTATAGTTAACCGTTTGGGCAATTTTATTTTTGCTTTGCTTAATAGCGCCTTTAATATGATTTCTGTTATCCCATTTTTAAAATCAATTAATCAAATAGCAGGCGTTGTTTTGGGATTTTTAATGGGAAGTTTGATTTTAGGATTAATTTTAGCAATAGCATCGCATTACGCGGGCGACTTTGCATGGCTAAAGAATCTCTTGGCTCAATCAAAAGTCGCGCCTTTTCTTTTACGGATTGTTAATGTAACGGGATTATTGCCGACTGCCAACAGTTTCGCGTGGTTTGAAAATTTCTTGGCTCAATCAAAAGTCGCGTCTTTTTTTTCGCAAACCATCAATACGGTGAAATTATTATCATCTAGTTTAAAAGGACTATCGCCAAACGCTTTTTTAAACATAAAATTTTAAATTTCGGTAAATTTTTTAAAAATATTTTCGCTGATATAAGTGGCGGATAGTTAAAAAAATTAATCTTTTTATAAATTCGTAATTAGCCATTTTCCATCAGTTTGTTTTTGGACATAAAATTTAATAAACGTTTCATAGCCTCCAAGAGAAAAATAAACTTTGTTGGAATAAATTTTTTGAACAGTTGTTAAGCTAATTAAATTGGAGCCAGAAAGAATGTTGGCGAACATCAATCTGCTTTCTTGACTTAGAAAATTCAAAGTATATTCAATCATTTTCCCCATAGCGGGAGAGAAAAACGACTTGGCTTTAACTTGATCATTGCTTCTAATCGCGGTTGCCGCTTGCTCCATAATATTTGAATCATCTGTCGGTAAAATTATAGGTTGAACAACTTCATTTTTAATAGCAGTTGTTAATTCTCCAATTGGAATTTGTTTTAAATTTTTATCAGTAATCCCCAACCCTAATTTTTTCATAATAATAAAAGCGTCTTCTGGTTTGCCAAGAAAATATCTTTTGCAATCAGCGTAATTGACATACCACGCTTCGCCCTTGCTTTGCGTTTGTAGAAAAATTTTTCCTGAATTTTTTTTAATAAAGTTATTATTTTGGCAATTGTCTGTCGCGCGAAAATTATTTATCAAACCAATTGGTATTTTAGCTAAATCAGCATTAGTAATGCCAACGCATAAATCGTGCATTATTGTTAAAGCTTGCGAAGGCGCGCCTAAACTATACCTTTTTTGATTAACCGGGTTAACATACCAAGCCTCGCCTTTTGATTGAACTTGCAATAATATTCTGCCAGAAAGTTTTTGACCCATGCTTTCCGTAACTGCTAAAGAAATTAAAGGCGTTGTTAATAGAAATATTAAAGTTAAAAAATATATTTTTTTCATAATTATCTTTGAATTACAAAACTAATTAAAATCTCACTTTTTGTCATTTCCTATTTCTTTTGTCATTCCCTTTTTTCTGTCATCCCTGTCTCCCCTTTGTCATTCCCGTGAAAACGGGAATCCATGATAACCATAAAAACGTTAAAAACAAACAATGGTTTAAAACCGCTATAATGCTTTTACTTAATTTTCTTGTTTATATTGCTTAAAATCCCCATGGCCCCCTTTGTTAAAGGGGGTAAAAGCAAAACCCAATCAAGTTGAATTTTCTTTTTTGCGCATTTTAAATAATATTGATATAATAAATAAAAAATATGGACAAAAAAATTATTTTAATTTTTAGCGGCGCAATTTTTATTTTAGGGCTTGTTATTTATTTTTTGCCAAATATTACTGCTTCTTGGCGGTGGCAAAAAGCGGTTGAAGCGTCAGCAAGCCTTCCTTATCAGATTGGGTTATCTAACGCTATTATAATACCGTGTTTTGTTACGCCAGCTACAGTTTGCGCTGGCGGAACATTATGCTTTGTGACTGATCCCGCAAGATGTCTTTTATATTCTGATGTTAGCGGCGCTCCTGCCGGCGGATTGGGAAGCAACGCTTTGTTTTTAAAAACAGCTATTATTCAAGCGGGGTTAACGCCTGGCGGGCAGTTAATCGCTGGCGGCATGTCGCCGGTTTTAATGGATAGCGGAGTCTTAGCGTCAGCTGGCGGTTGTTTTGGATGTATGTCTAAAACTAAGGCTGTTGATAAATTTTTCGCGTGGCTGAATAAATTAGATAAATATATTATAGCAGGGTTTGAAAAATAAG
>ERZ1292640.1199-Hain-H43-02um-R1-1199-length-21511-cov-8_pt1 | contig 21511 bp, 19 predicted proteins | sample MGYA00564404_ERZ1292640 | MGnify/ENA primary metagenome ERZ1292640 (study PRJEB36523, sample SAMEA6512636) | groundwater metagenome | collected 2019-01-08 | study: AquaDiva: Metagenomics assemblies of 32 groundwater samples
TGCGGCGTCCGCTTGCGGAGCTGCATGGCCCGCCGGATCTTCGCCTTCGAGAGGTTGCCGGTGGTCATGCAGATGCGATCGAGTCCCTCGGCGGCAAGCGCCTCCGCCTCGCTCAGCTTGGCGGTGCAGATGCCCAGGGCGCCGGCCGCCATTTGCAGCTTGGCAATCGGCGCGCACTTGTGGGTCTTCGCATGCGGGCGGCTGCCCAGCTTGTTGGCGGCGAGCGACCGCTGCATCCGGGCGATGTTCTGCTCCAGCTTGTCGAGATCGACGCACAACGCAGGCGTGTCGAGATCCCACTTCGAGATGCCGGTCGCCATCGGCTTGACCGGCGCCAGCACCTCCGACACCGAGTAGCCCTTCACGGGCTTGGGGATCCAGACATGGGCCGCGGTCGCCGCGGATGCTGCAAGAAATGCTCGACGGGAATTGGACGTCATCACTGGCTCCTGTTGCTTGCCCACGGGAAGATAGCCGCAGATTACACAGATTACACAGATTCAACCACGGCAATCCCGCGCGACCCAGGCGCGAGGGGACCCGCGTCGCCGGGCTCCGCCCGGCTGACCAGTGAGGGCCGGCCGAAGGCCGGCGCGGGTCATCGTGTATCTGTGTGAATCTGCGAAATCTGTGACCCCGTAAGAAACGGGCGCGGGCTCAGCTCACGAATGCGAAGCCCACCGCGGCCGGACGACGCGGCGCCACCAGACGGTCGCGCCGCTGACAAACAACACGGCCGGCGCGAGGCCCAGCGTGAACCAGATCACGCGGCCGGCCCGGCCGCCGACGCCGCCCACGTGCCAGGGCGTCACGCTCGACATCACCGCATCGCCCCAAGTGCGCGTGCCGGTGGTGGTGGCCAGCCGATCGCCCGTGTACTGATCGAGGTAGATCGGCGTCAACTGCGACCCGGCCGGCGTCGGGCTGCGTTCCGCGAACATCACCAGGAACGCGCCCTGTTCGCCGAACGGCAGCACCACGCGGGCCACCGACTGGTCAGGGGCATGGGCCCGCGCGCGCTCGATCATCTGCCGCCACGTTGGCGGTGTGACCATCGACGGCGTGCCCGACTGCGGCGAACGGGCGACCGTGACCGGCGACAGCCGGTTCACGAACGCGCGGAACCCGGCCGGGAACACGAATGACAATCCGGTGATGGCCGACATCGCGATGAAGGCCACGCTCCAGATGCCAACCGCGCGATGCAGTTCCCACACCATCCGCCAGGGGTCGCGGCTGAAGTCGACGATGAAGCCCCGGCGCCAGGCCCGGGCGCCGGGCCACCAGATGACGAGGCCCGTGGCACACAGCAACAGGATGCCAAACGCGCCGGCGCCGTTGATGGTCCGGCCAGTGCGGCCGCCCAGCAGGTTGTAATGCAGGTCCTGCAGCGCGCGGATGGCCGGGTGTTCCGGCAACTCGCCGAGCACGGCCGTGCTGACCGGATCGATCAGTACGGTCCGAAACTCGGCGCCGCTAGTGACATAGGCCAGGTAAGTCGGCCGCACCGTGGTCGGCGCCTCGACGCCCGACAATCGGTGTTGGGGATAACCGCGGCTGACGCTGTCCATCACGGCCACCGGATCGGCGAGCGGCCCGCCAGCGCTGGGCGTGAACAGGTGGGGATTGAGCGCCCGCTGCAGGTCGATGCGAAACACCAGCGCTGCCCCGCTCACGCTGACGAGGACGACGTACAGCCCGATCACGATCCCGAACCACTTGTGGACCTGGAACAGGAGGCGCCCGATCACGGGCGCGCGCCGAGGCGGAAGCGGGCGCCGGCAACAATGGCGCGGGGCAACGCGGGGTAGCCGAGCACGCCCTCGTAGGCCGCGTCGGCAATGTTGTCGCCGCGCAGGAACAGCGTCACCGTATCGTGGGCGCGGAGATCGAGTCCCAGCCCCATGACCGCGAAACCCGGGTTGACGGTGATGTCGGTGGTAATGGCCGCGGGGCGCGACGCATTCGGCACCGTGCGGAGCGACAGGAAGCTATGGTCATGGCGGTCGCCAACCATGCGGGCATTGAACGACAGCGTGGCACGCCCGCCGACCCACGAGGCGCGGATCGTGCCGGCGTGCTTCGGGCGCCGCAGCAGGGGTTGGCCCGGCTGAAACTGCTGGCTGGTGCTGATGTTGGTGACGACGCGGTGATCGACCAGCGCGTAGCTGGCCGACGCGGTCACGCCGAACACCGGCCGCTGCAGCGACCATTCCACTTCCCAGCCGTCGGCCTTCGAGCCGTCGATGTTGATGTACTCGGCCACGCCGTCGCCGGCCACACCGCCACGGTAGGCAATCTGGTCGGTGTAGTCGTTGTTGAAATAGGTGACCAGCGCGCGAAAGCGCTGGTCGGCGAAGGTGGCCTCGATGCCGGCGTCGCCGGTGCGGGCTCGCTCCACTTCGAGGTCGGGTGCCGGATCGGTGAAGGGGCCGCCGGCCCGCTCGCCCAGTGACGGTGACTTGATGCCGCGGCCCAGATTCCCGAACAGCTTGAGCGACGACACGGCGCCACGCCGGAAGGGCACCAGGTACCCGCCGAGCGACAGCTTGGGACTGAAGAACGTGTCGTAGGTGTCCTTGCGATCGATGCGGCCGCCAACGGTGGCGAACCAGCGATCGCGCAGCGTCAGGTGCTGCTGGATGAACGCCGCCTGGTTGGTCAGCGCGAACCCGGCACCGAGTGCGTCGGTCTCGCGTTCCACTTCGTAGCCGGCGCTCAGCCGGTGGCCCGACCACGAGTAGTCGCCCTGGTATCGGAAGGCGGAGCGGCCGAACTTCGACGGGCTCCGGAACGGGAAATCGGACGACTGCCGCGAGGCCAGGAACTGGCCGGGGCCGGGCGTGGCGCCGGCGGCCACCAGCGCGTTGAACTCGGCGGCGTCGATCAGGCGGACGAGCCGCGAGCCGTTGGGAAATATCGCGTTTGGCGTGCCGGCCAGGACGGCGTAGGTCGCAAACGCCGGGTCGGCGACGGTGTCGGCCGACAGGCCCTCGTAGCGGAACCGGTTGAACGACGCGGCACCGGAATAGCGCGACCCGAGGGAATGCGACAGGTCGAGATGCCAGGAGAGATCCCCGGTCTCGTAGACGCCGCCACTGTCGCGCGCGCCATAGGCGATCGGGCCGACCGATCTGCCGTTGGCCGTGGTGTAGCGAATACCGCCGCGCGCCGCCGCGCGGGCGCCGAGGGTGGCGCCCAGCGCGGCGTCAACGGCGCTCTGCTCGAAGCGATCGTCCTCGGGCAGCAGGTCGGCGAAGGCGCCGTTCGTCGAGCGGCGGGACACGCCGGCCGAGTAGTCGAACGCGCCGGCTGCGCCGCCGTGGACGCGGGCGTCGCCGCGGAAGGTGTCGAACGATCCGCCCTCGGCCGAACCGGCGGCCTGCACCCGATCGCCGGCGCCGGCGCGGCGCGTGAAGACCTGCACCACCGATCCCATGGCGTCGGATCCCCAGAGCGCCGACTGCGCCCCGCGGACGACTTCGACGCGGTCGATCTCGGCGGCGCTGATGCGGCCGAAGTCGAACACGCCGCCGCTCTGGTTGACGCGAACGCCGTCGATCAGCACCAGGTTGTAATCCGACTCGCCGCCGCGGGAGAACATCGTCGCCAGCGCGCCCTCGCGGCCCGTGCTTTCGGCGCTGACGCCCGGGACGAAGCGGAGGGCGTCGGCCAGCGACGCGCTGCCGAGCGCCTCGAGGTCGGCGCGCGTGAACGAGGTCACCGATTCGGTGACCGTGGCGCGGCCTTCGAGCGCGCGCGAGGCGGTCACGATCAACGTGTCGGAGACGCCGCCAACCTGCAACGTGACGTTGCGCGTGACGTCGCCGCTGGCGCCGGCAATCGCCATCACCTGGTCGGCAAAGCCGTCCCGACGCACGCGCAATTCGATCGGCACACCGGCCGCGGCCGCCAATCGATACGCGCCATCGATGCTGGTGGTCGCGATGGCGGCGGAACGTCCCGCGACCACGGCTTCCACCGTGGCGCCGGCCACCACCGCACCGGAGGTGTCAGACACGGTACCGCGCACGGCGACGACGTTCTGTGCGGCCGCCGCCCGAATCAGGATGGAGAAAATGAACAGGAAAACGAGTACAGAACGAAACACTAGCTGCATGACCGTTGCCTCCCCGGGCACGTCGATGAGTTGACGCTTGGGGCAGGTCTCCTGGCTCGGAGGATGCAGTGGTGACTGCAACCCGCTTCACCTTCCCCGGCAACACGCCGAGTGGTATTCGAAGCGGGCGTTCCTTCCTTACAGTGGCGGGACCGCGCCGGTGTTGCACCGGACTTCCCTGTTAGGCCCTCGTGGGCACCCTAAGCTTGTTTGTTATACCACGCCGGCGTGCCGGCTCGCGGCGCGGGCCGCGAACCACTTGCCGGTCAGGACGACGAACAGCGCGCCGGCGGCGGGAAAAGCGTAGTGCGCGAGCGGCGGTATGCCGTGCAGGAAGGGCTCGACGATGGCATCGGTGACCGCCATTTCAAGCGCGGTCCAGCCGAGAATGGCGGCGCCGATGGTGATGATGCTGGGCCAGCGTTCCATCAGCTTCATCAGCAGGCTGGCGCCGAACACCACGAGCGGGATGCTGATGATCAGCCCCAACGCCAGCAGCAGCACGCTGCCGTGGGCGGCGGCGGCCACCGCCACGACGTTGTCGAGGCTCATCACGAAGTCGGCAACGACAATCGTCTTAATCGCGGCCCACAGGTGATCGGCCGGCGCGACGTCGGCTTCCTCGGATTCCGGCAGCAGCAGTTTGACGGCAATCCACAGCAACAGGAAGCCGCCGGCCAGCTTCAGGTACGGCAGCCGCAGCAGTTGCACCGCCACGGCGGCCAGCATCACGCGTAGCGCGACCGCGGCGCCAGCGCCCCAGAACACCGCGCGTTTCTGCTGCGCCTCGGGCAGCGAGCGCGCCGCCAGGGCGATCACCACGGCGTTGTCACCCGACAGGATGACGTCGATGCCGATGATGGTGAAAAACCCGGTCAGGAAGGCGGGCGTGAGGATCTCGTCCATGCAGCTGTGCCTGCGATCATACCCTGCCGGCGGCACACGCTATACTGGTAACCCCTTGATCGCTTTTGCCAACATCAACAAGCAGTACGGCAAGCAACTGCTCTTCGTCGAAGCCTCGTTCCAGTTGAACCCGGGAGAGAAGGTGGGACTGGTCGGCCCGAACGGCGCCGGCAAGACCACGATCTTCCGGATGATCGTCGGCGAAGAGGCCCCGGACGAAGGCGACGTCACCGTGCCGAAGAAGCTCACCATCGGCTACTTCCGCCAGGACGTCGAAGAGATGTCGGGCCGTTCGGTGCTGGACGAGGCCATTGCCGGCAGCGGCCGCGCCGGCGACCTGCACCACGAGCTCGACGAGCTGCAGCACGCCATGGGCGACCCGGCGCGGGCCGCCGACATGGACAAGATCCTCGCCCGCTTCGGCGAGGTCCAGGAAGAATACGACCACCTCGGCGGCTACGCGCTCGAAAGCCAGGCGCGCGAGGTGCTGCACGGCCTCGGTTTCGACGATGAGCGCATTGACGGCGACGTCGGGGCGCTGTCGGGCGGCTGGAAGATGCGCGTGGCGATGGCCCGCGTGCTGCTGGGCAAGCCCGACGTGCTGCTGATGGACGAGCCGACCAACCACCTCGACCTCGAGTCGATCATCTGGCTCGAAAGCTTCCTCAAGTCGCACGAAGGCGCGCTGCTCATGACCTCGCACGACCGCGAGTTCATGAACCGCCTGGTCACCAAGATTGCCGAGATCGACAGCGGCGAGATCACGGTCTACTCGGGCGACTACGACTTCTACGAGCGCGAGCGCGCCACGCGCGACGCCAACAAGGAAGCCGCCTACGCCCGCCAGCAGGCCATGCTGGCCAAGGAGCAGCGCTTCATCGAGCGGTTCAAGACCCACGCCGCCAAGGCGGCGCAGGTGCAAAGCCGCATCAAGGCGCTCGACAAGATCGAGAAGGTCGAACTGCCGAAGCAGCGCGTGGTGGTCAAGTTCACCTTCAAGGATCCACCCCGGTCGGGCGACCAGGTCGCGGTGATCGAGGGGCTGTCGAAGGCCTACGGCAAGCGGGTGATCTACGACGGCTTCAACCTGACCATCCGCCGCGGCGAGCGCTGGGCGGTAATGGGCCGGAACGGCGCCGGCAAGACGACGCTGCTCAAGATGCTGGCCGGCGCGCTGGCGCCCGATGGCGGCGAGGTGCGGCTTGGGGCGAGCCTCAAGATGGGCTACTTCGCCCAGCAGTCGCTCGACCTGATGGACGCCGACCTCACGGTGTTCGAGCAGCTCCAGAAAGACTTCCCGCGCGAAGGCGTCGGCGCCCTGCGCTCGCTGGCGGGGGCGTTCCAGTTCTCGGGCGACGACGTCGACAAGCGGATCCGGGCGCTGTCGGGCGGCGAGAAGTCACGCCTGGCCATGGCCCGCATGCTGTTCGACCCGCCGAACTTCCTGGTGCTGGACGAACCGACGAACCATCTCGATCTCGCCACCAAGGAAATGCTGGTCGATTCGCTGAAGGCGTTCGAGGGCACCATGATCTTCGTGTCGCACGACCGCGCCTTCCTGCGCGGCATCAGCAATCGCGTGCTGGAACTGGGCGGCGAAACCGGCAAGGACGCCCACCCGCACGCCTACCCGGGCTCCTACGTCGAATACGTCGAGCGCACCGGCCACGAAGCCCCCGGCATCCACTCCTGAGCGCTACCGGCCTTATAATGCCGGCTGTGAATCCAACCAAACCCGCACGACGCAAACTGGTGGCCGGCCTCGGCGCCGCCGCCGCCGCCGCCCTGGGCGGCGCCACGGCGAGGGCGCAGGCCCCACCGGCCACGACCTTTACCCCGGCCCGCCACGACCAGGACGCCTGGCTCGACAAGATCCCGGGCAAGCACCGCATGGTGCTCGACGTCACCACGGCAACCGGCGTCCCGGAGGCGCTCGGCTTTGCCAACAACCTGTTTGCCGGCAACAAGTCCGGCTACAACCTGAACGACGCCGACCTGGCCATGGTCATCTGCCTGCGGCACTTCGCGACGGTGTTTGCCTTCACCGATCCGCTCTGGGCGAAATACGGCAAGGCCATGGCCGAGGCCGTGAAATACACGCCGCGCCCCAGCGACGTGCCGAACACCAATCCCTACAACGCGGCGCCGCGCAGTGCCCTGGATGCCCTGGCCAAGCGCGGTGTGCATTTCATGGTCTGCGACACCGCCAGCCATCGTTTTGCCCGCATGCTGGCGGGCAGCGGCGACGGCGAAGCTGTCTACAAGGAGATGGCCGCCAACATGATTCCCAGCAGCCGGTTCATGCCCGCCGGCGTCGTTGGGACAACGCGCGCGCAGGAGTATGGCTACAGCTTGTTGTTCGTCGGTTAGCTCCCCCGTTAGTCTCGTGTCCGTCGTTAACCCGTTTGCGTCAGGGGGTCCAATGGATTCGATTCAGCGTCGTGGTTTTCTCGGCCGGTTGATTGGTGCAGCGTCGGCATTCGGCGTGTCGTTGGCGGTTCCCCGGGCGGCCGCAGCCCAGGGGCCGGCCGATGCCTGGCTCGCGGAAGTGAAGGGCACGCACCGGTCGTTGTTCGACTTCCCGAAACACTCGAACGGTGTGGGGTTGCTGCACATCCTCAACTACATCAGCACCTATTCGGCGGCCTACAAGGCTGCCCCCGGGCAGGTCGGTGCCGTCGGCACGCTCTACGGCATTGGCCCGGGCGCCAGCATCTCGCTCGGGTTCAACGACGCGATGTGGGCGAAGTACGGGCTGGGTGAATACACCGGGCTCAAGGACGCCGCCGGGAAGCCGTACGCGCGCAACCCATTTCACCGGCCGACCGCCGGTGAGTTGCACCTCTTGATGCAAGCCATGCAGACGCCAACCATTCCGATGTTCGCCGGTGCCCTGCCGGCGCTCGGCATCGAGAGCCTGCAGAAGATGGGCACCAAGTTCCTGATGTGCAACAACGCCTTTGGCGCGTGGTGCGCGGAGCTCGAGGCGCGCGGCAAGGGCACGGCGGCCGAGATCCAGAAGGACCTGGGCGCCAACCTGCTGCCGGGCGTGACCATGGTGCCGGCCATGGTGATCGCCATCGAGCAGGCGCAGGCCGCCGGCATCGCCTACAACCGGCAGTAACGGAGAGAGGGAATCATGAAGCCGCGAATGACGGGACGAATCCGCACGGCCACGGCCGCGCTGCTGCTGCTGGCGCCTGCCGTGGCCCTGGCCCAGGCGCCATCGACCGACGCTCTGATTGCCGACGCCGTGCACGTACTGCCGGCCGACCTGCGCGCCGGCGCGACCGTGGTCACCTACGACGCCGCGACCGGCGCGCGCCGGGTGCTGCGGCCGGGTAGCAACTTCATGGAGTGCCAGCCGACCATGGCTGACGGCTTCAGCCGCTGCTATCACAAGACGCTCGGCCCCCGCCGCGACCTCGAGGCGAAGCTGCGCGCCGAGAAGAAGACCGACGAGCAGATCGCGGCGGCAGTCGCCGCCGCGGTGAAGGCGGGCACGCTGCCGCCGAGCGCGCCGGCCATGATGTCGTATCGCGGCTACGGCAAGCGCGATCGCATCCAGAACCTGTGGGTGATCTCGCTGCCGAACCGCACGCCCGAATCGGTGGGCGTGTCGATCGACAGCCAGCGCGACGAGGCGCTGGAAGGCTACGGACTGCCCTGGATGATGCTGCCGGGCACGCCGGGCGCGCACGTGATGATCCCGATTAACCCGGCCGTCAAGGTGTCGGCGATCACCGATGTCGCGCCGACCGAGGTCGAGCAGGCGGTGCTGCCGCTGCCCGACGACCTGAAGGCGGGAGCCGGCGTCTTCAAGTACGACCCGAAGTCGGGCGAGCGCGTGGTGCTGAAGAAAGGCACGAACGCCGTCGAATGCACGCCGCGCGGCGCCGACGGCTTCACCTGGTGCTACAACGTCGTGACCGCGGCGCGCCGCGACTTCTCGGCGAAGCTGCGGGCGCAAGGCAAGAGCGACGCGGCGGTCGCCGAAGCGGTCGCGGCGGCGACCAAGGCCGGCACGCTCATGCCAACGCCATTCGGCACCATGTCGTACCGGCTCTACGGCAAGAAGGACCGCATCCAGTTGTTGTGGGTGCTGTCGGTCCCCGGCGCAACGCCCGAATCGATCGGCGTGTCGGAAGGCAGTCAACGCGACGAGGCGCTCAAGGGCCAGGGCGTGCCGTGGCTGATGCTGCCGGGCACGCCGGGCGCGCACATCATGATCCCGATCAACAAGTAGCGTGAGCGAACCCGTCGAAGCCCGTGCCGTGCCCAGGGTGGATGCCGCCCTGGTGCACGCCCACGGGATTGCCGCCCTGGTGACCCTGCTCGTCTCGATCACCTGCGGCATCATCGTCGCCTTCCAGTTGCTCTACCCCGACCTTGGGGCCGGCACGCCGTGGCTCGGTTGGGGCCGGCTGCGCTATGCGCATACCCAGGGCATCATGCTCGGCTGGCTGGGCAACGCTTTCTTCGCCTTCCTTTATCACGCGGTGCCGATCTTGAGCGGCCGGCCGATCACCAGCCGCCGGCTCGGCCACTGGTTGTTCGCGGTGTGGAACTTCGCCGTGATGCTGCCGGGGTGGGTGTTGGTACTGTCGGGCGTGAGCCAGCCGCTGGAGTGGGCGGAGTTCCCGCTGGTGGTCGATGCCTTCGTGGTCGTCGCCCTGCTGATGGCGGCAGCGCAGTTCCTGCCGCCGTTCTTCACCCGCGGGCTCGAGTATCTCTACGTGTCCAGCTGGTACGTCATCGGCGGCCTGGTCTTCACGCTGCTCGCCTACCCGATGGGCAACATCGTGCCGGAGTTCGCCGCCGGCGCGAGCGGCGCGGCGTTCAGCGGCCTGTGGATTCACGACGCGGTCGGGTTGTTCGTGACCCCATTGGCGCTGGCCATCATCTATTTCGTGATCCCGGCCGCGACGCGGCGGCCGATCTACAGCCACTTCCTGTCGATGCTCGGGTTCTGGCTGTTGTTCTTCCTGTATCCACTGAACGGCACGCACCACTACGTGTTCTCGGTGATCCCGATGTCGGCGCAGCTCACGGCCATCACCGCCTCGGCGCTGCTCGGTGTGGACGTGATCATCGTGGTGGCCAACCTGTTGTTGTCGCTGCGCGGCGCGGGCATCATCCCCAGGGACCCGGGCTTGCGGTTCGTGGCGACCGGGACGTACTTCTACCTGGTGGTCAGCCTCCAGGGCTCGATGCAGGCGCAGATGTCGATCAACCAGGCCGTGCACTTCACCGACTGGGTGGTGGGACATTCGCACCTGGCGATGCTCGGATTCGCGTCGTTCGCGGCGGCCGGCGGGTTGGTGCACGCGTGGCAGCGCATCCCGTGGGCGCGCTACAACCCGCGCGCCATCAACCACGCCTACTGGCTGCTGGTGGCGGGACTGCTGCTGATGTTCGTGGATCTGACGATCGCCGGCCTGGTGCAGGGCCGGCTGTGGGCGGCCGGCGAGCCGTGGATTGAATCGGTGCGGGCCTCGCGGCTGTTCTGGGTGATTCGCGCGCACGGCTCCTCGTGGCTGCTCGCCGGCGGGTTCGTCTCGCTGCTCGTCGGCCTGACGACCGGCGCGCGAGGCGGCGGCTTGCAGGCGGTCGAAGAGAGCGTTGGGGTCGAGCCGATCGAGCAGATTGCGCCGGCGCTGGTGCCGGTGGCCGGAGGCGCAGCATGAGCGCCAGGGCGGGCCGCGCCGTCCGCAAGGCGTACTTGGTCGCGGCGGTCGCGGGCGTGCTGTTCTTCGTGATGTCGGTCGGGCTGCTCGGCGTCTGGCCGCGGCGCGTGATCGAGGCGCAGAGCGCGGCCATGTCGCCCGAGCACCCGCTGGGCATGAGCGCCAGCGCGCTGCGCGGCCGCGCCGTATACGGCCGTGAGGGCTGCGCGTACTGCCACACGCAACAGATTCGCTATCTCCACACCGACATGTCGCGGTTTGGCGCGCCGACGCTGGCGTGGGAAACGCGGTTCGATTATCCGCACCTCTGGGGCACGCGGCGGATCGGCCCCGACCTGTCGCGCGCAGCAGGCACGCGCTCGGCGGACTGGCACCTGGCGCACTTGTTCGCGCCGCGGTCGGTGGTGACCCGGTCGGTGATGCCCGCCTACCCCGCCCTCTTCGATGGCGCGCCCGATCGCCCGCGCCAGGAAGCGCGCGACCTGCTGGCATACCTCGAGACGCTCGGCCGGGCGCGCGAGCTGGCCGGCCCCGAAGGCGAGGCGCACGCGCGCGCGGCGTGCAATTGCGCGGATGACGAAATGCGGCAGATGGCGTTTGACGGCCCGCTCAACGCGCATCCGGCCAGGACGCGCCGCGGCGGTGACGTGCCCGTACTGCCGCCCTCGGCCGACCTGGCGCGCGGACAACAGCTCTACGGCGATCACTGCGCGAGTTGCCACGGCAAGGGCGGGCAGGGCGACGGGCCCGGCGCACAGTCGCTCAGGCCGCAGCCCGGCAACCTGGGTGAGCACACCTACAGCGATGCCCGGCTCGCCGAGGTGCTGTGGAACGGCGTGCACGGCACGGCCATGCCGGCCTGGCGCGACCACCCGGCCGAGGATCTCGCGGCGCTGGCAGCGGTGGTGAAGGGGTTCGACGCCGCCCGGGCCGAGGCGGTGCTGCCCGTTCACCTGTCCGAGATCGGCGCGCGGGTGTACGCCGCCAACTGCGCGCAGTGCCACGGAGTGCAGGGCGACGGACGAGGCACGGCAGCAGCCGAACTGCCGGTGGCACCGGCAAATTTCCGGCAGCAGCGGCCCACGCTCGACCTCAGCCTGCGCGCCCTGCGCAACGGCGTCGACGGCACACCGATGGCGCCGTGGGGCCCCCGGCTGGGCGCCGACGAGATGCTGGCGGTGGCCCATTACCTCAGGGGCTTCTATGACGGCGGCTCGCGATGATCACCGACCTGATCGTCGCCGGCACGATCGCGCTGACCCTGGCCTTCGTCGCCGGGTGGTGGCGGCGGCCCGACTGGCGCGCGTTGATTGAGCGGCCCAAGTTCGACTTCCAGCGGGCGCTGCAGGGGTATGATCGCGCCCAGCGCCCGGACGCCGACATCAAGGAGAGCCACTCCGCGTGAGCAGCGACGCCCCTCGACCCGATCGCCGCGGCCTTGCCACCGCCGTTGTCGTCTGCGCCGTGATTGGCGCCGGCGCAATCGCGGCGACGCTGTGGTTCGGCGACCGGCGCACGGTTGAGGCCGGCGCCGCGCCGCCCGCGATCGCCACCGAGGAGTACGGCCGCCGCCTGTTGCGCGAGACGCCCGAGCTGTTGGGGCAGGACCATCCCGATCCGGAACGGCGCATGATTGGCAACCGCCTGGCATGCGCGTCGTGCCACATCGAGATCGGGACCAAGCCCGGCACGCTGACCCTGCTGCAGACCAACGAGCACTATCCGCGCTTCTCGGGCCGGCAGGGCGCCATCACCGAGATCGAAGACCGCATCAACGAGTGCATGCAGCGCAGCATGAACGGCAAGCCGCTGCCAATGGACAGCCCCGAGATGATTGCCATGGCGTCGTACCTGCGGTCGCTCGGGGCGCAATACGCCGCGATGGGCGCCAGTTCGAAGAAGGCCGCGGAGCCGGCCACGTTCAAGACGCCCAACCGCCGCGCCGACGTGGCCATGGGCCAGGTCGTCTACAGCACGAAGTGCGTCGCCTGCCACGGCAACGACGGGGCCGGGCTGCTCGCGACCGGCGACCTCCGCAAGGGCTATCTCTTCCCGCCGCTCTGGGGCCCCGACAGTTTCAACGACGGCGCCGGCATGGGCCGCGTGCTCACGGCGGCCCGCTTCATCAAGGCCCGCATGCCACTCGGCAAGGCCGACTTGAGCGACGACGAGGCCTTTGACGTGGCGGCGTTCATCAACAGCAAGCCGCGGCCGGCGATGGCCAATCTCGACCGGGATTATCCGGATCGTTCGGCAAAGCCGATCGACAACGGCTACGGCCCCTTCGCCGATCCGTTTCCAGAGGATCAACACAAGTACGGGCCGTTCGAGCCGATCGACGCGTATTACAAGGCGCTGAAGAAGCCCCGGAAATAGGATTCTTGTCGGGAGGGCACTGCTTGTCGGGAGGGCACTGCTTGTCGGGAGGGCACTGCTTGTCGGGAGGCGCGTGACGATTCGCGAGCAGTTGGCGCGGCAAGCCCTTTGGTGCGACACCTTCGGGTCTCCCCTTTACGCATATCTGCTCACATGCGCAGCGGCTGCGTGCGAGCGTGCGGGACCGCTTCGATCGCTGCTTGCCGATCACGCCAGCGACCCGGCAGCGGACGTCCTGCCATTACGGCTCATGGGAGCGATTCATCGTCTGGTCCTCGACGGGCGGGCCACGTCGCTGGCTGCCTACTACCCTTCCGCCGGCGGTATGGGCGCGACCACAGAGGCATGGCCCGCGTTCCAGGCCGTCATCGCGGAGCATATCGGAACGCTTCGCGAACTAATTGGCGCCCCTGTTCAGACCAACGACGTTGGCCGGTCTGCGGGCCTCCTGGGCGGCTTCGGCGTGATTGCCGGACGAACCGGCCTGCCGCTGAGGTTGCTGGAGGTCGGAACGAGTGCGGGCCTGAACCTGCGCTGGGACCGGTTCCGCTTTGAATGGGCGGGCGGCGGCTGGGGCGACGCCACATCAGCGGTTCAACTGCGCGACGTATTTGAGCAGGCGCATCCCGTTCTGCCGCCAGAGATCCCGGTGATCGAGCGACGCGGCTGCGACCGCGCGCCAATCGATCCGACGTCGGAAGCTGGACGACTGACCCTGCGTTCGTATGTGTGGGCAGATCAGCTCGAACGGCTGGCGCGGCTCGACGCGGCCATCAGCGTCGCGGCGGCTATTCCCTGCGTCATCGACACGGCCCAAGCCGCCGACTGGCTGGCCGTTCAACTTCGCGCCCCGGTCGTCGGGGTCGCATCGGTCGTCTTTCACTCGGTGATGTGGGACTACCTTTCGGGAGCCGAGCAAGTCCGCATGACAGCGACGCTGGACCATGCTGGAGCGAAAGCCAGTGCGCGCGCCCCTTTGGCGTGGCTTCGCCTCGAGCCGCATGGGAACACATTCGAAGTCCGGCTACGCGTCTGGCCGGGACTCGAAGATCGGGTCATCGCGACGACCGGCGCGCACGCACCATCGGTCCGCTGGCGGGGGCCGTAGGCTCCTCCCGACGAGGATCCCCCTCCCGACAAAGGACCGCCCTCCCGACAAGCAGCGCCCTCCCGGCAAGAATTACCCTCCCGCCGACCAGTCTTCCCACATCAGCCCGTCGACGCGTTCGAACTCGCGGACGTTCGCGGTGACGAGGGTGATGCCACGGCGCGCGGCCTGGCCAGCGAGCAGCGAATCGTAAGCGCCAATGGGACGCCGATCCTGCTCCAGCAAGGCGCGCACTTCGCCCGCGGCGCGCGCGTCGGCGTCATCGAACGGCAGCACCTGGATGGGCCCGGCAAGAAACGTCTGCACCCGCTCGGTGTTGTAGTCGCGCTTCGCGCTCTTGGCCACGCCGTACCACAATTCGTAGAGCGCGACCGTCGAGACGCACACCACCGAGCCGTTGGCCAGGGCGTCCTTGAACCGGCGCCGGACAGGCGCGGACGAGCCGTTAATCAACGCGATGCAGGCGTTGGTGTCGAGCGCGTACTCGATCATGAGAAATCGGGCCGCGCCGCCGGCGCGTCCGGCTGGTTGCGGCCCTCCGGCAAAAAAGGTTCGGCGTACTGATCGAGTTCGGCGAACCAATCGTCAACGTTGGTGACCACCGGCTCGAGCAAGACGCCGCGGCCATGACGAGAAATCCTGACCTCGGTCCCTGGAAATCTGAATTCGAGCGGCAGTCGGACGGCCTGGCTGCGGCCGTTCAGGAAGAGCTTGGCAAGTCGATTCACGACACCACCTCCAAGCCAAATATAGACCAAAGATATATACCGCGGCAACCATCATCAGGGACCCTGGGCATCCAGGGGCAAGAGGGCCATCGGCTGGTCGTGATCGAGGAACTCGCGGCAAATGCCGTGGAATTCGGCGGCGGTCTGCGCGCGCCGGATCTGATGCAGGAAGGAACCTGGTACGCCCTCGCCCAGGTAGTTGAGGAACTTCTTCATGCGCTCGCACTGCTTGTGCTCGGGCCGGCCGGCCCCGGCCTGCGAGTCCCACAGCGCGCGGATGTACTCGTTGACCTCGCGGCCCGTCGGCAGGGTCACGGCCTCGCCGCGCAACTGCTGGCGGATCTGGTTGAACAGCCACGGGCTGCGAATGACGCCGCGGCCGATCATCAGGCCGCGGGCGCCGGTCTTCGACAGCAGTTCCTGCGCCTGCGCCGCCGAATGGACGTGCCCGTTGGCGATCACCGGGCATGCCATGGTCTCGACCGCCTGGCGGATGCGATCGTGATGAACCGGCAATCGGTACATCTGCGCCACTGTCCGCGCGTGCACCGTGAGGGCGTCCAGCGAGTGGCGCGCAAAGATCGCCAGCAGCTGATCGAACTCCTCCACTGACGCGAAGCCGAGCCGGGTCTTGACCGTGAACTTGATCTGCACCGCGTCGCGCAACGCGCCGAGGATGGCGTCAATGCGCTGCGGCTCCCGCAACAGGCCGCCGCCGGCGCACTTGCGATAGACGATCGGCGCCGGGCAGCCCAGGTTCAGGTCGATCGCCGCCACCGGCAGTTGCTGCAGGAACTTCGCGGTGCGGACCAGCGACGGGATGTCGTTGCCAATCATCTGGGCGATCACCGGCCGGCCGGTGGTGTTCCTGGTGATCGCGTCGACAATCCATTTCTCGGGCGTGGAGGTCGGGTGGACGCGGAGGTACTCGGTCCAATACACGTCGGCGCCGCCGTACCTGTGGACCAGCGTCCAGAACGCGCCGTCGGTCACCTCCTGCATCGGCGCCAGCGCGAGGATCGGCGCCGGCTCCCGCAGCCGCTCGTCGAGGCTCATTCCGCCTTCTCTTCCCACACGCGCGCGACCTCCACGATCACCTCGACCGCCTTCTCCATGTCCTGCACCGACACCCACTCCAGGCGCGAATGGAAGTTCTGCTCGCCGGCAAACAGGTTCGGCGCCGGCAGTCCCATGAACGACAGCCGCGAACCATCGGTGCCGCCGCGAATGGGGCGCTCGCGAACGCGCAGGCCGGCACGGGCGATGCCCTCGCGTGCGCGCTCGACGACCAGCGGGTGCCGATCGATCACCTCGCGCATGTTGCGATACGACTCCTCGATCAAGGTGTCGAACGCGGCGCCGGGCACGCCGCCGACGACGGCGGCCGCCAGCGATTGCAGCCAGGCCTCCTTCCCGGCCAGCCCGGCGGTGTCGAAGTCGCGCACCAACAGCTTCACCGAAGTGCGGTCGACGCCCGCCTCGACCACATACGGGTGAACGAACCCCTCGCGACCGTCCGTCGTCTCCGGCGACCACCGATCCGCGGGCAGCCGTTCGATGAAGCGCGCCGCCAGCTTAATGGCGTTCACCATGCGCCCCTTGGCGTAACCGGGATGCGTATTGAAGCCGCGGAACGTGAACGTGATGGCATCAGCCGAGAAGCTCTCGAACTCCAGCTCGCCACGCGCGCCGCCGTCCATGGTGTAGGCATAGCGCGCGCCGAAGCGGGCCACGTCGAAGTACTTCGTCCCCTGCCCCACCTCCTCGTCCGGCGTGAAGGCAATGCGGATGGCGCCGTGCGGAATCTCCGGATGCGCCGTCAGGAACGCGGTCGCGGTCATGATTTCGGCGACGCCGCTCTTGTTGTCGGCGCCCAGCAGCGTCGTGCCCGAGGCGGTGACGATGTCATGGCCGAGACATTCGCCGAGATAGGGCAGGTCGGCGACCCGCAGCACCGCCGTTGAATCGTCGGGCAGCACCAGGTCGCGGCCATCGTAGGCCCGGTGGACGATTGGCTTGACGCCGGCACCGCTCATCTCGGGGGAGGTGTCGACATGGGCGATGAACCCAATGACCGGCACGTCACGCTTGCGCGTAGTCGCGGGGATGGTCGCCATCACGTAGCCGTGCTCGTCGAGGCCGGCATCGGCCACGCCCATGGCCGTGAGCTCGGCCACCAGATCGCGCGCCAGGACCAGTTGCCCGGGCGTACTGGGATACTCGCTGGCGCCTTCGCGTGATTGTGTGTCGTAGCTGACGTAGCGGAGGAAGCGCTCGAGTACCGCCGGTCCCGTCGAGTGGTGCGACCCCGTCAAGTAGTGCCGTCCCGACCGGCAGTGTCCCCACGGCCGGTTCGAAACACGAGCACCTTGTCGATGCGCCGGCCGTCCATGTCGATGACCTCGAACTTCATGCCGCCCCACTCGAAGTGGTCGGCGGTCTTCGGCACCCGGCCGAGCCGCGCCATCACGAAGCCGCCGATGGTGTGGTACGCGCCGGCCTCCCCCTCGGGAAGGGAATCCAGGGCGAAGTGGGTCGACACGGTTTCCATTGACGCCGAGCCATCGACCAGCCACGACCCGTCGCCGCGCGCCACGAACTCGCCCACCGCCTCGGCGGCATCACCCGGCAGTTCGCCGACAATCGCGGTCAGCAGGTCGGTCACGGTCACCAGGCCCTCGACCGCGCCGTATTCGTCCATCACCAGCGCGACGTGCTTGTGCGATCCGCGGAACGATTCGAGCAGTTGCACCGCCGGCATCGAGTCGGGCACGAACAGGGCCTCGCGCGTCAGCGCGCGCAGATCGATGTTGACGCCGCGAAACGCCATCGGCAGCAGGTCGGCGGAGCGGACGATGCCGAGCACTTCGTCGAGGCCGCCGTGGCAGACGACGAACTGGGTGTGGGAGTGCGAGGCGAGGAACTCGCGCAGCTCCTCCTCGCTGGCGTCGACGTCGATCCATTCGATGTCGGGGCGCGGCGTCATGATCGCGGCGACGCGCTGGTCGCCCAGTTGGAACACCCGCTGCACGATGTTCTCTTCGGCGGCGCCGACCGCGCCGGTCTCGGCGCCCTGGCTGATCAGCGCCTTGATCTCGTCTTCGGTGAGGTTGGGTTCGGCGTTGCCCTTGATGCCGAACACGCGCAGCACCAGGTTGGTCGAGGCCGTCAGCAGGGCCACGGCCGGCGCGCCGATGCGCGCCAGCGCCATCATCGGCCGCGCCACCCACGACGCTATTGCCTCCGGGTTGTTCAGGCCAATCCGCTTGGGCACCAGCTCGCCGATGATCAGCGACAGGAAGGTGATGGCCGCTACCACCAGGCCCAGGGCGATGCCTTCGGCGTAGGGCGCGAGCGCGGCCACCTGGGAGATCGGCACGGCCAACTTCTCGGCGAGGGTGGCGCCGCCGTAGGCGCCGGCCAGCACGCCTACCATAGTGATGCCGACCTGCACCGTCGCCAGGAACTGGTTCGGATCGTGGGCCAGCGCCAGCGCGGTCCGGGCGCGCTCGTCGCCGTCTTCCGCGCGCTGCTGCAGGCGCACCTTCTTCGCGGCCACGACGGAGATCTCCGACATGGCGAAGATGCCGTTGGCGAGAATGAGAAGGGAAATGACGACGAGTTCGGTGGCGATGGTCAATTGTACGCCGTCCGACCCCGGAAACCTGCCGCTCGGCCGGCGGCGACGAACGCCCGCCCGACCCGGCCGTATAGACAGGTAGCCATGCTGACCCTGACCAACGTCCGCAAATCCTTTGGCCAGACCGTGGCGGTCGACGGCCTTTCGCTGTCGGTTCGCAAGGGCGAGTTGTTCGGCCTGCTGGGCCCCAACGGCGCCGGCAAGAGCACGACCGTCAGCCTGGCGGTCGGCCTGCTGGCCCCCGACGCGGGCACCGTCGCCATTGCAGGCCTGGGCAACCCGGCCGACCCCGCGGTCCGGGCCGGCATCGGCGTCGCGCCGCAGGCGCTCGCGCTGTACGACCAGCTCTCCGCCGAGGAAAACCTGCGCTTCTTCGGCGAGGTCTACGGTCTGTCGGGCACCACCCTCGCCAAGCGGGTGGCGTGGTGCCTGGACCTGGTCGGCCTCACCGAGCGGAGGCGCGACCGGATTGAAACCTACTCGGGCGGCATGAAGCGCCGCATCAACCTGGCAGCGGCCCTGGTGCATGACCCGGAGTTGCTGTTGCTGGACGAGCCGACGGTCGGCGTCGACCCGCAGTCACGCAACAAGATCTTCGAGAACATCGAGGCGTTGCACGCCGCGGGCCGCACTATCATCTACACGACCCACTACATGGAAGAAGCCGTGCGCCTGTGCGAGCGCATCGCCATCGTCGACGGCGGGAAGCTGCTCGCCCTGGGCAAGGTCAGCGAGCTGCTCGCGAAGCACGGCGGGCCGCCGACCCTGGTGGTCAGGACCAACGGCGAAGATCGGCGCGTGCAGACCGCCGATCCGCTCGCTGAACTCAATCGCCTGGCCGCCACCAGCACGATCGATGCCTTTCAGATGGAGCGGCCGACCCTCGAGCAAGTCTTCCTGCACCTCACCGGCCGCAGCCTTCGAGACTGACCATGTCCAAGATCATTTCCCTCGCGATCAAGGACCTCCGCCTCATGCCGCGCAACAAGGGCGGCATGTTCTTCACCTTCGCCTGGCCGATCGTGCTGATGGTGCTGTTCGGCTTCGCGTTCGGCGGCCGGGGCGCTGGCGAGGGACCGGGCAAGGTGCGAATTGCCGTGGTCGACGAAGATGCTTCGGCCGGTTCGGCGGCGTTCCTGAAGAAGCTGGAGGCGTCGTTCGACCTCACACCGATGACGCGGACCGAAGCCGAGAACGCGGTTCGTCTCGGACAGCGCAGCGGCTACATCGTCGTGGTCAAGGGGTTTGGGGTCGCGGCCGAGCGGATGTTCTACGGCGCGCCGAAGGAGATCGAACTCGGCGTCGACCCGGCGCGGATTGCCGAAGCTGGCATGATCGAGGGTCTGCTGATGAAGCACGCCGCCGCGGACATGCAGCGGATGTTCACCGACCCGGCGGCGTCGACCCGCATGGCCGACCAGGCCCTGGCCCGGATGCCGGCCGACCCGGCCGCAGCGCCCCAGGTCGCGCCGGTACAGCGGTTTCTCGGCGAGCTCAAGACCTTTGTCAACACGCCGGCCGCGCCGGGCGCGCCGCAGGACCAGTGGGAGCCGCTGAAGATCACGTCGAGAGCCGCGGCGCGCGAACGCCGCGAGGGGCCCGACAACGCGTTTGACGTGACGTTTCCCCAGGGCATCGTCTGGGGACTGATCGGCTGCGTCATGACGTTCGGCATCAGCCTCGTCACCGAGCGCACCCACGGCACGCTGGTGCGGCTGCGCATGGCGCCGCTCACCCGCGCGCAGATTCTCGGCGGCAAGGCGCTGGCGTGTTTCGTGTCGATCATGCTGGTCGAAGTGGTCCTGCTCGCGGTCGCGTTTGGGTTTGGCGTCCGGCCATCGTCCATGGCCATGCTCGCGCTGGCGGGGGTGTCGGCGGCGGTGTGCTTCGTTGGCTTCATGATGCTGGTGGCCAGCCTCGGCAAGACCGAACAGACGGCATCGGGCGCGGGCTGGGCCATCCTGATGCCGTTGTCGATGCTCGGCGGCGCCATGGTGCCGGGGTTCGTCATGCCGCAATGGATGCAGACGGCTGGCATGGTCAGCCCCATCCGCTGGGTCATCCTGGCGATTGAAGGCGGCATCTGGCGCCAGTTCACGCTGGGCGAGATGGTGATGCCGTGCGCGATCCTGATCACGGTCGGCGTGGTGTGCTTCGCCGCCGGCACTCGCGGGTTGAGGGAGGTGTAGGGGCGGGACTGAAGTCCCGCCTCTACTACAATGGAGCCGTGTTCAAACGGAAGACTGAGGGGTCCGTCATCTGCTCGTCGTGCGGCGTGCTGGTGGGCGTCAACGACAGCACCTGTTACAACTGCGGGCGTCGCAACCCGGGCCTGTGGGGCTTCGGCCCGGCGCTTCGCAGTCTCGGCAACGATCTCGGCTTCGTCCCCATCGTCACTGCCGGCACGGTGATCCTCTACGTGCTGTCGCTGATTCTCTCGCGCGACGGCATGCAGATGGGCCTGGGGCCCAATACCCAGATGCTGATCCTGCTCGGCGCGAGCGGCGCCTTCCCGGTGGTGGCGCTCGGCCGCTGGTGGACGCTGCTGACCGCGGGATGGCTGCACGGCGGCATCCTCCACATCTTCTTCAACGTGCTGTGGATCCGGCAGCTCGCGCCAGAGATTGCCAACCTGTACGGGCCCGGGCGGATGATCATCATCTACACCTTCTCGGGCATTACCGGGTTCGGCCTGAGCACCGCCATGTTCTTCTCGCCGATCCCGATCCCGTTTCTCGGCGGCGCCAACGTCACGGTCGGTGCCTCGGCGGCCATCTTCGGCCTGCTCGGCGCCCTCGTGCATTACGGCAAGCGCACCGGCAGCAGTCACGTCGGCCAGGCCGGGCTACAGTACGCGTTGATCATGGGCCTGATGGGATTCATCATGCCGGGCATCGACAACAGCGCGCACCTCGGCGGCTTCGCCGGCGGCTACCTGGCGTCGCT
>ERZ1292640.1200-Hain-H43-02um-R1-1200-length-21507-cov-5_pt1 | contig 21507 bp, 19 predicted proteins | sample MGYA00564404_ERZ1292640 | MGnify/ENA primary metagenome ERZ1292640 (study PRJEB36523, sample SAMEA6512636) | groundwater metagenome | collected 2019-01-08 | study: AquaDiva: Metagenomics assemblies of 32 groundwater samples
ATAACAAGCTGTACTCCTCCGGCGGTTACCTCGTCTGTATTCCCGGCATCAAACCAGACAGCCGCTACATCACCAGGATCCAGCTTACCATTGGTACCTGTTTCTATATCTTGTGTAATTACAGTTGGACTTAACCCCATCCTCATAAGCCACCCTTTCAAAATGGCAGGGTTGTCCTGAATTTTCATTCCTGGAGTTGATGATGTCCCGTACCCAACTACAGCCCAACCAGTGCTCAACAAGTCCCCTCCCAGCAGACCTCTAGCCAAAAGAGCATTAGACATAGCTTCTTTATCAGATGAAGAAAAACCTAGCATTTGTGCCGCTATTATCATGGTTGACGCAAATCCCCTCAAGGTGACCGGAGAGATGCTGGCAATTGTGGGCTTAGGAAGTTGCTTTAACGTTTCATGTAAGACTTTTGTAATCAAACCCGCGGCTATTTCTGGTCCGTTATTCGCGACCAAAACTTCGTAGCAATCCCACAGCGCGCCTTCCATCAGCATACCGGCATTATGTACTTCTTCCTGCGAATGATACTCTCGAAAAGCTGACCGGACATATCCAGGGGCCTCAAAATTCGCACCGTATGGCCAGCCCATGCCATCCGGGTAAACATAACTTACAGTGTTCTTAGCAGCTGAAAATGACGGGAAATTACCGCAATCAGGATAATTAGAATCATAAACAGGGCATTTATGAACCCCTCTTCTTGCATCATAATTAGGCACAAAGGTGCCTAGAGCCCATCGGCTGAAAACTTTTGGATCAAATGGGGCTGAAACTAGTGGCGAAAAAAACATCAATCCCATGAAATCAGAAATAGCCTCATTCAGTGCTCCAGACTCGTCATACCAAAACTGATTTAAACTCTGAGTAGCTGAATAATTACCAGTTGTGGTGGCATGCTGAAGTTCATGTATGGTCACTAGGGCATCATCGGCATACGAAGCATTTGGCAAACTCGGCGAATCTCCAAGGCAAACCTTATCCGTCACTTGCCCATTCGAATCTATATAGCGGACATAATATGCGTTATCGTCCTTCACGCAATGTGCGACGATTTTAACAGGTTTCCTACGCTCCAGATAACCGGTCTCATCAAGTTTGTACCTGTATTCGTCACCAAAGTAATAAGACATTGCTTCTTGGAACTTGCTATTGTCATGTGAATAAATAAATTGATTCTGTGTGTCGTACGCACCAAAGCCCTCATTACATGTAAGGCCATTGCGAATGTCGACGTATAAACCTTCAAGCACCCCTTTACCAGTCAGGCGTGATAAAGAAACAAGATTTCTAAAATCATCCAGCCGCAACGACACAGGTGTTAAATCAGACATTTTAGATGAAATCATAGGATCAGGAAGGAATGCCATGGCTGAGCCGGCCGATCCTGTCATGATCTGCAAAGATGAAGGGGCGCAATTGATATTGACCGGCTCAGTGATATTTACCTTTTCTTTTGAACAACCGGCCACAAACAATATAAGAACACCACTTAGGTATCCCAAGCGCATAGTCTGTTACATTCTAACCTTAATAGACAGTTTTGTATCTTCGACACGAAAATTTTCCATATATTACCAATATATTATTAGATGCGTAGCACCACAAAGACGTTCATGCCGCTCGCATAACACGAGCCTTTGCCAAAACCGCACCTGCCTCAAGAATTTGCGATCTAAGCACCCAAACAGGACAGTAAGAAGAACGTACTACCTGTCTCGTAGTGCTTCCTATTATCGTTGCTGCAACCGGCCCGCTCTTTGCTGCCATCATTATCAAACCGGTATGTGATTTTTTTGCAGCACGGACTATAGAATGCGCTAAATTCCCGCCTTTTGCTTCTATAACCAGTTCAACATTTACCCCATTATGCGAAGCCCAACGCACCCATGCTTCCGCATGATGTTTTCTGTGCTCGGTTTCCCTGGAAAAATAATCAAATACAGGAACCCATGCCCCACCTAACAAATACACACCAGATTGGAATACCGGTTCCACTGGACTTGGCACTGAATGATACAATGTCATCTTTGCCTTGATGGTTCGCGCTAAAGCTACTGCTATCCTAAATACTTTTTCAGCGTGCTTGGAAAAATCAGTCGGGAAAAAAATCTGCTTAAAATCATATAAAACTCGCGCTTCATGACCAACCACCATTACCGGGACACGCGACTGTAAAAGCAATGTTTCAGCAAAACTCCCCAAAAGCAGGCGTTTCATGCCTGTTTTACCGTGACTTCCAACTAAAATAAGATCAGTGCCGGTATGTACCGCATATAGTTCTAACGAACTAACCGCTTGTGACGTCGAGGCGAAGTTTTGAATCAACACCTTAGGTTTTTCCTGTGTTTTTACTCCCAGCGCCTTTACTAAACTGAACAAAGCTCTCTCGGCAGCAGGCCGGTAATGCTGTATCCATGGAACGCTGTATTCTGATGAAAGATTAAGTTCGGTTGGCGTCATTACATAAACCGGCTCTACTGTGACGTTTGCAATTGATTGAAGCTTTCTTGCCACTTGCGCCACACGCCTCTGCACGACACTTTTTTCGTCAAAAGCATCTACCGCCCAAATAACCCGCTTTAATTCACCAAATTGTATACCCGTTCGTTTGTCTTTCATGACTGCATGAAAGAATGTGCACCAGATGTACCACTAACTATATATCGTATTAACTAGTCGTCAAAACCCGCACTTGAACGACCGCAGCGTTCGCCACCAGAACCACCGAACTCACAGTTTCCACAACCATGAAACTTGTTGTCAGAATAAGTTTCGTGACCGCCCACGGCAAAAGCAGATATAAGCTTCTTTATATTTTTATTATTACATTTCGGACAGTTACCTTGATCAGAATCCGCAAAAGAGGTCAACTGCTCAAATCTGTATTTACAGTTTTCGCACAAAAATTCATATAAAGGCATAAAATATCCTTAGCATAAAAATACGTTTTGTTGCATTTCTTTAAGCAACTATGCTTTATATGCGTCATGCGGCCCCGTAGCTCAGCAGGATAGAGCAGGTGCCTTCTAAGCATCAGGTCGGGAGTTCGAGACTCTCCGGGGTCGCCATGAATTTTTATTTGTTCAAAACACCTTGTGGCATTAACGACGGCCGCCGCCGAAACCCCCGCGATGTTCGCGACCACCACCGCCACGGCCGCCACCAAAGCCTCCACGATTTTCACGCGGAACCATAGGACGAGCTTCATTCACAGTCATTGCGCGACCTTCATAATCAATACCGTTCAGCTTTTGAATAGCATTAGCCGCTTCCGCATCACTGGACATTTCCACAAAAGCAAAACCTTTGCTTCTGCCAGTATCACGGTCAGTAATGATCTTAACCGATTCAACCGTGCCGTATTGAGCAAACGTATCTGTCAATGCCTGTTCGGTCGCGGAAAACGGAAGATTGCCAACATAAAGTTTCTTACCCATATAACCTCCTTAAGTCTAGGGAGCCACTAAAGAGGATATGGGCACTGTGCCCGCAAACTCTATAGAAGCGAAACAACTTTATTAAACATAACATGGAAGATATGTAAAATAAATCCTTACAAAAGCAACGCACACGGGTGAGCGTGGATGTTGGTCAGGCTGCATTGCTATCATTATTATTATTTGATCTTCCCCGGGACTTAAAATATTTTAACTCTTTATTGGCGTGGTCGAGTTCCATGCGCAATCTATTGGCCTCTTGTTTAAGCTCGTCACAACGCAGCTGAAGTTGCTCTAACTCCTTTGTCGTTTCAGCAGCAAGCTTTATAGCGGCATCGGACCGCTGACTAAAAACTCTATTATCTCGTTTCTGATCTTTTTGATCTGACAGACGATCTATGAGTTGTTGGTTGGTCTTTCTTAACTCATCAGCTAGTCTAATAATCCTTTCATATTTTACTTTAAGTGTCAGATATTCTGGATCGTTGTGGAGATTACGGCTTTTGGCTGCAAGCTGAAAAGAAATGACCTGATTTTTTAGTTCCTCATTACGAATTTTAAGCATCCGGTTTTCATCTTTCATTGTGATTAATTGTTTTTGAGCAAGAGTATACCGAGAACGGTATGAACTTCCCTCTTCGGGTTTTCTATTTAATTCCAACCTAAGTCTTTTTGTTAATTCCTGAAGCCTGGCCTTTTCCACAACTACTTCGTCATACAAATGCTCTAAACTACCGACCTCATTTCCACCTTTCACTAAAATACGATCGAAAACTCCAATCGTCGACTCCAAGCCTCGGATCACTACTGCCTCTTCTAGTTGTTCATCATTAGATAATACATTCGTGGATGATACATCCATTGTGGCTGGCTTGTGTTTTTCAACTTTGCTTGTCTTAGTATGCCGGTTTTCACGTAATAAATGTGGATAGTCCAAATCTCCCAGCTCAGTGTATGATCGAACTTGTGGAACGCTTTTAACTGGATTGTTTATAGCGACATAAAGAACTTGCTCTCCGACGGCAGCTTCATCATTTACAATATTATTAATGGAAACTATTTCTAGCCTCCTCATATCTTCCTGGGCCCGCACAATTAGCCAGTCTGAGCATCGACGGAATTCATTCACCCATTTTTCTAAATTACTATTAAGATCGTTTTTTTCCAAAGCTTCGCGTATAGCACTAAGCTCGAATTTATCGGTACCGGGTATTACTACTGAGAAGCTGACTGCGATTTTGTCTCTAGAAATCCCACATTCAAGCAGAAGTTGTGTGGACAAAGCAGAAGTAACGGTGTTTTCAATCGAATACCATCCGTCTATACCATGTAACAATATCTGTCTAAGTCTATGCTCACGTTGTTTAGAAAGTCTTGTCTTCGCACAAATTAAATCCGAAACGAGACCAATATGCTTGCCACTAAACAATGCCTCGTGAAATATCTCGGTATCTTCGGTCAGCGCTCCCGCGACCCCGAAGCTATTCTGGGAGCGCAGTTTGATAAAACTGTCATCCGGCATCTACGATCCCCTGTTCTCCAAAAACTGTTGCTAACGGTCCTCTGATAGTTGCAAGCGATTGTCTAATGCGGCCAAGACGAAACCATAATTTTACCGACACCCTGTCAGGCCGCTTTTCAAAACAGCTCTCTTCAAATGCGCTTAGTCCAAACTCATCTAGCAATGTGCTAGATATACTAAATAATGACTCTATCTCTTCCGACCAAAAACAAGTTGCCGCTCCAGGGCCTAATGTTACTACATCAAAAAAAATCTTCCGTAAGCTATTAAGAAAACCAAAATCGCAATACCCAAGATGCAGGCCTAGAAACACTCCAAGACTAGATAATAATACTCCACGCTCGTAAGTAGGCATATTCTGGTTCCGCGAGCGCTGTAATACTTCCTGTGGTAAAGGGTCACAGAACTTTTCAGTAAACGCGGATACAAAAAATGGTTCCACCCAGATGCCACCATTTCCAGAATTCCGCCATAGAGGTCCTATGATCTTAAGTACAGCGTCCGAAAGCTCAAATGGGGGTGGAGATAATTCCCCAGTGGACTCCCCTTGTTTTTCGGACCATTCAAAAAGTCTACGAGTGCGTCTACCAGCTTGAAAAAATGGTTCTAATAAATCAATAAATTGTGGGATAAAAACTGATTCAACCGCCTTGAAACGCTCGCATTCTTCTGGAGTAAAAAAATCCAACGGCCCCTTGATAGATAAGAATTTTTCATTCTTTTTCATAAACACATACACTGGAGTAAACATCAGCTTAAATGGTTCTAGATTGCCGATTGGCAATTGCCGCAGATTTTCCGCACCATATTCTTTAGATAGTTTCTTACGGCTAAATTCCATAAAATATAGACGTATGCATACACATATGTCCCTTAAGTTTCGCATCGGATAAAAACTATATAGAAATTAATAAAATTGCGCTGTTAGCCGTTTTAATCAGATTTATCCTGGGTAATGACAAGAAACAATGTGGGCAATTCCTTCATTGCTGCTCAAATTACGTAATTCAGGTCGATGAATCTTACAATTGTCTTGAGCTATCGGACACCTTGGATGGAAAAAACACCCTTCCGGTGGATTAATTGGCGATGGAACATCGCCCCGTAATATAATGCGTTCTTTTTGATAAGTTGGGTCAGGTATGGGTATTGCCGACAACAAAGCTCTTGTATATGGATGCTTAGGTTCGCGATAAAGGTCTTCAGCTGTGGCGAGTTCTACAATCTTTCCAAGGTACATAACCGCAACACGTGTAGAAATATGTTCTACAACCTTTAAATCATGCGCAATAAACAGATATGTGAGACTCAACTCTTTTTGAAGATCTTGCATTAGATTGATGATCTGAGCCTGAATGGAAACATCCAATGCAGACACTGGCTCGTCACACACTATAAACTCAGGTTCAACCGCGAGTGCTCGCGCAATACAAATACGCTGTCTCTGCCCGCCTGAAAATTCATGCGGGTATCTTGCTATGCTCTCGCGTCTTAGACCACAAAGATCCAATAACCTGAGAATGCGTTCCTTCCGCTCACGCTTGTTACGACAAAGCTTGTGGATGTCTAGCGGTTCTCCAAGAATATCTTCAACCGTCATTCTTGGATTCAGTGATGCATATGGATCCTGAAAGATGATCTGCATATTACGCCTGAGCTTACGAAGCTCAGCATGATCAATACTGGTAATATCCTGCCCTCGAAAAACTATTGTGCCGCTGGTTGGTTGGATTAACCGCAAAATGCAGCGTCCTAAGGTTGATTTTCCACACCCGGATTCGCCTACTAACCCTAGAGTTTCTCCACGACGGATATCAAAACTAACATCAGACACGGCTTTTACGCTTGCTACTTCCTTGGAGAGAATCCCTCCCATTATAGGAAAGCGCTTGACCATGTTTCTTACTGATAACAATATGTCCGCGTTTACTGCTGGTTCGTTCATACTCACTTCAAACATCCCTTACGCATCGGATTAGATGAGAAAACCCGGTCATATCCAGCTTATCACTCTGCTTATTAGAAGGAACCTCCCTTAACTCGGGCTCTACACGCCTGCATTCATCAACAACATATGTGCACCTGTCTTGGAAACGACAACCGATTGGCAAATTTAAAAGACTTGGGACAATCCCAGGAATGGTTTCGAGCCTTTTCTTTTTTATTTTACCGGTGGGATCCCTGCTTAATGTTGGGATACTGTTCAGAAGCCCCATAGTGTACGGCATTTTAGGATTCGAATAAATCTGACGTACGCTTCCATGTTCAACCACCCTGCCCGCGTACATGACTATCACCTCATCGGCTACCTCAGCCACCACGCCTAGATCATGGGTTATAAGAATCAATCCCATTCCAACTTTATCTTGCAACTCTTTAAGCAAATCTAAAATCTGCGCCTGGATCGTGACATCGAGGGCGGTGCTCGGCTCATCAGCGATTAAAATTTGTGGATTGCATGATAAAGCCATGGCAATCATCACTCTTTGGCGCATGCCTCCTGAAAGCTGGTGCGGATAATCATCGACCCGCTTTTCGGGGGATGGGATTTTAACAAGTTGTAACATCTCTATTGCCTTGTCCCTGACCTGTCTCCTTGGCAGCTTTTGATGTAGCGCTATTGCTTCGCATATCTGATTACCAACCGTAAAAACAGGGTTAAGCGAAGTCATCGGCTCCTGAAAAATCATCGAGATCTCGTTACCTCTTATTGATCTCATCTGGGCAAAATTCAGCTTTAGCAAATCCTGCCCCTTGTAGATTATCTCACCAGAAACTATGCGCCCCGGGGGCATTGGTATAAGACGCATTATAGAAAGACTGGTGACGCTTTTACCACAACCTGATTCTCCGACAATCCCAAGTGTCCTGCCCTTGTAAACATTAAAGCTAACATCATCAACGGCTCTTACTTCACCATCTTCTGTAAAAAAAGATGTGCGCAGGTTTTGAACTTCAAGGATTTTTTCTCTATTATTGGTTTCAATGCCTGCAGCGGTCATATTCACTTTCCCTATTTAATCTTCGGATCGAGCGCATCCCTTAGTGAGTCCCCTAGAATATTAAACGCCAACACCACAAAAAACATTGCAACGGTCGCCCCGGCAAGCTGCCACCATACGCCACGCGCCAACTCTAATTTTGCATCATCGATCATGACACCCCAGCTGGGTTGGCCTTGCACACCCAATCCCAGAAATGAAAGTATGACTTCCGCTTTGATCGCGGCCATGAATTGAATAGAAAGATTTATTATTATGAAGTGTGAAACATTCGGCAGAATATGTTTGAAGATACGCGACACGTTGCTTGCGCCAATCCCCTCCGCAGCTACGACATAATCACGCTCTTTATGCTTCATAAATTCGCCACGAATAACCCTAGCTAGACCAACCCAAGCCGTGGCACCTAGTGCTATGTAAATAGATGTAATCCCTTTACCAAGAACGAACGTAATGGCGATCAAAAGCATTATATTGGGTATCGATGATAACGTCGTGTAAAACCAAACAACTATATCATCGACCCATCGACCAAAATAGCCGGACATAGAGCCTAGCAAAACACCTATCGGGATACTGATGACCGATGAAACCAAACCCACGCTCATGGCGATACGCGTGCCGTGAATCACTTTATAAAATACACTGCGTCCAAAAATATCAGTACCAAACAGCAGTTGTATCGAATCAAACGATGGAGGCTGATAGGCCGGGCCGACGGCATCTTCCCATGAAGAAGCAAACACCCCAATCTTGGTCAACAGGGCCACCAAGGCGTAAAAAATAATTATAAAGAAACATATGATAGCAAGCCTGTCTTTCTTGAGTCTGCAATAAGCGTCTTTCCAGAGGCTCCTACCCTTTGGCGCAATAAGGGCCGCCTGCTCACTTAATGTTTCTATTGTAGTCGCCCCAGTGTTACTCGTCATTTCAACCTCACACGGGGATCAACTACGGTATAAAGAATATCTGTCGCCAGATTACCAAAAATAAACAATAACGCCTGAAGAGTGGTCATCGCTTTAATTATGGGAAAATCGCTATTATGAATGGCATCAATCGTAATGCTACCCAGGCCTGGTATTCCAAAGAAGCTTTCTAACAAAAACGATCCAAGAATCAGCATGGGTATCTCAATAACCAGGTTAGTTAGAATAGGCACCATACTATTCTTTAACACGTGTTTCATAAAAACTCGTGGCTCGCTTAGACCTTTCGCCCTTGCAGTTCTTACATAATCCTGTCCAACTTCTTCTAAAATAGCAGTTCTATAAAAACGGACATCATAACCCACACTGACAGAAACCCAGATCAGAATAGGCAGCATCACGTACTCAAAGCGCTCTGGAAATGTCACTTCAAAACCAGAAATCGGGAACCAACCTAATTTATATGCAAGAAAATACTGTCCGAACAAAATATAGGCAAGCATAGGTAAGCTCATTCCAAAAACACAAGCTACTACTACAGACTTGTCCGTGAAGGTCCCCCTGAAATAAGACACAAAAAGGCCTATTATTACTGAAAGAAACGTAGTTAGAAGAAATGCAGGGATAGCAAGCGTCAACGATGGGCCTATACCTCTTAAAATCATCTTGCCGATCGGTTGTTTAGTGGCATAGCTACGACCGAAATCAAATGTCACGATTTGCTTTAAATACTGGACGAATTGTATGTATTTTGGCTGATCAAACCCGTACTCATGCCTCAGTTCCTGAATCTGCTTCTGGTTGGCATGCTTGCCGAGCATCTGGTACGTTGGGTCACCACCGACCAGATTAAATAGAATGAATATAATCAGAGCGACACCAAAGATTGTCGGAATTGTCTGAAGCAGTTTTCTGACTATATACTCGAACATGCTTTACTACTTGGATGGTACATCAATCTTATAATATTTTGCCCTGCCATGATCAAAATCATGCGGCTTATAATTCTTTAGCCGCTTCTGGATTAGTGCGTATCCCATACGGTGTGCTCCAAAAATCCATGGGCAATCTTCTATCACAATCCTCGCCATCTTCTTGTATAACTCCGTACGTTCAGGACTATCAACCATGGTTAAAGCCGACTCGTATAATTTATCAAACTCTGGATTGGAATAATTTGAATCATTCGGTCCTGGAGAAACATTCTTGCTATAAAAAAGCTGTAAAAAATTCTCGGCGTCAGGATAATCCGCCCCCCAAGCAAAAGCATAGACCTGTGCTTTCCTGTTCTTTACGACTGCCTGGAACTCAGGCCATGAATACGTATCAACTTTAAGCTTCACGCCGATTTCCCGAAACATTTTTACAGCATACTCTGTTGACTGACGAGATGTCGTGTCCGAGAGTGTAGCATAAATAAGAGGCTTAAGACCTTTGCCATCTGGATAGCCGGCCTTTTCCATAAGCTGCTTGGCTTTTGCAATATCAAATTGCCTATATGGATTTTTAAAATCCTGATCATAGCCTGCTATACCGGGCGGGATAGGCCCTTGTGCGGCCAGGGCCCGGCCATTGTAAAAAATTTCTATATATTGGTCTTCATCATATGCCAAACTCATCGCTTGCCTAAGATACTTATTCTTGCTTAAAACCGGATCGGTCATATTGAAAGAAAAATGCGTGATATCTAATTCTGGATATTTAATAAGCCTTATCCCTTTTGATTGCAGGTCGTGGCTAAGCTCTTTCGCTGGTGTGATCGCCTGCTGAAAGCTGTCTTTGGGAATTGACGTTAAATCTAATTTTCCAGACAAAAAAGTGAGCCACATGGGTTGTGATTCTTCAAAAACCTGTACTATGAGTTTGTCGGCGAGTGGCAGTGGCTTTCCAGCGTCTTCAAGCAAACCAGCCTCCTTATCTCCAGGTGCCCCTTCGCTAGGGTAAAGTTCATTTCGATATGTAGGATTTCTAACCCACACAAGCTTCGCGCCTGGAATATACTCCGCCAAACGAAATGGCCCAGTACCGACGGGGTGGTTTATAAATTCCTTGCCATACTGTTCAACAGCCTCTCGTGGAACAACAAACGTAAAAGACATCGCCAATGCGTAAATAAATTGGGATGAACGCTGAATTAGCTTTATCTGGATAGTATAACGATCAATAGCCTTCAGTCCTTCAACTTCTTTCGAGTAATCCGCAGCCCCGCTCTTTGAAGCGGCTTCGCGCCATTCATTTAATCCAACTATTTTTCCATCAAAAATCCACCAGCCTGAAGAAACCAATTTAGGGTCAGCCAGACGCTTGAATGAGTAAACCACGTCATCTGCAAGCATCTCGCGTCCTTTACCGCCGGTTGCCTTAAAACAAGGATCATCTTGAAATAAAACCCCTTTTTTAAGCCGAAAAATCAAAGTTTTGCCGTCTTTGCTTATGTCTGGCATTGATTCTGCGATATTAGGGATCAACGTATATGGGCGCTTCAGATAGTGATATTGTAATAAACCTTCATATGTCCTGCTAACTTCGGTACCTCCGTACAAGTCGTCAGCATAAATAGGGTCAAGGCCCTTTATCTTGCTCGGTGTAGAAAGATGTAACGTATTGGAGGAATCTGTTTTGGATTTGAATGTGCAACCACAAATACCAATCAATGAAAAAACAAATATTCCTATAAAAATACTTATAGTAAACCGGCGTAATGTCGACATTAGAATACTCTCCCCTAATTTTGGTAGAGCTACCTGATAGAACCATCCGTGTCAACGCAGCATCTCACGCTCGCGCCAACGGACCTTTATTTCTCCAAGTTTGGACTTTGCCTCCCAACGTTTCGGGCTTTTCGTACCATTCTCTGGGTCATAAAATCGAAACTCGACCGAAAGAGGCCGCTCGCCATAACGCTCCCAATGCAAGTAGTCAGGCCAAAACCCATCCATAAATTTCTCAAAGCGATATACAAAACGTTCCTCTAGGTTGCTCGTTATTACCAGTTGATCATCTTCAATATCAGCATGCCTAACAGACGACATCGTGGGACATGGCAACTTCCCTAAAAATAAATCAACAGCCAAATTCAGCGGTATACCACCCCAATGATCCTTGCCTGTTTCTTTAAGATGCGCTTTGCCAGTATCATTTGGGACTTCAATTTTATACTTATTACCCTCAACACTAATAATTGCCTCAACCCCTCCGAAAAGATTTTGAATTTCCATTCTCATAATAGCTGGCGAAGTCACCATGACACTCGCTGGGAATTGTCCGGAAGCTTCATTAGATTTCGCCTTAAGCCACACAGACCCTTTTACAGCTTTTAAACTTGCACCGGGAGAATCGGCTCCACATGCGGCATCCAATAATATTTTTGGTTCATAGCCGCTAATAATAAGACGGTGGGCACAGCCATGTTGCATGGAGATCAGGAAAATTAAAACAAGTTTTGGTAGGCGCACCGGCAAACATTCTCACATATACTGCATTATGGACAACGTGAATTATCATTCGTTGTTATTGGCGGCCGGCACACGAATCTTATTCTTGTCTTGATTATCATTATTTTCTTGCGCCATTTCAGTACGAAGATTTTGTAGTTTGATTTCTAGTTTTTCTTTCAATACAGCATCATCAGTGTACTTCAAGGCATCAAGATATTTGGCGAGCGCCTTTTCCCTTAGATTTTTACGAAGATATGCATCCGCAAGGTGCTCAAGTATGGTGGACTCATCCGGCTTGAGCTGAACGGCTTTTTCGAGTTCAACCACAGCTTCCGAAATCCTTCCCATCACAAAAAGGTGCCACCCCCAGCTGTCCTGTATGTATGCATTGTTTGGTTTTAGCTGTAGCGCTTTTTTCAAAAGCTTTTCCGCATCATTCAGCCTGATGCCCTTCTGGGTCCATGTATAACCAATGTAGTTCATTGCATCCACGTTATCTGGACTTAGCTTAAGAATGGCCTCCATCTGTATGAGGCTTTTGTCTGTATCACCCTGACGATCATAAAGCGTCCCAAGATAATAAAGTACTTTCTCATCGTTAGGAAATTTCTTTGCTGCCTCTTCAATAAGCTGTAATGCCTTGGAGATATTTTTCGTCTCCTCTTCCAGAGAAGCTTGAAAAATTATGAAGCTAGGAACATGGGGTGACTTTAATGCCACTGCTGCTATAAATTCCTTGGCTTCTGACACGGACCTGTATTGCTTAATCAAATATGCAACGTGAAGCATTGCATCTTGATATAAGCGTGAGTCAGGTTTAATGAGCTTGAATTCTGAAATAGCATCATCAAATTTTTTCACTTCCTCGAAAATGCTACCCAAATAATAGTGCAACCGGTCTGATTCGGGGTTTTTTTGCAATAAACTCGAAAAAATAGCCGTTGCCTTGTCGTATTCTTTTAATTCCATATGGACGAGCCCAAGCTTCACACGCACATTTGCATCGTCCGGATCACTAATCTGTATGTATTGAAGGTATGGAACGGCCTCTTTATATCTTTCCTCTTTTAAATGAATCGTAGCTAGCCTGTTTGCGGCAGCAAGATCCCTGTTTTCCTCATAAAGTGTCTTATATACAGTTATGGCTAAGGCATTTTTTCCGCGCTCTTCATAAAGATATCCAAGTGAAAGTGCCGCCTGAGCAAACCCTGGCTTTAACGAAAGCGCTTTCTTATATGCAACAACGGATTCATCAAAATGTTCTTCAACCTGCTCTGCGCGCCCAAGATAGTACCAAGCTAAAACTGAATCATGGTCTTTCTTGAGAAACTCCCTTAAGAATTTGGCCACCTCTTTGCTTTTTCCCGCCTCCATAAGCACCTGTGATTTAAAAATCACCGCCTCTTCATGCTTGGGATCAAACTTTAAAATTTCATCATACTCGGTCAGTGCTAACGCAAACTCCTTTGAGTTCGAATAAAGCCCTGCCAACATTAGCCGCGCGTCTACAAATTTCGCGTCATGCTTCAAAGCATCCTTGCATGTCTCCATGGCCGCGCTGAGCATTCCTTTTTTTATGTATTCTGCGGCTAATCTTGTATGCACAAATGCAGATTTGGGATCGAACATCAGTACAGTTTTAAATTCTTCAATTGCACGGTCTGTGCTTCCTTCTGCCGAATATGCTTGGGCGAGGCTAAAGTGATATTCAGCAGAAGCCATGGTATTGCTCTGCGCACGTTGAGTATTTAAACGTGCTATTTCCATTTGATCTATTGGAAGTTCTTTATCACCGTTGCTATTCTTGCTAAGATGTATCTCCTGATTTAGGGATTCTGAAGTTATTGTGGGCTTGCCCGAGCAACCACCTAGAAAGACGACCATCAAAACTCCACACAACAAAGATTTAACATCAAACGGTGGTAAGTAGCCTCTTGGCAAACGACCATAAAGGCTATTTTTCATTAGGTCTCCCCCTCCAAATGACGGATCGTCTTTTCACAAAAAAACTGAAAAATTAGCTCTAGGATTTAATAAAGGCCGGTTGGAACGCTAACTGCAAAGTCCCAGAACCAGCGCTAGTCAAGCCTCTTGCGTCAAATAACAGGCGGCATTTATAATGCTTGTTTGGCGCAAAAGATTAAAAGTGCAAATAGATAAGGGTGCACTTGACTTTAGCGCGGTGGGTTGCTATTTGGCTATTTAGCACTGACACATTGTGGCGTATAACCACTGATGTGAGCAGTTAAAATGGTTCCTGGGATCGGGTTTAAGTCATGTGCTTGAAGGAGATTACTGGGCTGTAAAATAGGATTGTTAATCTGACTTAGTTAGTCTGTTAATGATCTGGGGTATTTAAAAATAACAGGGGGAATCAACATGAAAGAGGTTAAAATCATTAAGCGTTATCAAAACCGTAAGTTATATGACACGCATGAATCAAGCTATGTCACTTTAGATGAAATAGCTAAAATGATTAAAGGCGGTGAGGATCTTAAGGTTATAGATAATAAAACTAAAAATGACATAACAGCAGCAACCCTGACACAGCTGCTCTACGAAAGTGAGAGAAAGGCCAAAACACAACCATCGGTGGATTTGCTTAAAGAGATTATACGCCACGGTGAAGGCTCTTTTTCAAACTATATCCAATCTAAGTTACCTTCAGAGGAAGTAGCTGGTCTTGATAGCTCGGCTAAGGATGTCACCACGTCTAGCACGAATAGGACAGCGATTCTTAATCAGTAATACTGTAATCATTTGGCGGCAGCTAATTCAGAATAATTTGCGCGCTACCAAAAAAATCGTTAAACTATAGGAAGAGTTTGCAATAGCAACTCCGATCAAAAGATCGGGGTTGCTATTGTCTGTAAAAGCCAAGGAGGGTAAAATGCAGAGACATGCTCTATCCATTATAGTACTGACGCTTTGTGTAATATTTTCAGGCAATAACGCTCTAGCAAGCTGGTCACAGCAATCTTCTTCGTGGTCATCCTCTGATCCAGACGAACGCAGAGTGGCTCTTTCAAGCGATGCAAGACAAAATATTTCGCCATTCACACCGGGATCCAACAATTTAGCGCTGGACGTTGGGCAAGTTTTTCTTCTTGGTGATTTACGAAAATATTCAGACAGCATTGGTTCACAAATTCATTACACCTATGGAGTGAGTGATCTTTTCGGATTCGATTCCAGCTTTGGATATTCAGAACATTCCGACGGCAACTTTTCTATGTTAACTCTTTTAACAGGGCTACGAACCAACCTAAGCTGGTACGATAAGGTTGTCCCATATTTTATTTTTGGCCTAGGTTTTTATAAACCAAGTTACCAGCAATCCGCTTTACTTGGAGGAGCATCAGGCGTTTCAAATTATGTTTCAGCACCATCAATATCTCCTGTCCTATTTGGTGTACATCTTGGCCCTGGAGTTGATCTAGAGCTTACAAAACAATTATTCTATGCCGCTGCCATAACTTTTCATGACGTATTCGGTGCTACAAGACTTACAGCAGCGGGTACGCCTATAGATGCGGGTGGCACATTTACTTCATTTTTACTTCATACCGGTGTCACTTTTTGAGTGTTGTACTAAACAACGAATATTGCTATAAACTAACAATTCCTAAAAACCTTGGGGCTTTTTCCAAGGAGGGCACTTTTTACCACCGTACGTGGTACCCGTTGTAATATACGCGGCGAATTTTTCGGCCCCGATGAACAGACACCTAAAAACGCGAGGAGGGGCTGATTATGCGTTTACAAAAGCTCTTAATCGTTGGCGCTCTGTTGACGGGGTTGTTGTTAGCGCCAACAAAAAATGTATCGTGTGATGAGTTTGCACGGGCTGATATCTTTAGCAAACCCAGTCACATTTCAATTGACATCTCTTCTGCCGAAAAATTGGCAAGACAAATGCGCCATTCCGGCATTAGAAAGCTGATAAATCGTTTAAATCGTCCTGATCTTGAAGGAATCCTGACATCAGCAAATGAATACACAAAAAAAATTGATCTCGGCTGTAAAATCGCTTTATTTCATGAAGTCAGGTTTCGCGATGAATTGGAAGAATTTGAGATGATTGTCGGTTATGAAGTTTGCATTGAATGTGACGATGCACCTCATCCAGCGATATCTCTTTACTATGATGTAAATCACCGCTACTTAGCGGCACTCGATCTAGCAGATTGATATCTATAAAAAAAACCCCGATAGATAAACTATCGGGGTTTTTTGAACAGTTTTCTCTTGTTCTTGACTGATTTTTACATCATGTCGCCATAGCCGCCGCCCATGCCGCCTGCTCCTGGTCCTCCAGACATAGCAGACTCTTTTTTAGGCTTCTCAGCTATAAGTGTTTCAGTGGTTAACATCAAGCTAGCTACACTTGCAGCATTCTGCAAAGCGCACCTTGCTACTTTCGCTGGATCAATGACCCCTGATGCAATCAAGTCTTCATACTTTTCAGTAAGAGCATTAAAGCCCCACGAAAAAGATGGATTGCTCATGACCTTATCAACAACGATTGAGCCTTCATAACCGGCATTAGCGGCAATCTGACGCAACGGCTCTTCAAGAGCCCGTTTGATAATATTAACGCCAGCTTGCTGCTCTGGGGTTAGATTCTTCAAGCTGTCAAGAGCCTTGGTTGCCCTCAAAATTGCGGTACCGCCGCCAGGAACTATACCTTCCTCTACAGCGGCGCGTGTAGCATTAAGAGCATCCTCAACGCGGGCTTTTTTCTCTTTCATCTCAACTTCAGTAGCTGCCCCAACGTTGATCACGGCAACGCCACCAACAAGCTTGGCGAGCCTTTCTTGCAGCTTCTCGCTATCATAATCAGAGGTGGTTTCCTCGATCTGAGCACGAATCGTCTTTACCCTGCCTTCAACGTCGGATCTCTTTCCAGCACCATCTACGATCGTTGTATTGTCTTTATCGACCGTGATTTTCTTTGCTGTACCGAGATCTTCCAAACGGGCAGATTCTAGCTTGTGACCAAGTTCCTCTGAAATCACACGACCACCTGTCAATACCGCTATATCTTGCAGCATTTCCTTACGGCGATCACCAAAACCCGGTGCCTTTACAGCGGCGACCTGAAGAGTGCCACGTAGCTTGTTCACCACGAGAGTTGCTAACGCCTCGCCCTCGACCTCTTCAGCGATAATCAACAAAGGCTTTGAGCGCTGAACAACTTTTTCAAGAAGCGGCAATAGATCTTTCATTGAGCTGATCTTCTTGTCATAAATAAGAATGTATGGATTCTCTAACGATGCTTCCATCTTCTCAGCATTGGTCACAAAATATGGTGACAAATAACCACGATCAAATTGCATACCTTCAACAACATCAAGTGTTGTCTCGGCTGTCTTTGACTCTTCAACAGTTATAACACCTTCTTTGCCGACCTTTTCCATTGCTTCCGCGATGATCTTGCCGATCGTGACATCATTATTCGCGGAGACTATACCAACCTGAGCTACTTCTTTTTGATCCTTGATTGGCTTAGACATCTTCTTTAGCTCATCAACAACAACTGTAACTGCCATATCAATCCCACGCTTTAATTCCATTGGATTGTGGCCAGCTGCTACGATCTTTGCACCTTCGCGATATATTGCCTGTGCTAATAAAGTCGCGGTTGTCGTGCCATCACCAGCATCATCATTAGTCTTGGAAGCGACTTCGCGAACCATCTGCGCCCCCATATTCTCAAACTTATCTGATAGCTCGATTTCCTTAGCAACCGTTACGCCGTCTTTCGTGATATTCGGCGCACCAAATGATTTCTCGATGACTACATTACGGCCCTTGGGACCAAGGGTCACTTTAACTGCGTCAGCGAGGATGTTAACACCGCTCAATATTGCTGAACGGGCTTGTTCTGAAAAACGAAGTTCCTTAGCGGACATGTAATTACCTCCTCAAATTATTTCTGTGTCACTTTTGATTAAGAAGAGAGAACGCCAAGAATATCTTCTTCTCGCATCATAAGATATTCTTCGCCATCAATCTTTATTTCGGTGCCTGCGTACTTACCAAAAAGAACGCGATCACCTTTCTTAACATCCAGAGGACGAATTTTTCCGTCTTCTGTTACACGGCCTTGGCCGGCCGCAATAATTTCTCCCTGAATTGGCTTTTCCTTTGCCGTATCCGGGATGATGATTCCACCTTTTGATCGCTCTTCTTCCGTAAAGCGCTTGACCAGTACACGGTCATGTAATGGACGAACTTGCATATTAATCAACCTCCATTTATTACGATCTATGCATTAACAATTAGTAAAAGTAGAAAACTACTTTCGGTGGGTTATATTGATCATAGGTATTGACTTGTCAACGTAAGATTGTTTTTTTTTAAATTGAAACTAACAGTAAACCGCTTGCGCAGCGCGACGTGAGGAGCGATTTATGTACAAGGGAATAAACAAGCTGCTTAATTTAATCTGTTTAATCGTGGTAACGTCACTTACATTATGTGAGTTAACAAGCCATCTTTTCTTTGCAAAGGCATTTGCAAAACAAAAGAAAACTCTAGAACGATATAGCGCTTTAGAAGAGCCAGATGCCGTACAAGAAGTTCTCCATAACAAACAAAAAACCGATAGCGTTAATGCAAAATATGACGTCGTACCGCAAGATCAAGTTGAAGTGCTAATTAAACGAATCAAGGTGGTAGAAGCGCTAATTCTCAGGCATGGGCGAGCGTATGATTATAAAACGCTCACACTAAAAGAACTAAATGACATACAAAAAGAACTCTCTGAGTCTCCGTAAGACATAGCTTAAGAAGGTGTTCGACTTTAGAAAGATAACCATATAGGCTTGGCTCTTTCATATTTTTCAATGGAGACCTGATTATGCGGATTTTATTATATCTTATAGTAATTCTTTCGCTCGCTGCTTGCGGTCATGGGCCAGCAAAATCTAACATGGACCCCAGCCTCACATATCCCGGCGAAAAAAGGTTTAAAAATCTTCGCCAACTCACCTCCGGTGGAACAAATGCGGAAGCATACTGGTCATTTGATGGAAAATGGTTGTCCTTTCAACACAAAGGCACGGGGATGCATAAATATATCGATTCAGAAAGTGAGCGCGGTCCCGAATGTGATCAAATATATTTAATGAATTCATCCGGCACCAAATTCCTGCCAATCTCTATAAATAAAGGCCGCACAACCTGTTCATTTTTTTATCCAGATAACAAACGTGTTCTTTTCAGCAGCACTAAAAGTACTGGGGATAATTGCCCTCCAACACCAGACATGAGCAAAGGTTACGTTTGGCCCATATACAATTCTTATCAGATATACAGTACCAAATCTGATGGGACTGACTTGCAACCGCTGGAGCCAGGCGCGCCACGCGCTTATAATGCTGAAGCTACTATTTGCCATGACGGCTCAGTCATTTTCACAAGTGATCGTGATGGTGACTTAGAGCTGTATACTGGCAAACTGGATTCTCTTGGCACACTCACAGGCATTAAACGGATTACCCATGCAATGGGCTACGACGGGGGAGCATTTTTTTCACATGACTGTAAGCAAATAGTCTGGCGCGCATCCAGACCTCGACAAGGCAAGGAGATGGATGACTACAAAGCGCTACTCTCACAGCATCTTGTAAGGCCTGGCGAGTTGGAAATATGGATAGCGAATTCTGATGGAACACATGCAAGACAAGTGACCAGGCTCCGAGCGGCAAGCTTTGCGCCTTCTTTCACACAGGATGGTAAGAAAATACTTTTTTCATCAAATCCGCGCGACCCAAATGGGCATAAGTTCGACCTTTACATGATTAATGTGAATGGAACTGGGTTAGAGCGTGTGAGCTTCTCAGACACATTTGATAGTTTTCCGATGTTCTCACCTGATGGACGTTTTTTGGCATTTTCATCAAACCGCAATGGGACAGCGCCTCGCGAAACGAATGTTTTTATAGCTGAATGGGTGAACACATCTCCCGATGATTCAAATAATATATCTACAGAAGATCAGGATCCTGCGAATCGATTCTTGGCCTTAATACAAGAATTAAGCGCACCTGAATTGGAGGGCAGGGGGCTCTTCACATCTGGGCGCACCAAAGCGGAGGTCTTGCTTGCCCAAAGATTCCAGGCCATAGGGTTGAAGCCGTTCTTCGATGTTTTCAAGAAAGCGGCGAAATATGGCTCAGGTTTTATGCATAATATCGAGATTAGAGTTCCAACAACTAACAACATTGGAAAAGCCAACAATGTAGCCGGAGTGTTCGGCAACGGCTGCGGAAAAACCCAGCCCGTAGTTATAGGTGCGCATTTGGACGCGCTTGGACTCGGTGCTGAAAATTCTCTGGAACCAACTCGCACAGGGCTACATCCTGGAGCGGATGATAACGCCTCAGGTATAGCAGCACTACTTGAAGCCGCACGTATCATAGGCAATAAAAATGATCTAAGACAATCTTGCTTCGTGTTCATGGGTTTTGCTGGAGAAGAAGTTGGGACCGCGGGTTCTTCAAGATTCGTTGAAATGTTGCAGAACGCGCAAATCAAGCCAAAAGCCATGCTCAACATGGACATGGTAGGCAGGATGGACAACAATACCCTCATCGTTTTCGGAACAGCATCTGCAAAAGAGTGGAAAAAAATCGTTGAAGACAGCTGCACAGACTACCGTCTCAACTGTCCTGGTGGCGGGGATGGTTATGGCCCGAGCGACCAGATGGCTTTTTATATGATGGGCATTCCGGTGCTTCATTTTTTCACCGGTCCGCATGAAGATTATCACCGCACGACCGACACCCCTGATAAAATCAATGCCACAGGAGGTGTGCAGGTTTCAGAAGTGGTTGCGTCGATAGCACTTAAATCCGCCGATCCTCAGCAAAAATTTAATCTCCAGAAGGTAAGCACACCGGTTTTATTTGGACGGCAAATATTTGAGAAAAAACGCGCACCAAGCGGAGCATATCTAGGGACAATCCCAGATTATGCGAGTTTGACCGCAGTCACGGCTACCAATGAAAAAACAACTTCAGCAAATTCTGCAGCTGACCACGGAGTAAAAATAGCCGGCACGAGACCAGGAAGTCCCGCAGAAAAAGCAGGATTAATTCGTGGCGATATTCTGTTTGGAATAACAGCTCCGGTAAAACCAAAGTTAGTGCCATATAATGA
>ERZ1292640.1202-Hain-H43-02um-R1-1202-length-21478-cov-12_pt1 | contig 21478 bp, 19 predicted proteins | sample MGYA00564404_ERZ1292640 | MGnify/ENA primary metagenome ERZ1292640 (study PRJEB36523, sample SAMEA6512636) | groundwater metagenome | collected 2019-01-08 | study: AquaDiva: Metagenomics assemblies of 32 groundwater samples
TCTTGGCCAGATCCTTCACGGTCGCGCCCTGGGCGATCATCTCATGGGCCTGATTTTCAAATTGGACGAAATAGGCCTGCCGGAGAACCGTGGCGTAGATGTCGTCCAGCTGGTTGAGCAGGAGTCCCTGTCTCACCTTCTTGTCCCGCTCCTGGTTCATGAGGGCATCGGACAGGATGCGTTCCCCGAACACCGAGGCGGTTTCCGCCAGCGGGAGGGTGGAATGGAAGGTGAAGATGGAATGATGTTGCGCCAGCATGCCGTGGACGGCATGGCCGAGTTCATGGGCCATCGTGGCGATATCGCGCGCTTCGCCGGTGAAGTTCAGCAGCACGTAGGGGGTCATGCTGGGCACGACGCTGTAGCAATAGGCGCCCCCGATTTTCCCCGGTCTCGTCCGCGCATCGATATGGCGTTCATGCACCACCCGCTCCGCCAGGTCGGCTAGTTGCGGAGAAAATCCGCGATAGGCCTCCAGCACCATGTTGATGGCGTCCTGATAGCGATAGGATTTCTGCTCCGTGCGATGGGGCGCATAGATGTGGTAGCGGCTCATCGGCTTGATCTTGCAGAGACGAGCTTTGATGCGGAAGTAGCGCTGGAAGATGCCGGCATTCTTTTGACAGACCTTGAGGAGCGAGGCCACCGCTGCATCCGGAATGTCGTTGCCGAGGTTGCGGGTGGCAATCGGGCTGGTGAAGTGGCGCAGTTGAAGATTCTCCGCCTTCCAGTCGTTGACCAGGGTCTTGTAGATTTCGCCCAGCAGATCGTGCTGATCGGCATAGACACGGTAGAGCTCCCGATAGGCGGCTTCGCGCAGCCGCCCTTGCGCATGGCGGAGAAAGGACGTCAGTTCTTCACGCGTCATCGCCTTCCGTTTGCCATTGACGGTGAGCGTAAAGGTGAAGGCGTTGGTCACCACGTCGTAGAGCGAATGGACGGCGCTGCGCCCTGTGATGTTCTTGATGTTGACGATCTTCTCTTCCGGTTCGGACAGGGTATGAGGCTTGAACCGGCGAATGGTTTCGAGGTGATACCGGAGCGTGCCGGTTCCAGCCATGAGCCGGTTCGCATTGTTCTCATCAACGCTTTGCCACCAGAGGTCGAAGAAGACCAGCCGATTCTGGAGCGCTGTGAGCCGCTCTTCGACCTTGTCCTTAAACGAGCGGGCGGCGAGGTCTTTTGTGTTTTCGGAAAACCAGAGATAGGCGTAGGCGCTGAGCTTGGACGAGGCAGCTGCGATGTTCTCACTGAGCGTCAGGAGCGGGTGGAAGACGGCTGTCTCCATGGTCGGACTGAACCGGGTTCGCGCCGCTTCGAATTGCGCTACCTGGGACTCGATTTTTGCCAGCAGGGTTTCAAAATGTTTGACCGGATTCTCTGCCAAATGGGAGAGGTCCCAACGCTCGGCATAGGTGGATTTCTGCCGTTTCGGGGAAGCGGTCTTGCGCGAGGTCGACTTTTTCAGGCTGGTCTTCGCTGGCATAGATAATATCTCCTTCATCTCGCCCTCACATTATGCGGGCTCAGGATCATACCATTCTCGCTGGCGAGGCCGGAGAAATTTTCTCTTGCCGAGTTCAGGGGAAATCTTCCATCTGCTCTGGCATCTCGGTATGATGCGCCAAGAGTAACGGAGATCTCATGACCGACCAAGAACTCAATCGGGCCATTCAATATGTCACCGCCAGCACGTCCTATGGGCGAGACACGGTGGCCGATATTCTCACGACCGGGCTTGGTGAAATGACGACACTCGCCACACACTCGTCGGAGCGGTTCGAGCGGGAGGTGCTGCTGGAATATGTCTGCCAATGGACGATCAAACGGACGGGCCAGCCGGAACCCTTAGTCCGGGAGATTCTGGGCTACGCGAGCCGCTGGCTGGATGAAGTGTACGAGGAAATTTCCAAGCGCCAGCCGGAATCTCTCGGCCTTGCTTCGAATGACGATGATGACGATGACGGAGCGGAGCCGGTTTAGAAATTGTGAAGCGTGAAGCGCGAGACATGCGAGAAAGGCGCGACTAAAAGTTCGGCCTTCAGGAAACCTCGAACCTCCATCCGTCTCGCTCGTCCCGCCTGTCGAGCCTGTCTCGCTTGGCGATTGCGCGACTCCGCAACAGACCGTCATGAAGAGGGCGGGCTGGGAGGATGCTGGTCAGTGGAGAGTCAATTCTCAGGCGGGCAGCGAGCCGTTGAGCGATTCCAGACTCTTCGTGACCATCATGTCGCCGTTTTTCGTGGAGACGTCGATGCCGGTGGCGCAGACGGTTCGGCATTCGTCGATTCGATCCAGCTTGTGCAGCGATTGGGCCAGGGCATAGTAGGCGGCTGAGTAGCTGGGCTTGACCGTGACACATTGCTGCAGGGCCTTGGCCGCTTCTTCGAAGTTCGCATCTTCCATGTAGGCCTTCCCGAGCCCAAACCAGGCGACTTCGTCGGTCGGATCGATCTCCAGGACTTTTTTGAGCGGTTCAATGCGGCGATTCGCCATGGTTTCCTCCAAGTATATGTGACGATAGCAGCGGCGAACGCTCGTTGTCTACGCTCTGGGCTGCGTGCTACGATTCGCGCAGGTGATGAGTAGGGATGTCCCCAGCTCTTGCCGATCACTGATTACTCATCACTCATCACTGGACTTTGTTATGGCGAAGACGGGTCTCGTTTACCATCCGGCCTATCTCGAACACGATATGGGTGCCGGGCATCCTGAGTCGCCCAATCGGCTGCGTGCGATTATGCAGCAGCTGGAGCAGAGCGGGACGGCGGCTCGGCTGACCAGGATTGAACCGAGAAAGGCGGAAGACGAATGGATTACGCAGATTCACACCGCGTCCTATCTTGAGATGCTAAAGGCTGAGGCCCCGGCAACTGGGCGGGTCTCCCTCGATCCTGATACCTCCATGTCTCCTGGTTCCTTGACCGCCGCCTATCTGGCTGCCGGCGGGGCCTTGGCTGCCGTTGACGCGATCATGGCTCACGACGTCGATCATGTGTTTTGTGCAGTGAGGCCGCCGGGGCACCATGCAGAAGCGGGGCACGCGATGGGTTTCTGCCTCTTCAATAATGTGGCGATTGCCGCGCGCTACGCGCAGAAGCGTTATGGGCTGAGCCGGGTCTTGATCGTCGATTGGGACGTGCATCACGGGAACGGCACGCAGCATAGTTTTGAAGAGGATCCGTCGGTCTTATTCTTCAGCACCCATCAGTTTCCCCACTATCCCGGCACGGGTCGCGCGACGGAGCGAGGCCGTGGGGCAGGGGAGGGGTTCACGATCAATGTGCTGATGGAAGCGGGGGAGGGCGATGAGGAGTACCGCGCCGTCTTTCAGAAAACGCTGGTCCCGGCGGCTGATGCATTCAAGCCGGAATTCGTGATCATCTCGGCCGGCTTCGATGCCCACAAAGACGATCCGCTTGCGAGCATGGGGTTGACGGAAGAGGGCTATGAGGACCTCACCGGCATCGTGGCCGGCATCGCCAAGCGCCATGCGAACGGGCGCATCCTTTCGTCGCTCGAAGGCGGGTATCATCTGACATCCTTGGCTGCGTCGGTGGATCGTCACATCCAGGCTCTCTTGGCCGCATGAAAACCCCTCTTAAGATTTTGCTCGGTTCTGCTCTAGTCGGTCTGCTCGTCTATGTGTATTACACCGAAATCAAACCGGTCGTGATTTTCGGGTTGCGGTCGGATTACGCCCATGCGATTCCGTTTCAAAAGATCCCGGAGGGTCTGACGAGCTTGAAGGCCGAGTCCTGCGGCCAATGCCATCGTGAGATTTACGACGAGTGGAAGACGAGTATCCATGCCCATGCCTATGAGGATCCGTTTTTTCAGGCCTATTGGAAGAAGGATAAGAACATTTGGGTCTGTTTGAACTGCCACACCCCGCTGGAAAACCAGCAGCCGACGTTGGTGAAAGAAATTCCGCGAGGGCGCGTCGAGAAGGCGGTGCAAGAGCCCAATCCCCATTACGACCCCGAGTATCAGAAGGAATCTGTGACCTGCGCGGCCTGCCATGTGCGGGATGGAGTCATCTATGGGCCGTTCGAAGATTCCGCCGCGCCGCACCCGACCAAGTTCGATCCGAACTTTCGCACCGCGCAGGTCTGTCAGCGTTGTCATAACGTGGTGTCCGGTCCGGCCCAGTTCTATAATGTGGGGCCCTGCGGGACCTACGCGGAGTATGAAGGCAAGTTCTTCATGCAGGAGCGGGGCTTCATTTGCCAGAGTTGCCATATGCCTGAAATCGACCGGCCGGTGGCGACGAATAGTCCGATCCGGCGGGGACGGCAGCATCTCTGGCGCGGCGGGCACGACCCGGATATGGTGAAACGGGCGGTGGGGGTGCAAGTAAAGGCTGATACTGTCTCGCCCAAGCCTGGCGATCGAGTGAGTTTTACCCTCACGGTCATCAATGCAGGAGCCGGCCATAAGATTCCGACGGGCGATCCGGACCGGTTTTTCACGGTGGAGTTTTCTGTAGAGGACCGGGACGGACATGTGCTCGATCAGCAGACCTCCACGATGGGCCGCTGGATCATGTGGCAGCCGGCTATCGTCGAGTTGTATGATAACCGTCTCTTGCCCCTGGCCAGCCGGGAATACCAGTTTACGTACCAGCTTCCGGCTCAGGCAGAGGGCTTGAAAGTCAAGGCGCGGGTGCAGTACCACATCCTGACCGACAAGCAACATGAGATGTTGCAGACCCAGTATGGGCTGACGGGAAACGATCCCTACCGATTCGTCGTGTACGAGCGGGAGTTCCCGCTGTCCGGCGATCTTGCGGCGGCGCTGAGTGAGAGCGAGCGGTCAGCGGCCCTGAGCCGCCAGCCCGAGGGGACAAGTTGCAAGGCCGGAGCTGCGGGCTGATCGCTGACAGCTCAAACCACAAAGGAACGACATGACACATCCGTTGCTGATCGATACCGAAACTCTCCAGCAGAGCTTGGGCCAGCCTGGGCTGGTGATTCTCGACGTGCGGGGGCGGGCCGCCTATGAGTTCGGCGGCCATATTCCCGGCGCGGTGCATTCGACCTGGCACGAGTACAGCGACCCCAAGGCCGTGCCGAAGGGTCTGCTCGATCCCGATCGCGCCAGGCTGGAACAGAAGATCCGCGCCTTGGGTATCAGCCAGGACAGCGATGTGGTGATCTATTCCAATCCCTTCGACAACTGGGGCGACGAAGGCCGCATGTTCTGGATGTTGGAATATTTCGGTCACACGAAGCTGCGGATTCTCGACGGAGGATGGGTCAAGTGGGTGCAGGAAAAACGGCCGTTCGAGCATGGGTGTGTGACGCCCAAGACTGGGACCTTCACCGTCAAGCCGGTGGCTGCCGTGATTGCCAACAAAGACGAGTTGAAACAGCTCGTGAAGCAGCCGCATCCCGGCACCGTGATTTTGGATGCGCGCAGCCTCGAAGAATATCTGGGGAAAGAGGTCTCGGGCATTCCGAGGCCGGGCCACATTCCCTCCGCGATTCATCTGGCGTGGACGGGGTTTCTTCAGCCGAACGCCACGCTGAAAGATCTGGAGACGATTACGGAGAGTCTTGCCGATAAAGGTCTCACGCAGGATCAAGAGGTCATCTGTTATTGCACCGGCGGCGTCAGGTCGGCCTGGCTCTATTTCGTCCTCAAGCTGGCCGGCTACCGGAAGGTCCGCAACTATCCTGGATCCTGGTGGGAGTGGAGCCGGGACTTCGCCTGTCCGGTGGAAAAAGACGCCAAGGGATTGCAGCATATCCTGAATGTGGATCCGCAAGTGCGGCCTTCTTGACAGTCAAAAATGGGCTGTGTAAGGTGAGCGAGTCGACGATTGTGCAATGGTTTGTGTCGGTCGAATGAAGTTTAACCCCTGAGGAGGAACCCATGAAAATGAGAATCTATCGCGGAGCACTGGTTGTGGCGGCGGTTGCCGCACTTGTTGGTTTCCCGCTGTTCACTGGGCTCGCTCTTGCGGATAACAAGCATGTGAGCGAAGCCGTGGAACATGCCAAGGAAGCTGTGGCGCATGGCAAGCAGGGGCATGCCGATGCCCTGGTGCAGCATGCCGAGGGAGCGCTTAAGCATGCCGAGGCGGCAGGCCTGAAGAATCCGCATCTGGATGAAGGCATCAAGCATCTCAAGGAAGCTGTGTCCCATGGCAAGGCCGGTCACGTCGATGTGGCCACCCAACATGCCGAAGGCGCAGTCACCCATTTGTCCGAAGTGAAGTAAGTCGTTTCGTCAGAGATTTTCCTGAAACGGGCAGGGGCGACCCTGCCCGTTCTGCTTTAGGAACAGGATGGTCATGCGAGTCGGGTATTTTCAATTCGCTCCACAGTTCGGCGAGGTGTCGCACAATCTCGACAGAGTTGTGGAAACACTCGACCAAGCAGATGCCGACTTGATCGTCTTGCCTGAGCTATGTGCCTCCGGATATCAGTTCACGTCGCAGCAAGAAGTGTTCACATTGTCGGAATCTGTGCCGGATGGCCCAACCACGCAACGGCTGATCGACCTCGCGAAGCGTCGCAAGATGGTGATTGTTGCCGGTCTTCCGGAACGGGCCGGGGCTCTCTGCTATAACTCCGCCGTGGTCGTCGGTCCGTCCGGGTTCATCGGCTGCTATCGCAAGACCCATCTATTCTTTGAGGAAACGCTGTTCTTCACCCCTGGCGACACGGGGTTTCGGGTTTGGGATATCGGATCGGCCAAGATCGGCGTGATGATCTGTTTCGATTGGTATTATCCGGAAGCGGCTCGCACCCTGGCCCTCAAGGGGGCGGAGATCATCTGTCATCCCTCGAACTTGGTGCTGCCGGATTGCCCCGACTCTATGCCGGTTCGGTGCCGTGAGAATCGCGTCTTCGCGATTACGAGTAACCGGACTGGCAGCGAAGCGCGAGGCGGCAAAGATCGGCTGACCTTTATCGGGAACAGCGAAGTCGTCGCTCCGAAGGGGGCGATTCTGCATCGTGCGCCGCACGAGCAGGACGAACTGTACATGGTTGAGATTGATCCTGCCGACGCGCGGAACAAAGCCCTCACGCCTTACAATGATCTGCTTCGTGATCGTCGCGAATCCCTCTACCTCTAACAGGATGCTGAAACAGGCCGCCAGCTTCGTTCTCGGCTCATCGAAATCCTCAACGTACCCGGAGAGGGTACGCCTCCGGTTTCGACTCGCCTGCGGCCTTGCTGGACGGCCTGTTTCAGCATCCTGCGAGTTCCATCTGCAGGGCTTAGTTTCCTATGCCGCTTGCGCCTCACTGGTGCGCACGGTAGGATTATGGCTATGAAAGCTCCACTCGGGAAAGGCATCTTCCTTATTGCGGCGCCGTCCTTGCGCGATCCGAACTTTCGGCAGACCGTAGTGTTGCTGTGCGAGCACGGGGCTGAGGGTGCGCTGGGCGTTGTGGTCAATCGCCCGACGGCCATGTCGGTCTCGGAGGCCTTGCCGCAAGTGCCGATTCTGGAAGGCCAGCAGCATGTCCTCTTTTCCGGAGGGCCGGTGCAGACGAATCAGGTCATGATGCTCTATCGCTTGGATCAATTGCCTGAGAACTCCCACCATGTCTTCGATGGGATTTGTCTCGGAGGGGATACGGATCTCGTCGATCGTATTTTGACTGCCAGTGAAGGGCGCGATGCGTTCCGCGCGTACCTCGGCTATTCCGGCTGGGGCCCAGGGCAACTGGAGTCTGAAATGAAGACCGGATCCTGGTTCACCATTCCGGCAGATTCCAACGTTGTCTTTGACAAGGATCCCACTCGTGTCTGGCCTGACATCGTGAGTGCGCTCGGTGACGACTATCGTCTGTATGCGGATATGCCGTTCGACCCCTCCTTGAATTAGCAGGATGCTGAAAAAGCCCGCCAGCTTCGTTCTCGGAACCCGTGAAACGTAAAACGTGAAAGGTGAAACGAGGGTCAGCTCGGAGCTGCGGCCTTGCTGACGGTCTTTTGGAGCATCCTGAGGGGGAGGGCACCGTCCAGGAGTTGTTCGCGGTGTGGATCCAGTGAATGCCCACCAGGTTTCAATAGCCTGTTAGTCTCGCGGCTTTTCTTCCTCCCTCAGTTCCATTGCAGCCTATTTGTGCCGGTGGTACCCTGCCTCCTCGTGCGGTTGGCCTCTTTGGAGCGGCGTTGTATGGGGAGACGGATTGGCTGTTGTGTCGGACTAGCCCTCCTTGCCTATGCCTGTTCCGGCTGCGGCGTGCTCTATACAGCGGTGAAATCTGAATCCAAGCTGGATCGGCTGGCTGTGCCGATGACGAAGGCCGAGGTGATTGACCAGATCGGCCGTCCGGATCGTGTCTTGCGCGACGATGGCCGCCTCCTGGTCTGGGAATATTCCCTCACGGCCCGTAAACAGTGGCTCTATGAGTTGGCGCTCTGCCCTGTGTCCATCTGGATCGGCGGCTGTATTTTCTACCCCTTCACCAACGTCGCAACAGAACATCAACGCGAATATCCCTACCACGTCGTGCTGGTGAACGATGAGCTCTGTGCCTGGGGTGCGCCGTCCGCCATTCTGCAACGGCGCCGCGCCTGTGCCTCGTCCGGCACTGCAGTTCTAGGATCCGGCGGGATGCTCGGACGGCCTGAGCCGGTCGTCACCGGCGTCGGCCCGATCAATCGAGACACGATCGATCGCTATCGGACGATGGCCGTGCTGCCCTTCGTCGATGCGGCAGCAGCCCAAGGCTCCGGCTCTCGTGTCGCCGGGATCGTGACGACCTTGTTGTTGGACTTGGACGTCAATATGGTCGAGCGAGCCAAGCTCGACGATCTGCTGAAGGAACAGGTCATTCAACTGAAACATGCCGATGATGCCGAGGTGCTGAAAGTCGGGAAGCTTGTCGGGGCTCACGCCATTGTCGTGGGCGAAGTGCAACAATGGGAGCGCACAGAGGGGGACCAGGTCAGCCGCGTGTCGTTGGCGCTACGGATGATCGATGTCGAGAGCGGTTTGGTGTTATTCAGCGGGGACGGGCAGGGTTCGGACGTCACGGCCGATGATCCGGATGGTTTGGCCCGTGTCATCGCGCACCGGATTCTCGCACGGTTCGGTTCACAAACCGGGTTGCTCGGGTCCGGACGGATCGGCGTGAACTGGGAGCTGCAAGAATCAGCCGGCGCGCGCTACTACCTCGTGAAGGAGCTGCGCGGCGGCCTGCCTGCTGACAAGGCTGGTCTCAAGGTCGGTGATCGAGTTGTGGCCTGTAATGGAATCGGTCTTGCGACGGTTAAATCAGAACGAGCGGCTAAGCGGCTCTGTCAGGTTGAGGCAGGGAAAGCATTGCAGTTGGATGTGCGGCGTGCAGGGCAGCCGATGGAGATAATTCTGACAGCCGAGAAGCGGCCAGGGCTCTAGGCTTGGGCATCTCGTCTATTCATTGCCGATAAGCAGGGGGGCGAGAAATCTCCCCGTATGAGACCCTGCCACCTTCGCGACTTGCTCCGGTCTCCCTTCCGCTACAATTTGCCCGCCTGCTGATCCGCCTTCCGGCCCTAGGTCGATGATCCAATCCGCGCTTTTGATCACATCCAGGTTGTGTTCCACCACCACCACGGTATTGCCGCTGTTCACCAGCTTCTGCAGCATCGCCAGGAGCTTCTTGATGTCCTCGACATGCAGGCCGGTGGTTGGTTCATCCATGATGTAGAGCCCGCTTTTCGTGGAGGAGCCTTTGAGTTCTGCGGCGATCTTCAACCGCTGGGCCTCGCCGCCGGAGAGGGTGGTCGCGGCTTGGCCGAGCCGGAGATAGCCGAGCCCGATGGATGTGAGCAGGTGGAGTTTTTCTGTCAGCTTGGGCGAACCGCTGAAAAAGCCCAGCGCGTCTTCGGCGGTCATCTGCAAGACGTCATGGATCGTTTTCCCGCGATAGCGAATGGAGAGGACGCTCGGCTTGAATCGCTTCCCGTCGCAGGCGTCGCAGGTGGCATAGATATCCTCGAAGAAATACATTTCCAGCTTTTCGACGCCGCTCCCTTCGCATTTGTCGCACCGGCCACCGGCGGTATTAAAGGAGAAATGGCCGGGAGTCAGCCCGCTTCTGAGCGCTTCGCGCTCGGAGGCGAAGAGGGAGCGCACGTCATCGAAGGCTTTTAGATAGGTGATCGGATTGGAGCGGGGGGTTCGGCCGATCGGTTCCTGGTCGATGAGTTTGATGCCAGTCAGATGTTCGATCCCCTTGATCGCGCGAAACTTGCCCATGGGCAGGGATTCGATACGAAAGGCGCGGGCGACGGCGCGATAGAGCGTGTCTTCGACCAGGGTGCTCTTGCCGGAGCCGGAAACGCCAGTGACACAGACCAACATGCCGAGCGGAATACGGACGAACAGATCTTTGAGGTTGTTCTCGCAAGCCCCGGCGATGACCAGCAGCTTCCCATTACCCTTTCGTCGAGAGCGGGGCGTGGCAATTTCGTCTTCTCCACGCAGGTAGCGCGCCGTAATCGACCGTTTGTCTGCGATGAATTCTTGCCGCGGCGCGGCGCAGATCACCTCGCCGCCTTTTTCTCCCGACAGGGGGCCCAGCTCGACCAGATAATCGGAGGCCAGCATCATCTGGCGATCATGTTCGACGACAACCACGGTGTTGCCTTGGACTGCCAGCTCTCGCAGGATGCCGGCGAGCGTGGCTGTGTCGCGAGGATGGAGGCCGATGGTCGGTTCATCGAGGACGTAGAGGGTGCCGACTAGACGCGCGCCGAGTTGATTGGCCAAGGCGGCGCGTTGGGCCTCGCCTCCTGAGAGAGTGCGGGTCTGACGGGAGAGGGTCAGGTAGCTGAGGCCCACGCGGAGGAGAAAGCCGAGCTTGGCCGTCAACTGTCTGAGGATGTCGCGGGCGACCTGTTCTTCATAGGACGAGAGGGGGAGGGCTGCGAGCCAGGCTGCCACCTCTTCGATCGTGAGTGAGGACAGCTCATGAATGTCCCTGCCTGCGATCTTCACGTAGCGCGCGTCCGGTCTGAGGCGGGAGCCAGCGCAAGTCGGGCAGGGGACCGGCGTCCTGTAGCGGCTGAGCATCACGCGCACATGCAGTTTGTAGCGCTTCCCTTCCAGGTAGTCGAAGAACTGCTGCACCCCCTCCATCTTGCCCGCTCCCTGCCAGAGCATCTGCTGAATCTCCTGTGAGAGATCCTTGTAGGGGGCCGAGAGATCGACGCCCCGCCGCTTCATGGAGAGCAACATTTGCTTCTGCCACCAATCGCCGCTGGGCTTGCTCCAGGGCTCGATGGCGCCTTGGGCTAGCGACTTGCTGTGGTCGGGAATGACGAGGTCGGGATCGTACCGGAGAATATTGCCAAACCCTTTGCATTCGGGACAGGCACCGAGCGGATGATTGAAGGAAAAGAGGACCGGACGAATCGGTTCGAAGGTTCTGCCACATGGCTGGCAGCGGAAGTCCGTGCTGTAGGTGCGGGCGCCCTGGTCGATGACCTCCACGCGGCAGAGGCCTTCGCCTTCGCGCAATGCGGTTTCAATCGCTTCGACGAGGCGGGACCGATTGTCCTCACGGATCACCAACCGGTCGAGGACCACATGGAGATGGTCCGGCCTGGTCTTGGGCAGGCCGTGGACCTCGTGGAGATCGAGGGTTTCTTTGTCGCACTGCAGTCTGGTGAAGCCGCGTAGCAAGAGTGATTGGAGAAAGGCCTGGTCCTGTTTCGGTTCCGGGGTTTTGACCGGAAAGAGGATCATCGCTCGCGCGTCGGCACAATGGCTCAGGAGGTCGTCGGCGACGCTGCCGGGGTGAAAGCTGCGCGCATCGATGGCGCAATCGGGGCAGACGGGATGGCCCACTTTGGCGAAGAGGAGTCGCAGGAGGTCGGCAATCTCGGTCGTGGTCCCGACCGTCGAGCGGGCGGTGCGGATGGGGTTCTTCTGCTCGATCGCAATGGCGGGGCGGACGTTGATGATCCGGTCGACATCGGGGCGATTGACCTTGTCGAGAAACATGCGGGCATAGATGGAGAGCGATTCCACATAGCGCCATTGGCCTTCGGCGAACAGCGTGTCGAAGGCGAGCGAGGATTTCCCAGATCCCGATACCCCCGTGATGGCCGTGACCTGATTGTGGGGGATGCGGAGCGAGATGTTCTTGAGGTTGTTTTGACGCGCCCCTTCGACGATCAGGTCTCGTGAAGGAATGGGAGGCTGTCTAGTGCTTGCCATAAATCGGTTGCGGGAATAGAGAAAAGGGGCATCGTAACAATCCCCCAGCAGGGGTTCAAGGAGAGATCGAGGGAAGCGGGGGCGGCGGTTATCGGATTGCCAGTTTGACCAGCCCGATGCAGCCGAAGTAGAGCGTCATGGAGAGGGCCATGGCCGGCCAGAAGCCGATTCGCGGCACGCCATAGATCATGGCGAGGACGTAGACGATCCAGGGCGGCACAAACCACAAGAGGTGCTTCGCGTAGCCTACCAAGGATTCGTTGCCCCCGTTTAGATAGATCAGAATGAACGTCGCTCCTGTGATGGCAGGGAAGGTGCTGGCAAAGGCGGCGAGGAACGAACGGCCTTGAGAGCCGAGGTAGGTGGAGACGCTGACGATGGTGCCGCCCAATAGAAAATAGACGGCATATTTCACGAAATCATTCACGTTGCCTTCTCCTCAGGTTCCTTGAAACGCTTCCCTCGCCTCTCGCTCCAAGGCTTCGCCCTGTCCTGTATACCGGGGTGAGAAGTGAAAGACAACTAAGTCGCGCACTTGGGCCTTGCGTGCCATGAGGCCTGCTTGTCTGGCTGTCAGATGATAGCGGGTGCGGGCTTTCTCTGCATCGACATCCAGGTAGGGTGATTCACAGTAGAGCAGGTCTGCGCCCTGAGCGAGGGCAATGATTTTCGCTTCATTCTCTTCGTCGAATCTGGCATCGACCACGTAGGCAATCTTTTGTCCTCGTGAGATGGTGCAAAACCGTTCTTTGACCTCGCCCAATATCAGCTCCCGCTCCTCGCGGTGGTGTTTGTCGTAGAGGGTGGCGGTGAAGCGGAACTCGTCCGGTTGCCCCTGCCAGATGTATTGCTTCACATCCTTGAGCCAGGAGCCGACCGGCAGGTTTGCCTCGTGGAGTTGCTGCTTATTCACATTGATATGGAATTGTTCCTCCAGCGAATAGGCAAACGAGGGAATGCGATGGTTCAAGGAGACGGCGTTCACGGTGAACATGGGATCGGTGAGGACCGTGAATCGGCCTGTGGCTGGTTCCGGTGCGAGCGCGCGCGATGGTTGTGCATCCGGGCGGAACGAGTCGGTGGCGCGGAACAGGGTCCGTCTGATTTCCTGGGGATGAAATTCCTGGACGTCCAGGGTCAGGGGATAGCCATCCACCAGATTCCAGGTGTAGCCCTGCAATTTGCCCTGCACATTATTGATGAGTCCTGGCGGGCCGAATAGTCGGACGGTCTTGCCTCGCCCCAAGGCCACTCGCAGAACTGTGTCGAAGCCGATAAAGTGGTCCAGGTGCGTGTGGGAAATGAAGATGTCGTTGGCCCGCAGGAGCCTCCTCGCTCCCAGCTCGTCATTGTGGCCTAGGTCGAACAGCAGCGCCCGCTTCGACCAGCGGACCTCGACATAGACTCCAGGGTCCCCGAAGACGTCATTCACCAGAACACTGGAGAAGGAAGGGTTCATAGGTGGCTCACAGCATTAGGGTGGCTCGGATGGCACAATACATTACCAGCACTTCCACTGCGTGGGCGATGATCGTGGCATAGAGGTTGTTGGTTCTTAGCCAGATGATGCCCCAGATGAGACCGTCCCAGAGTGCGATCCAATGCAGGTGCTGGAAAGTATTCACCATGAAGGGGTCGAAGGCAAATACCCCTGCGCTGGTGAAAAGGGCGAGGGGCGAGAGGCGAGAGGTAAGACCGGGTCTCCAGAGCCCCGATTCAAGAGCAGCCAGCCGGCCTAAGAGGAAGCCTCGAAAATTCAGTTCTACAAAGAGGGCGATACCACAGATGAACCAGGGGACCATGACGAAGAGGGGGAGTTGGGCATGCGGCGTCGTTGTCAGGAAGCCGATGCCATACCCCAGAGAGGGGGAGACCGAGAGAATCACGACGCTATTCAGGCAACCGAGTAGCAGGCCTGTCAGGAGCCCCCAACGCAGGCCCTTCCATATGTTCTGTTGTTCCAGCCCGAGCCGAGCGGCGATGCCGCGGTTCTGCGTGGCCCAAAGGCCGAAGGCAAGATAGGCGAGGATCTGTGGCGCGAATTGGACAAGCGTTTGCTCTTGGAGCGAGGCGGGGAGGGCATAGAAGTCGAGCGTCGCAGCGATAGGAAGTAGCGCGAGGGCTGCTCCCCGTTCTTCTGCCTGAGTCGGTGTTGCGTGAGGACCAGGCTCGGGCTCCATCATGGAGGCCGTCAGTTCAGTTGGAAGTTGTAGCGGTCGAGGGTGGTGGCTTTGTGCCGCGCGAGGTTGGAGAGCGCTTTGTTGTAGTCGACCGTGGCGCGCAATTCGTTCCCTTGGGCCGTCGCGAGATCGCGTTGGAAGTCGAGGACGAAACGAGTCGTGCTCAATCCCACCTTCAGCCGCTCTTGCTCCGCCTGCAACTGTTTCTCGGCCATGATTCTGGCCGATCTGGTGGTCTCGATCCGTTTGAAATCCGTCTGGACGCGGCGGACGGCTTCGCGCACTCCCACGATGATCTGCTGCCGCACACTCACGAGCGAGGCTTCGGCGTTTTTGCCCTCCAGCTGCCGCTTATTGTAGGTGCTCCAGGCGGAGCGGTTGCCGAGCGGGTAGCTCAACACGAGGCCCGCGCCATAATTGTAGTAATCGCCGCTGAAGTTTTTGTTCACGGAGTCGCCATAGTCTTTCCCGAGCCCTGCCATGCCCATCGTGCCTTGGAACGAGAGGGTCGGGAGGATCTGGTTTTTGGCGAACTTGGTGTTGAGATCGCTCGACTCCATGTTCTTCTTTGCTTGGACGATTTCCGGCCGCTGTGCGATGGCCGTGTCGATGGCTTCCTGCAGGCTGATGGGTTCGAGGGTCACGACTGGTTGGTCGAGCGGGGTCAGACGCAAGTCCTGACGCAAGTCCTCTTCTGCCGGATTGAGCAATCGGCGCAACTGATCCTCCTGATCTCGAATCGTTTTATCCGCAACCAGGACCTGTTCGACCCGCGAGGCGACCGCCGCTTCGGCTTGGAGGACATCGACGATCGACATGACGCCGGCCTTCGCCTTGGCGCGGTTGCTGGCCAGGAGTTCCTGCGCCGCCTTCAGGGCTGCCTCCGCCACTTTCAGGTTCTCGTTGGCGAAGACGACTTCCCAATAGGTTTGTTCCACCGTGGCCAGGACAGTGAGGACGCGATCGCGAAAGACATGTTCCTCGACGGAGGCATTGTTCTGCGCGACGCGGATGAAGGTCTTGGTGACGTCGAGGCCGGCGTTGCGGAGCAAGGGTTGTGTGAGCGTCAGGGCGAGGCCGCCTGTATAGGAGGGGTTGAACAGGAAGCCGGTAGCCACATTCTGGTTCACCATCGTTCGAGCGGGACTGTAGTTCAAATCGACGTTGCCGCCGGTGAGCAAATTCGTCGTCGCATCGAGTGTGACGGAGTGGTTCCGTTGATCGAACGTCGTAATATCGCCCAAGGCGCCGGGGGTTCCGCCGAATACCGGTCGGTTGAGGGGGTTCACCGTTCGGTTGTATTGACCGTTGACGCTCAGCGTTGGGTCGAATTTGGCTTGTTCGACGGTGATGTCGGCTTGCCGGCTCTCCTTCGTCTGGCGGCTGATGTTGATGTCCAGATTATGTTTCAGCGCTTGCAGTGCCGCGTCGGCGAGGGAGATGCTCTCACGTCGTTCAGCAGGCGGAGTTTTGCCGACCTCCAGCCCCCAGCTAAGCTCAGGTAACAGGAGCAGGCCGACGCCGACGGCATAACCGTATGCGCGCCACCATCCATGTGTTCCTGTATGCTGCTCCATAACGCCCCCTTTGATCGACAAAGAATATTTCCCCGTACTATAATGATTTCATGCGAATCTGTCATGGGCTAAGTTCGGTGAGACTCCAGATCCATCGGGTCACGCAACCCATGCTGTCTGCCGCAGCGTTTCCTGCTGCGCTCTGTGCGCTGGCTATGCTCCCATGCGGGCTGTCGTCGCCGGACTCGCAGGCCTGGGGGCAATCGATCTCCAGTGTTCGTTCGTTCGACGGAGGGGTCGCGCCGCTGTTTAATTTAACCGGCCCGGGAAATCTCTATCTCGACAATCAGGGCACACAGGGGTTTCTCTACAATCCCGGGAACAATTTTCAATCGTTCAGCTTTCGAAATCCCACGACCGGTCAGGCATGGAGCGGGGCTGTGACCACGCTCGGGCCGCAACTCTCGATCGGACTCATCCAGGGCGCCAACCAGATCGGTTCACCGCTCGTCCTTCCTGGTCCTCCCCGGCAAACTGCGCCTGTGTCATCGATCCAATCCAATATTCTCGACGAGATCCCCTAATTTGTCAGCGTAGTCTTATTGCGGCTCTTCTCTTTCACCAGAGCGTGGAGGTATTATGCCTGGATCGAGCAGCAGTTCCGGAGCGTAAGGGGTGAGCGGGCTGGTAAGTCGTCGGTCTGTCCGTCCGTGTTAGATCTGGTGGGCTCCGGTAGCGGAGCGTGAAGACGTTGAGCTTATTGTAGGGAGGGTGCCGTGGCTGCAGGCGACTCAGGCAAAGGATTATACGATCATCTCTACCGCCGATTCTTTGAGAATCGCGAGTCGCGCCAGGGCTATGATTTTCAGCATGCGCCTGGGGGCAGTGCGCCACCGCCGGTGGTCCCGTTTCGGAGTCGCCTTCGCTGGTGGACCTGGGATCGGTGGCAGCGGCGGAAGGCGATCGCTGCGGCGCGAGACCGGTTCCAGCAGGATATTCTGGACCTGAAGAAGCGGCCATCGAAGTAAGCAGTAGTTGAGGGGGAGACGTGAGAGAGCGTGGCATTCGTATTCAGTCTGGGCGCATCGGCAGGATCTTCTTGTTATGCGCGCTGGCTGCTATTGCCGGTGAGTGGAGCCTGTCTGTCGAGCGGTCGCAGGCCATTCAGCTCGAGAGCCATGCGGAAAAAGAAGCTAACTTGAAAGATCAGTCCCGGGAGGGACTGTTTAATCGCTGGACCTTCGACCAGCAAAAGCCCGGCGAGGCTCCGGCCGGATTCTCGATGCTGGGGTTTGGAAAGGGGCCGGCTGCGGATTGGACGATCAAGGCTGACAGCGAGGCCCCCTCGGCGGCCAACATTCTGGTCGTGCATTCATCCTGCCAGGCCGTGACCTGTTACCGTTTGATCGTCGCCAACGGGTTTCAATATGAATATCCGGATGTGTCGGTCCGGATGCGATTTCCCCTCGATGCCGCAACAGGGGTGGGCGGAGTGGTATTCGGGGTGAGGGATGCCACGCACTTCTATGCGGCGGTGGTCAATCTGGCGACCAAGACGCTGGATGTGAGCCGAGTGGTAGATGGCAAGGAGCTGAGACTCGCGCAGGCGCCGATTCTGCCCAAGGGGGTTCCCTGGCATACGTTGCGAATCCAGCGAAACACCACCCTTACTAAGGACTTTATCGAGACGTTCTTTGACGGGCAGTTCGTCGTGACAGTTGAAGATCAGTCGCTGGCGATCGGGCAAGTCGGGCTCCTGGTTCGAGGACAAACCTCCTTAGATTTTGACAGCTTGCACGCCATCCCCCTGTTTTCACAGCGCCCGCTGTCTGCCCCTGCGGCCTATTAGCGAACGACCTCGTCTCGCGCGTGATTGTGCCATCGCTTGCATTTGAGAGGGCTGAGGAGTACAGTGTGGCTTGTGTGTCATCACGAAGGGCCTGGTGGTGATACCGCAGAGAGTGACAAGGCCTCAGACAGATGTTGTTTTGGTTTTGTGTGGGAATTTGATCGGAAGCCAGCCTTGAGTCGCCATGGTCTTTGCGTCTTCGGCCCATTCCTTCCTCACTTTGATCTCCAGTCCAAGACAACACATATTTTCAAAGGAGGAGCCCAATGGGTTCTAAGATTTACGTCGGCGGTTTGCCTTATTCCACAACTGAACAACAGCTGAGCGATCTGTTTGCTGTTCATGGAGCAGTGACCTCATCCAGAATCATCACGGATAAGTTCACCGGCCAGTCCCGCGGGTTCGGATTCGTGGAAATGTCCTCGGATTCGGAAGCGCAATCAGCGATCACTGCGCTGAACGGCACTGAGTTGGGTGGTCGCACGTTGACCGTCAACGAAGCGCGTCCGCAAGAGCCCCGCACTGGTGGCGGCGGCGGTGGCCGCGGCGGCGACCGGTACTAATCCTAGCGAGTGTTTTTCACGTCGGGGCTGCCTATCCGGCAGCCCCGCTATTTCCTTCCTAGAATTGCCCATCACTTCGATGCGTTTCCCGGCCCTCTGACGAGGTCGGACCGTGCAGTCCCAGGAAGTTTGCCCCGTACAAGGAGTTCTATGTCTACGTTTGCTGATATGAATCTACAGCCCTCCCTTGCCCAGCGCCTGATACAGGCTGGTCTGACGACACCGACACCGGTGCAGCAGGCTGCCATTCCCGTGGCGCTGGAAGGCCGGGATATTATGGCGCAGGCCAAAACAGGGAGCGGAAAAACCCTGGCGTTTTTGCTACCGATTATCGAACAGGTCATGCGGCGGGAGGCCTCGGCGCCTGCGCCTGGCCCCTATGCCAAGTCTGGCGGACCGAGCCATTCTGCCGGCCCGAAGTTTCTCGTGCTGGCGCCGACGCGTGAACTGGCGCTTCAGATTGAAATGGAGCTGCGCAAGTATGCTCCGGCGTCCGTGACCTCCTTGTCGGTCTACGGCGGCACGCCGATCGAGCGGCAGTACCGCGCGTTGCAACGGCCTCCCTTGGTGGTGGTCGGAACGCCGGGCCGGTTGCTCGACTTGGCCGGTTCCGGTCACTTGAAGTTGGGTGGCGTGACGTTTCTCGTGATGGATGAAGCCGATCAGATGTTGGACCGCGGATTCCTGCGCGACATCCAGCGGATCATCCGTCTCCTTCCGGCTGAGCGCCAGACGCTGTTGTTCTCCGCGACCTTTTCGGGGGACATTCAGACGCTCGCGCAGAGCATGCAGCGCGATCCCGTGCGCATCGCGGTTGACCCTGGGATCAACAGTCCGACGACGATCGTGCATGCCTACTATGTCGTGCCGGGAGACCAGGTGCGCACACAGCTCGTGCATACCTTGCTCCATGCGTTGAAGGGTGGGGAGCGGTCGATGGTGTTCTGCGATCAAAAGTATAAGGTGCGGCGATTGGCGGCCCATTTGGGCGGGGAACCGGCTTCGATCGGTTCCTTGACCGGCAACCATAGCCAGGCACAGCGGGAACGGACGCTCGGCGCCTTTCGGGCCGGCCACATCCGCTCGCTCGTGGCGACCGATGTGGCAGCCAGAGGCCTCGATATTCAGGATGTGGTTCAGGTGATTCATTACGAATTGCCGACCAATCCGAATTCATATGTCCACCGGACCGGCCGGACCGGTCGCGCAGAGAAGGAAGGGTCGACCTTCCTGATTCTCTCGCAGTCCGAAGAGCGAGAGTATCTTCGCATGGTGAGACAGTTGAAGATCGAGACGACGAAGCTCGCGCTTCCCGTGCTGGCCGCTCTTCCCACTCCGGCTCCTATGCCGGCGAGCGACTATCAGGATCCTCGCGCGCGGCCCCGCCGAAGCTCGGAACCGGCTGGTCGACGCTCCTTCGGCGGTGAGAACCGTGGTTCCGCTCATCGGCCGGGAGCCCCGGTCGGCGCGACCAGGCATTCACGCTACTAAGACACTCAGATGCTGCCGGCCCCGAAAGGGGCCGGTGGTGTGTTGAGGGCCAGTCACTTTCCCCCTGGCGCACTTCTGTGCGTATGCGCTGTTCGATGGTAAGATAACGGCTGAAAGGTCGTTCCATGCCGCTGTTCCAACTCGAAGCCCCATTCAAGCCCTGCGGAGATCAAGGCCAGGCCATCGACAAGTTGGTGGCCGGGATTACGGCTGGCCGAAAGCATCAAACGTTGCTGGGCGTCACCGGGTCCGGTAAGACCTTTACCGTGGCCAACGTGGTGGCGCAGGTGCAGAAGCCCACCCTGGTGCTGGTCCATAACAAGACGCTGGCCGGTCAGCTCTATCAAGAGTTCAAGCAGTTTTTCCCCCACAATGCGGTGGAGTATTTCGTCAGCTACTACGATTACTACCAGCCGGAAGCCTACATCCCGCAAAGCAACACCTATATCGCCAAGGACGCCTCCGTGAACGATGCGATCGATCAGATGCGGCATGCGGCGACGTCCGCGCTACTTCAACGGAACGACGTGCTGATCGTCTCGTCGGTCTCCTGTATCTACGGCCTGGGGTCGCCGGAGGTCTATCACGAGATGGTGATCTTCCTCGAAGAGGGGATGGAGATGAGGCGGGAGAAGATTCTGGCCAAACTGGTCGAGATTCAATATGCCCGCAGCGATATGGATTTCCACCGCGGCACCTTCAGAGCTCGTGGCGATGTCATCGAGATTTTCCCCGCGTCGAATGACGCGGTCTCCGTCCGGATCGAGCTGTTCGGCGACGTGGTCGACGCCATTCACGGAATCGACCCGCTCACGGGAAAGTCGCTCGGGAAGTTGCCGAAAGTCGCGATCTATCCGAACACGCACTATCTTATTGCGCCGGACCGGTACGAGCGAGCGATTACGGGCATCGAAGAAGAGCTGGATGAGCGCGTCGCCTATTTCAAGAAGCAGAATCAGCTCGTGGAGGCTCAGCGGATCGCGCAACGCACCAAGTTCGATCTGGAAATGATCCGGGCGATGGGCTATTGCCACGGCATCGAGAACTATTCGCGGCATCTCAGTGGCCGCGCGCCCGGCGAACAGCCTCCGACGCTCATCGATTATTTTCCCAAAGACTTTTTGCTGATCGTGGACGAATCCCATGCGACAGTTCCCCAGGTCGGCGGAATGTACGAGGGGGACTACTCGCGGAAGCGCACCTTGGTCGAGTACGGTTTTCGATTGCCGTCGGCGGTCGATAACCGGCCGCTCAAGTTTGCCGAGTTTGAGCGTTGTCTCAGGCAGGCGGTGTACGTTTCGGCGACGCCGGGTCCCTATGAGCTGGGGCACACGGCAGGAGAGGTTGTTGAGCAGATTATTCGTCCGACCGGTCTGATGGATCCGGTCATCGAGGTGCGACCGGCCAAGGGCCAGGTCGATGATCTCCTGGGAGAAGTGCGGGCTGAAGTGGCGCAGGGCGGGCGGGTGTTGATCACCACCTTGACCAAACGTATGTCGGAGGATTTGAGCGAGTACTATCACGATCTCGGGATCAAGGTGCGTTATCTGCATTCCGACATTAAGACGTTGGAACGGGCTGAGATCATCCGCGACTTGCGGCGCGGGGTGTTTGACGTGTTGGTGGGGATCAATCTTCTACGTGAAGGATTGGACCTCCCGGAGGTCACGCTGGTAGCGATTCTCGATGCGGACAAGGAAGGG
>ERZ1292640.1203-Hain-H43-02um-R1-1203-length-21475-cov-5_pt1 | contig 21475 bp, 20 predicted proteins | sample MGYA00564404_ERZ1292640 | MGnify/ENA primary metagenome ERZ1292640 (study PRJEB36523, sample SAMEA6512636) | groundwater metagenome | collected 2019-01-08 | study: AquaDiva: Metagenomics assemblies of 32 groundwater samples
AAAACCTCCAACTTGATAAATGGCCGGGCAACCACGAGGACCTTCCCGAAAAATTTAGACAAAGAGGAATGGTGCCGGTTGGTTGGATGTCTGAACAGCTTAATTTAAAAGGTTATTCTGTCGGCGGAGCCAAATTATCCGAAGATCATGGAAATTACATTGTTAACGCGAATAATGCCACTCAAGCCGATGTATTGACTTTGGTTGAAGAAATTAAAGGAAAAATATATAATAGATTTGGGGTGGAATTGGAGCCGGAAGTGGAAATTATAAAATAAATATAAATATAAATTATATGCAAATCAAAATAAACGGAAAGGGGATTGAGTTAACTGACGCGATTAATGATTATGTTGAGAAAAAAATCGGCGGATTAAATAAATTTTATGATAAAATAATCAGAGCCAGTGTGACTGTGGGAGTTGAAAATCGCCATCATCAAAAAGGTCAAATTTTTATCGCCGAATGCAAGTTGGAAGTGCCTGGCAAGGATTTATTTGCTTCAAAAAACGAAAAAACTTTATACAAGGCCATTGATAAAATTCGAGATTATCTTGAATCCGAGTTGAAAAAACATAAAACAAAATCAAGGGAGAAAGACAAGAGAAAGGTAAGAAGTAACAAAGAATACACTGTTGAGCTTGTTTAGCGCCAGACTTTCCATATATTTCAGCTTAGAAAATTCGTTTTCAGTTCATGCGGTTCAAAATTTTAATTATAAAAATTAAAAACTTGTTGCAACCAATTATGCGCGGCGTGGCCGGTTCTTTTATCGTAACCGCCGGCTGGAACTGGTACCACGTTAAATACAGGCCTCATTGGAGGTTTGTTTTAATTTCACTCGTGACATGGCTTTTGGTCTACTTTCTTTTTTTAGGCGGAAAAAAATTATTTCTTTTTATTATTAAAAAAACAGAACACGGCGCTTTTTGGCGCAACGAGTTCGCGCTTTCCGTGGATAAACTTTTTTTCGCTTCCTCGCTATTTTTTTTGATGTTCTTTTTTAGAAACGAGCTGGCGAGTTTGATTTATTCATCAGCAATTTTATTTTTACTGTTTTTTGTCGTGGATCGCCAGTTTTCCAAGCATCCAAACGCCGTAAAGTGGCGCGTTGTGAATAAAGGGTTTTTTTCCGTTGTCTTTTTTCTGTTTTTGGTCAGCGGTATTTTGCAATACATCGGGTATTCTTATTATATTTTGGACTCCCAGAGTAAAATTTACAACATCGTGGTTTTCCGTTCCGTGTCCATCACAATGTTTTGGATGATCGGTTTTGCTTTGGGCGGTTTGATATATTTGAATGGGGGAAAATGGCGGCGCTATTTGGGGGTGGCGGTTTGGCTGCTGACATATTTGCTTACGCTGTTTGTATGGCTCGTCAACATAGGGGTGTTATATTTCGCCGGACTTTATTTTAGCCCGGTGGTTTTACAGCACGCTGGGGAGTCGGGCGGCAGCGGGTTGATTTGGAACTGGCTCACCTATATTCTGGCATTTTTTTATCTTGTAAGTTTTTTGTTTCTTTTTTTTATCACCAAACGATTTTTGGCGGCCCACAATAAAGCGCCGGCGCATTATTGGAGGTATTACTATTACATAGTAATTTTAATCGGAATTTTTGCAATGGGCGCTTTTAGTTCTTTGCAAAGCACGCCGGAATTTGTAATGGCCAAGTCCTTTTACAGATATTTTTTTGGTAAAGAAGAAAAAATAAATTTACCGCCTTATGTTTTTGGTAAACTGGAAAGGTTTGGCCTTAAATATAATCTTGACGAGTTTAATGTGGCGAGTAAAGATAAAGTTTTTGACAAAAAACAACAACTCCTCCCGCAAAAGTTTAAAAACACTCGGCCTAACATTATTATAGTGTATTTAGAATCGTTTTCCTCGCGATTGGTGGATGTTTATAATGGTAATAGATTTAAAAATTTAACTCCCGGGTTGGACGCGATGGCCAATGATCCACGCACCACAATATTCAGTAAATTTTATAACGCTTCCACTCCGACAATCACTGGTATTATTTCCCAGCTCTGTTCTTTTTTGCCTCCGACCGGCCACGATGAGTTGGAAAGAGAAAAAAGGATTAAAAAAATTTATTTGGGATGCCTCCCTGATATTTTGAAAAAAAACGGATACAAATATACCGGCTATGTAACGGCTGTTCAGAAAAATTTTGCAAACAAAGGCACGCTGTTTGAGAGTATGGGAACGGACGAGGTGTATGGCACAAAGGAACTCTCAAAAATTATACAAGGGGAGCCGCTGGCGTGGGGGTATTCGGATCATCAGATGTTTCCGGCGATGATGAGTATTTTACAAGAAAAGAAAAAAGAGCCGTTTTTAATGATGATTTCAACCGTTGACACGCATCCGCCTTTTAATATAGCGAAAGATACGGTGCAATTTAGAAATAGTCGAAGTAATGTGCTTAATTCTTTTCATACCACTGACGACGCCTTTAGAATTTTTTGGGAAAATTTTAAAAACAGCGAGTATTACAACGATACTATAGTAATCGCCATTGCCGATCACGCGATATTCCCAACCGCAGTAACAAAAGATATTTTTCCGGAAGCCGCGGGTAAAGTTACTTTCTACGACGAAAACGCGTTTTTAATGTATGTGCCGGATTCAATTTTGCCTAAAAAAATTGACACTTACAGTTCGGGAATAGACATCGCGCCAAGCATTTTACATTTGCTCGGGATCAATGTGTCAAATTCTTTCGAAGGGCATTCTGTTTTTGACGACAGAGATAAGTTTCCGAACCTGCTTGGCATGCATGAGTTTGGATTGTATATAAATCAAGTGGACAACCAAGGGCAAAGAATGGTAAATTACAATATACCCGGCGAAATAATTTGCAGAGAAAACGATTACAATTCCGCCACCAGCAGTCCGCTTACGCTGTGCGAATTTTTGGATTTTTATAAATGGAAACGGCAGATGTTTGAAGAGGGACGGTTGTGGGAGAAAAAGTAGAGTTTGCTAGCGGATTAATTATTTGATGTTTGTTATTTTTTAGTTTTATGCCACGCAATTTATCTAACAACCCTGAACATATAAATCTTCAAGGTAAAAAAATAGCCAACACAAAAGGAGCAGACGTGAAAAAAATGGAAAAACTCGCCAAAATTTTGCGCGGGTTGATTTTTGCCACCGTTGAGGCGGGACAATCCGGGCATCCGGGCGGGAGCAGTTCCAAAGTTGAGCAATTACTTGCTTTAATATGCGGGGCTTATATTGCTTTTGATCCGGCTGATCCAAAAAATCCAGGACGCGATAGATTTGTGTGGAGCGCCGGACATTGCACCCCTCTTTTGTTTAGCGCCCTCGCGCTAATTTATGAAGTTATGCGCAGAAGCGGAAGGCAATTTTCGCAAGCAGTTACGAAAGCCGTTTTTCCGGAAAATTTAGTGAGATTCAGGCATGTTGACGGTCCGCAAGGACATGCTGAAAATTATTATCCATTGTCTGACGCGACTACCGGGCCTTCCGGGCATGGTTTATCCATTGCTGGCGGAATGGCTATTACACACCAGTCTTGCGGATTAGACACGAAAGTTTGGGTGATGATGGGCGATGCGGAAAGCGAGGAGGGCATATCGTACGAGGCGAGAAATATTCTGGCCGCAGTTGGCGCGAAAAATTTAATTGTCAGCCTGGATTATAATCATTTTGGAATTGATGGCAATATTAACGAAGTTATTTCATCTCCATATGTCAATCATTGGCTTGGAATGGGCTGGAATGTAATTGAGGTTGATGGCCATAATTTTGTCCAGCTTTTAGAGGCGTATAAACTGGCAGCCAAAGGATTTAAAAATAATGCTCCGGTTTTGGTTTTGGCTCATACGATTAAGGGCAAGCACTACGGTTCCAAAGAAAATTCTAATAGTTCCCATGGATCTCCGGTTAAATACGACGAGTATGTGGAAATAATGAAGAAATTAGGTTTTGATGTTCCTGGCAGTGAAGGAAATGTCATGCGGGATATTGAAGTTGTTTTAAATTCAATAAATTCCGATGACGAAAAGTTTGTTGAATCAAAAATAAAAATGTGCGCGAAAAATATTAAATTTGAAACAGTTCTTGTGGCGAGTATTAAGAAATCATTGAATGGAAGACCGATTTTAAATCCAAGAAATTTGCGCAGGCCGAAAGTGCTACCGGCAGAATTGCAATTTAAAGAAGGCGAAAAAATTTCAACGCGCAAAGCGGCGCAGGCGTGGATTAAATGGATGATGGAAAATTCAACGTTTGTTTATGCTGGGGCGGGCGATTTGAGCGGCTCGGTTTTAACAAACGCGGCTGAAAATGTTTATGGAATTATTACACCGAAAAATAAATTTGGACGCGGTATAAGATTTGGAATAGCTGAACAAAACATGGCAATGATGTCCGCTGGTTTGACGCAGGATATTTTACCTGGCGGGTTTCAACCCGTTTCAATTTTTGGAACTTATGCGACATTCATGACCATGGTTGGAAATTGCGTTCGTTTGGCGCTTATTGGAAATCACACCAAACCGGAAACATCAGGATTTTTTGTGATGCTCGCTTCGCACGATGGTCCGGAAACAGGCGAGGATGGCCCCACGCATCATGGAACTGATTGGATGTCGTTATATTTAGCAATGCCCGGAATAAAAGTTTATAAACCAATGGACGCCAACGAAACAATTGAAATGCTTTTTTACGCGCTTGAAAAAGGCGAACCGATCGTAATATCTTTAAGCAGGCCCGATGCGCCCGTGCTTTTGCGAAATAAAATCAACTCTGCGGTAGAAGCTATAAATGGAGCCTATGTTTATAAAAATTACGCTAATAACAATAAACAGAAGTTGGCGCTCGCGATATCCGGGTCAAAAGTTTTAGAAAATACTTTACAAATTTTACCCGCGCTTCAGTCCGCGTGTGATATAAAAATTTTAGTCGTTACTTCCCCTCAATTATTTAGAGAGTTGAAAATTAAAAATCCAAAAAAAGCTGATTCTATTTTTGCCGATGATGAAAAAAAACGCGCGATTGCCTTGCATAATGGTTGGTCTGGATTTTTGAATTCGTTTGTTTCAAGTGAAGACAGGCTGTTTGGCGTTGATCAATATTTAAAATCAGGCAAAGCCGATGAGGTGTATGAGTTGGCCGGCCTTGATCCGGAAGGATTAAAAAGAAAAATTTTAGAAAAAATAAAAAACATTTTTTATGCCTTCCGTACGCATCGCGCGCCTCTTTGAGGAACGTTGTTAATATGTTATATCATTCATAGCAGGTGATTTGCCAACATAATATGGAAAATATTTTTGGGACTCATAAAGTTGAATATATTGGACTTTCAAGTCAGGAAGCGGAAGCAAAACTTAAAGAGTTCGGTTTTAACGCGCGAAAAGCAACCCCAAAAAAAGGTCCGCTGAAGAAGGTTTTAAAAATTTTTTCCGAACCAATGATGTTGCTTATTTTAGTGACCGCGTTTGTTTATTTTTTGATAGGCGAAAAAGTAGAAGCGACAATTTTTATTTTTTCGCTGATCCCAATAGCGCTTATTGAATTTTTTCAGGAGCAGAAGACGGATAACGCCTTGTCCGCGCTTGATAAAATGATGCTAACGAGCGCGCAAGTTTATAGAGATGGAAAATTGGCGACACTTGAAACAAAATATATTGTTCCGGGAGATATGATTTATTTAACAGCCGGAGATAAGGTTCCGGCAGATGGCTATGTTCACGAATCCGCTGGCTTTATGGTGGACGAATCCATGCTCACCGGCGAGTCGTCCGCTGTCATTAAATCAAAAACATTAAATCCAAAAAATTTAATGAATGAAAATAAATTATTTCAAGGGTGTTTTGTAACTCAAGGCGACGGGACAATGATCGCGCAATTGACCGGTTCAGATACTGCTTATGGAAAACTTGGCGAACTGCTTGGCAAAATCAAAAAAACAAAAACTCCGCTTCAATTAAAAATTAATCAATTTTTAAAAATTGTGGCGATTGGAGCTGTTTCGTCGGCGTTCGTCATTACGATTGTTTTAATTTTCATCAAAGGATTAGTCGCTGGAATCTTAGCTGGGCTGACAATCGCTATGGCTTTGATACCGGAAGAAATTCCAATTGTATTCAGCGTATTTTTAGTTTTAGGCGTTTTTAAAATGGCTAAACATAATGCGTTGATTCGTGAAATGGCATTAGTGGAAACATTGGGTTCGGTTACGGTGATTTGCAGCGATAAAACCGGCACTCTGACCGAAGGTAGAATGTCGCTGAAAAAAATATTTTGGAAAGATAAAATTTTTTCAGTTGAAGACAGCGCCGAAGATTTTTTAGAATTTATTAAAATGACAGTGCTTGCTCTCGAGAGGATAGCCATTGATCCGATTGAAGTAGAAGTTCATCGTTTTGCCAACAGCATCGGACTTGAACCAACAAAATTATTTGAAGAATACAGTTTGTTGCAAGACAGGCCGTTTGAGGCAAAAACCAAAATGGTGCATCATTTATGGCAGAATAAAGCGGGACTATGTCTGCAATTTAGCGCTGGCGCTCCGGAGTTTATTATCGCAAATTCATTATTAAATCTTGAAGAGCGAAGCAGGGCAATGAGTATTCTTGAAGAGATGGCGAGCCAAGGATACAGAGTTATCGGCATAGCGCGCCGGCTGTGTTCGGTTGAGCACGGTATTAATGATAGAGGTTTAGAGTTCCTAGGCTTGCTGATTATGAGCGACCCGCCTCGGGAAGAGGTTAAAGAAGCGATAGATATATGTCAGAAAGCCGGGATACGAGTTATGATGATAACCGGAGACAATAAGTTAACGGCGCATAGCGTCGCGGAAGGAATCGGTTTGAAGCATAATGAAGAAATTTTGGATGGCGAAGAGATTGAGAAGGCGTCGCCGGATGCGTTGAAGCAAAAATTAAAGTGGTGCAGTATTTTTGCGCGTGTAAAACCGGAGCAAAAATTTTTGATCGTGCGGGCGTTGCAGGAACTTGGCGAAGTAGTGGCCATGACAGGCGACGGTGTAAATGACGCCCCGGCTTTGAAAAAAGCCAATATCGGAATCGCCATGGGAAAAAAGGGAACAGAAGTCGCCCGCGAAGCTTCGGGAATGGTTTTGATGGATGATAATTTTTCTACGATTGTTCACGCCGTTCGTGAAGGGCGAAAAATTTATGACAATATTCGCCACGCGTTTGTTTTTTTGCTTTCATTTCATATTCCAATTCTTGGCTTGGCAATCGCGCCGTTATTTTTAAATCAGTCATTTATATTTTTGCCGATTCATATAATTTTTTTAGAATTGATTTGCGATCCGGCGGCTGTTTTGGGATTTGAACGGGAGTCGGCCAGAAGAGGACTGATGAAAGAAAAACCGCGCTCTCCCAACGAGCCGATTATCAGTAAGTCTTTGTTGGTAAAAATTCTTATTCAAGGATTCGGGATTTTCATATTAAGTTTTTCGCTGTATTATTTTTGCGTGATTATTTTGAAAAATCCCGAGCTAGGCCGGACTTCGGCCTTTGTTTCTTTGGTTTTAGGCCAAATTTCATTATTGCTTTTTACACGCGAATGGTTTCAGATTGTCAATAATAAAATAATACTTACTGTTTCAGCTTTGACTGTTGTATTTATTACTCTAGTACTTTTTGTGCCGTTTTTAAGGCACTTGTTTCATTTTTCTGAAATTTCAATTAAAGTTTACGCGCTGATATTTGTTATCACTTTATTATTTATCGCGTTGGTTAGTTTAATTGTTTTGAAACTGAAAAAAAATGATTCGTATGCAGGTAGATGAAATTTTAAAAGATGAAAAATCTTATCGCGCGGATCAGGTATATAAGGCGTGGTTTGATTTGAGAATGAATAGTTATTCAGAAATTACAACTTTGCCGGCATTGCTTAGAGAAAAGTTGAGCAAGTTGTCGTGGTTAGCCGTGAAAGAAAAGGTTTTAAAAAAAAGCAATTTGGATAATACGCAAAAAGCCGCGCTTGAGTTGTCTGATGGAAAAATCATTGAAACGGTTTTGATGGGCAGAAAATCATTGAAGAAAACCGGCGAAAAGGCGCGTTACACCATTTGTGTCTCATCGCAAGTTGGTTGCGCGATGAGGTGCGTCTTTTGCGCCACTGGCATTGCCGGCTTTTGCAGAAATTTGTTGGTGCAAGAAATCGTTGATCAGTATAGGTATTGGCAGGGACATTTGGGAGATGAAGCGGAAATTGACAATATCGTTGTGATGGGCCAAGGCGAGCCGTTGTTAAACTACGACAATGTAAAGTCGGCGTTAAATACTTTAATTAAATACGCGAATGTGGGACCGACAAAAATTACAATTTCAACCTGCGGAATTCCGGCGGCGATGGACAGGCTGGTTGAGGATAAAGATTTCCCGCAGGCGCGGTTGGCCATTTCTTTGCACAGCGCGATTGAAGAAACACGCAAAAAAATCATGCCGTCGCATCAGCGCGGGTTTTTTAATTTTTTGCTTGACTGGGCGCCTCGCTATCACAAATCACTGCCGAGCCGATCGCATTTTATCGGTATTGAATATTTAATGTTGAAGGATTTCAATGATGACGAAAAACATCTAAAAGCGCTTCTAAAATTATGTTCAAAAATTGGGCGCGTAAGGATTAATCTAATTCCATACAATATAATATCCTCACTTGACGGGGGCAGGTGGGTATTAGTCGGTTCAGATAAAAGTGTTATTGAGCGCTGGCACGACACGCTGATGAAGGCGGGGTTTGTTTCAACAATAAGATACTCGCAAGGCCAAGATATAGAAGCGGCATGCGGACAGTTGAGTGGTAAATTATCTGTCATTCCCGCGAAGGCCGGAATCCAAAAAGGTGGACGCTAGATTCCCGATTATGTTTACGCCGGAAGAAATTATTAAAATTCATGAAAAGCTAGTCATGCTTTTTCCGGAAAGTCTGGTTTTGTTCGGCGGGAGTTATCTTTATAACGAAGCGACCGAAGACAGCGACCTTGATTTTTATGTCATCTCAAATTTTTTTGGGTATAAACACAAAGATAAAATTTCCTTTATTTTTGAACTTAAACGAGAGTGGCCAAAAGTAAAAATAATGTTTTTACCGCGGCTATTTTATAAAATGGGTTTATACTATATTCATGGCGCGGATATCAATGGCGCCATGTTTTCAAACGCGTCTAGGATAAACAGAAAAATAGCGTTTCGCAATGCTATGAAGTTGGCGTATTTTCATTATTTGCGGGCCTTTGACGAAAATGATATTGAAAAAAAGAAAAGGTGCGTCAAAAAATCGTCTAAACAGCTTGCGTTCGCGTTGAATTTGAACAGCAGTTTGATTGAGCCGTTATTTTCCGGAGAAAATCTGCGGATCGCGCAAAATTACGCGCCGGCTGATTGTCGGTCGGTTTTAGGCGAAATTTTTGCCGGCAATATAAATGCTGAAAATTTTTTTAACATAGCCAGGGAGTATAAAAATTTATTGGATTATGTGATCAGCGTCAACAAAAAATATTTGCGGTTTTCAGCAATAAATTATTTGATTTATAACGGTAAATTTTTAAAAAAAGGAGATTTTAGATTTTTGTTTTCAAATCCGGACAAAAAAATTCTCAAAAAAGCCAGGAACGCGAAAATTACCGATACTTCTAATTCGCTTCAGGAGTTGGGCAAGATCATTTTTCCAATTTATATTGTCTAGCCGTAGAGCGTTGACTACTGTACATCGAAAAGGTATGGTATAGGCATAAATTAGGCAATGATGAAAAAAATTTTATGGTTCAGCAAAACAAAAAATTAGAGTTTAATATCACGGGGATGCACTGCGCTTCGTGCGCGAACATTATTGAACAGAGCGTTAAAAAAAATCCGGGCGTTAAAGATGTCCATGTAAATTTTGCGTCTGAAAAAGCCAGTGTTTTTGTTGATTCTTCTGTTAAAGCCGAGGATATTATTCTGGCGGTGGCAAAAGCCGGCTATAAAGCCGAGCCGGCAGATAGCGACCCGGAAAGCCAGCGTCTGCGCAAGCAAAAAGAAATTCGCGACCAATTTGCTAAATTTATTTGGAGTTTTATTTTCAGTTTGCCGATGCTGTATTTCATGTTATTTGATTTTTTTGGAAATATTCCGTTTCGGTCTGTTTTGCTTCCGTATGTCGGCATCGTTTCTTTAATACTTTCAACCCCGGTCCAATTTTTTATAGGCAAAGGATTTTACAAAGGCACATGGAGCAGTTTGCGGATGAAAATGTTTAATATGGATAGTTTAATCGCGATCGGCACCAGCGCGGCCTATTTTTATAGCGTGGTAATGTATTTCAGTTATGTCTGGACGCACAAAAGTTTAATCGGAGTTGGCGGTGAAAAAATTCCGGAACTATATTTTGAAACCGCCGCGTTTTTGATAACCTTTGTCGTTTTAGGAAAATGGCTGGAGGCAAAAACAAAAGGGCAAACATCCGAGGCCATAAAAAAATTAATGGGTTTACAGCCAAAAACGGCCAGAGTAAAACGGGGAACTGAATTTCATGACATGCCTATCGGCGAAGTGAAAGTCGGAGATATCGTTTTGGTCAGGCCCGGAGAAAAAATTCCTGTGGATGGCCTTATTATTTCCGGTAATTCGTCGGTTGATGAATCAATGTTAACCGGCGAGAGTATGCCGCTTGAAAAAAATGCCGGAACAAAAGTTTTTGGAGCCACAATAAATAAGCATGGCAGTTTTGAATTTAAAGCCGAAAAAGTTGGAAGTGAAACCGCCTTGTCGCAAATTATCAAGCTGATAGAAGATGCGCAAAACTCCAAAGCCCCGATTCAGGCGCTGGCCGACAAGATTTCGGCATGGTTTGTCCCGATTGTTTTGATTATTTCTGTTGTTACATTTGCGGTCTGGTTTTTCTTTTTAAACGGGACGTTAGTGTTTAGTTTAATGGCCTTTACCACAGTGCTGGTAATAGCTTGCCCGTGCGCGCTCGGATTGGCAACTCCGACAGCGATTATGGTTGGCACAGGAAAAGGCGCCGAGTATGGCGTGTTGATTAAGGGCGGGGGACCGCTAGAAGAGGCGAGTAAAATTAACGCGATTGTTTTTGACAAGACAGGCACGCTTACAAAAGGCGAGCCGTCGGTTACGGATATAAGAGTAGCTGACAATAAAAACGAAAACGAAGTTTTGACAATTGCCGCATCATTGGAAGCAAAATCGGAGCATCCTTTGGCAGAAGCGATTTTAAAAAAAGCAAAAGAAAAAAATGTCCAACTTTCTGAAGTGCCTGATTTTAAAGCGACTCCAGGTCATGGCGTTGAAGGGAATGTTAGCGGATTAAAATATTTTTTTGGAAACAAAAAGTTAATGGCGCATAATGAAATAGAATTTGGAATCCTCGCGTCATTCGCTTCGCAACTTGAAAGCGAAGGGAAAACAGTGATGTATCTTGGGGCTGATAAAAAAGCCGTTGGGATAATTGCTGTCGCGGACACAATCAAGGATTCATCGGCGGAAACAGTTAAAGCGTTAAAAAAGAGAGGTTTCGCTGTGTATATGATAACGGGTGATAATCAGCGGACGGCCGAAGCCATAGCGTGGCAAGCTGGAATCAGCAATGTTTTGGCGGAGGTCTTGCCGGAAGATAAGGCAAATGAAATAAAAAAATTACAAGTCAACGGTTTAAGAGTGGCGATGGTTGGGGATGGAATAAATGACGCGCCGGCTTTGGCTCAAGCTGATTTGGGAATCGCGATGGGAAGCGGAACAGATGTGGCTATGGAAACCGGCGGGATTGTGATTATCAAAGACGATCTGCGCGATGTTTTAACGGCGATAAGTTTGAGTAAACAGACAGTTCAAAAAATAAGACAAAATATGTTTTTTGCCTTGTTTTACAATGTGGCCGGAATACCAATCGCGGCGCGCGTGTTTGCGGCGTTTGGTTTGGTTTTAAAACCGGAATTGGCCGGACTGGCAATGGCCATGAGTTCGATTTCCGTAGTAAGCAATTCTTTATTGCTTAAACGGTTTAGGCCGGGTCGCGCGAATGTTTTATCTATGCTTGCCCCGGTAATAATGGGAGCGTTATTTATCTTCTTATTTCTGCAATTTGCCAAGTGGAGCGGTGGAATGAAGTAAAATAATTCAACCCCTCATTTAGAGGGGTTGAATATTCTCTCTCTTGGCTCTTTCGGCTAAGTTAATCAAGTTAACTTGGCTGAAAGAAGCAAGCCAAGAGAGGCTAGAAGGAGTATGCGGTTCTAGCCGCGCTTATCCGGACGCGCGGTCTCGAACAGGATGTATTTGAGCTCCGCCAGCGCCCTTCTTCCGAGGGCTGGGAGCCCTTTGAGCTTCCCCGCTGTCACATCGACAGCATTGGCGAAGCGCCATAATGCGCCGCCACACCTGGAATTGCGGTTCTTGCGCATCAACGAGTCTGCAATCGCGGCCAGTGCCGCAGCTGCCACATTTTCCATGAATCCCTCCTCGGCCTATAGTTAATCACCATAAAGTCGGATTGTCAATTCTTAAACCAAACTATGGATTTACTGCTGCATATTGATGAGATTTTTTTAAAAGGCGCTAATCAGCCATTTTTTTATCGGTGTTTAAAAAATAATCTTTCACAACTTTTTACCAATATTAAAGCGAGCAGGGTTGAGGGGGGTATTTTGATTGAAGATTTTAATAAGGAAGAGACTGGCAGATTGTCGTTTGTGCCAGGCATTGCCAATTTTGCCGAGGTTTTAAAATGCGAACATGATCTGCGGAAAATTAAAATGGCAGTTGATTGCTTGATTAATAATGCCAACGCGGGCAGTTTTCGAATATCGGCCGAGCGTTCATATAAAAAATTTGAATTTTCATCCATGGAAATTGAACATCAGATTGGCGCGTATGTGCAAAAAAAAACCGGTTGGAAAGTAAATTTAAAAATCCAAATTTAACAATACATATTTCAGTGTCAAAAAAGTGCGTCTATGTTTTTGTCAATAAAATTGAAGGAGCCGGCGGATTGCCAACCGGATCGTCCGGAAAAGTGCTGTGTTTGCTTTCAGGTGGCATTGATAGTCCGGTGGCGGCTTATAAAATGATGGTGAGAGGCGCAGAAGTTGGATTAATTCATTTTCAAAATCAGACCAAAGTAGAGGAGGAAGTGGGGCAGAAAATATTTGACTTGGCAAAAAAACTTGCCGGATTTCAGCCGCGGATTAAATTATATATTGTGCCTTTTGCCGAATTGCAAAAACAGATAATAATGAAAATTCCTTCGCAGTACAGAATGATAATCACCCGCAGGTTATTTTTTAGGATTGCTGAACTGGTGGCGGCAGATAATCAATATCTTGCTTTGGCAACAGGCGATTCGCTCGGTCAGGTGGCATCGCAAACATTGGAAAATCTGAATGTTGTTTACAGCGCAAGTAAGATGTTGAAGCTGGCGCCATTGATTGGGGCGAACAAAAGAGATATAATGTCTTTGTCAAAAAAAATAAACACTATGGAAATTTCAAGCCGTCCATACGAGGATTGCTGCAGCCTATTTGTGGCAAAACATCCCGTAACGAACGCAAAGTTAAATGATGTTCTGCGTCTGGAAAATAATATTGATCTCGCCGAACTTGACAAAGTTGAGAAGATATCATACTCTATTAGTATAGTTTAATATGTCAAACGAAATTGTTTTTGATATTGAAACACAAAACACATTTGCCGAAGTTGGGAATGATTTTAAAAAATTTAAAATTTCGGTTGTTTCAATCTATTCGTATGCGACAGATTCCTATCAGAGTTTTGTGGAAAATGAGCTGCCAAAGCTTTGGGTCATATTTGAAAAAGCCGATAGAATAATCGGCTATAACAGCGAGCATTTTGATTTGCCAATATTAAACAACTACTACCCGGGTGATTTATCGCGGATCAGCCATCTTGATTTAATGAAAATTATAAAAGAAAATGTGGGCGTAAGATTAAAATTAAGCGATGTCGCGGAAGCCACGCTTGATAACATCACAAAAAGCGCCGACGGTTTGCAGGCGATTCGTTGGTGGAAAGAAGGCAAGATTGGAGAAATAAAAAAATATTGCGAGCAGGATGTGAAAGTCACTAAAGAATTATATGAGTTTGGGAAAAATAATAAACAGCTTTTTTACAAATCTTTAACCGGCGAAACATTGCCTTTTGCCGTTAATTTTGACGCGCCAATCGCGAGAACTAATTCCGCGACCGCGAATCTTAATTTAACTCTGCCTTTTTAATCATCAATATTTATGATTAAATTAAAAAAGGAAACTGATTATGCGGTGGTTCTGGTCCAATACTTGATAAGGAACAAAGATCGGCGCATCAGCCTTCGAGAATTTTCAAATGTGTCAGGGATTTCTTTTTGGTTTTTGCAAAAAATAGCGAGAAAATTAAATTCGGCTGGAATCATAAAAGCTGAACAAGGAGTGAATGGCGGGTATAAAATTACCGCGCCTATCTTCAAACTTAATCTTTATAAAATTGTAGAAGCAATGGAAGGAGCGCCGGCGCTGACATCATGCGCCTGTGATTTGAATAAATCTTGTTTTGACGGCAAAAGTTGCGCTTTTAAATCATCTGCCGTTAAATTAAATAAACAGATAATAAAAATGTTGCAAAAGGTCAAGGTTGCCATATAAAACATGCTTAAAAAACCGAAAAAAATTAGAGAAGTCTACGCAGACCACGCGGCTACCACTTATATTGATTCACGCGTTTTTTTGGCGATGAAGCCGTATCTTACAGAACATTTTGGCAACCCATCTTCGCTTTATGGAATAGGGCGAATAGCGAATGGCGTGCTTAATGACAGCAGGCGAAAAATTGCGGGATTGATTCATGCTTTGCCGGAAAATATAATATTCACGGGAAGCGGCACTGAATCCGACAATATGGCTGTGTTCGGCATCGCGCGCGTCAACGAGAAGCATGGTAAGCATATAATTTCAACGTCGATTGAGCATCACGCCGTTCTGCATCCTCTGGAGGAATTGCGAAAACAAGGCTGGGAAATTACATATATTTCAACAAACAAACAAGGAGTTGTGAAGGCGGAAGATGTTATCAGGGCAGTTCGGCCGGATACTGTTTTGATTACTATAATGTACGCGAATAATGAAGTTGGTTCAATTCAGCCAGTCGCAGAAATCGGTCGTAAATTGCTTCAATTGAGAAAAGAAACGAGCAAGCCTTATCCATTTTTTCATACTGACGCTTGTCAGGCCGCGGGGTATCTTGATTTGGATGTTGAAAAACTTCATGTTGATTTGATGACGATAAACGCGGGGAAAATTTATGGCCCAAAAGGAATCGGCATGCTTTATGTAAGAAGGGCGGTCGCGCTTAAACCGATTATTTTTGGCGGCGGACAGGAGCGAAAGATGAGGTCTGGAACTGAAAATGTCGCAGGTATTGTTGGATTGGCCAAAGCCTTTGAACTCGTTCAGCAAAATAGACAAAAAGAATCAGAGAGAATCAGAGGATTGGCAAAATATTTTTGGGAGTTGATTCAAAAAGAAATTCCAAAAGTAAAGTTAAACGGACCTGAAATTGGAGATGGCAGGCTCGCAAATAATCTAAACATTACAATTATGGATATTGAAGGCGAGGCGATGCTTTTATATTTGGATGAGTATGGCATAATGTGTTCCACGGGTTCGGCTTGCACATCGGAATCTTTGGAGCCGTCGCATGTTTTAAGAGCCATGGGGTTGCCTTACGAGTATGCTCACGGGAGTTTGAGGTTCAGTTTTGGTCGTTGCAATTCAAAAAATGACGTTGATTATATTATGGAGTATTTGCCGGGAATAATTAAAACTTTGCGTGAAATTTCACCAGTTAATTTATCGGCGCGAATTCACGCGCGATACAAATGATAATTATGCCAGATGAATCTCAAAAAAAAGACGACCTTTCCGAGTCAGTTGATATACGTTCAGGAGACGGCGGGGGATGGCTGTATTCCGATATAGTGAAGGATCATTTTTTTAATCCCCGGAATTTTATGCAGTATGGAGAGGAGGAAAAATTCAAATTCAACGGCATGGGTAGAGTTGGTTCGCCCGCATGCGGCGACGAAATGGTTTTGTGGCTTAATATTGATTTAGAGACTGAAAAGATTGAAGAGTGCAGATGGAGAACATTCGGCTGCGGCAGCGCGATTTCTTCCACTTCGGTTTTAAGCGAGATGATAACCGAAAACGGCGGCATGAAAATTGAGGATGCGATTAAAATCAAACCTCAAGATATTTTAGTTCGCCTTGGTGGGCTTCCGGATAGAAAAATTCATTGTTCCGTGTTGGGAGATAAGGCGCTTCAAGCCGCGATAAACGATTACTTTCGCAATACGGACCAACATGGTAGAATAATTGTCGCCGGCGCCAAGATTATTGATCCGGATTTTAATATTACCGATCACGATATTGAAGAGGCGGTTTTGGAAGGGGCGCGGACAATTGAGGATTTACAAAAAAAATTAAAAGTGGCGGTTTTTAACAAAGAAGCATTGCCTGCCGCGGAGGATTTACTTCGTTTTTACACGGAAAAATATTATGGCGCGCTAAATTAATCAAGTGGGTTATGAAAATAACAGTAGATGCGGAGAAATGCATTGGTTGCGGCACTTGCCCCGCATTGTGTCCAAATGTTTTTAAAATGAACGAGGGAAATAAAGCCGTGATAATTGATTTGGCCGGCGATACTATTGAAAATATTAAAATGGCGGCCGATGCTTGCCCAACGCAGGCCATAATTGTAGAGGAGTAATTATGAAATTTGAAATTGAAGATTTGATTAAAATAGTTATTTTCCCATTCATTGTATTTATATTTAGCTATACTTTAGCCATTTTCAATGTGTACGATTTTTATTTGTGGCTGAATCGGTTTGCTCATTTTTTAGGAGGATTGGGCATGGCAATAAGCGGTTATTATATTTTGAATTTGGCAAAAAGAGCTGGTTATTTGAAAATTAATCGCATTCTCATTGACGCCGCGCTCATTGTTTTTTTTGTGATGACTGCCGCCGTTGTTTGGGAATTTTACGAATATTTGTCTGATGTGTATCTTTTTACCCATTCTCAGCCGAATGTCGCAGATGTTATCAAGGATCAGTTTATGGGAATGCTTGGCGCAGTGTTTTTCGCGATCGGTTTGTTGGTCTCTAAGATCAGCCTAATCCGACGCCCAAGCGTTCAAATTCAAGCTGAAAAAATCAAAATTAAAACAGCTGTCAAATAATTGCTTTTCTTGGAATATTTTGATAATATAGATGGGTTATGATTGGACAATTATTTGTTGTTGCCACGCCCATCGGGAATTTAAGCGACATCACTTTGCGCGCGCTGGAAACATTGAAAAATGTTGATTTTATTTTATGCGAGGACACGCGAGTAACGAAAAATTTGTTGGATCATTATCAGATTAGCAAACCGCTCATGAGCTACCACCAGCACTCTGAAATGAAAAAAATTAAAGAAATTATTGCGATGTTGGAAGAAGGCAAAAATTTAGCACTAGTCACTGATGCGGGGACACCGGGAATAAGTGACCCGGGAGGAGTGCTGATTAATCAAATTTATAAAAGTTTACCCGAAGCGCAGGTTGTTCCGATTCCAGGTCCTTCGGCCGCGATTTCCGCTCTATCAATTTCCGGATTTCCCACAGACAAGTTTGTGTTCATGGGCTTCCCTCCGCATAAAAATAAGCGCCAAAAATATTTTAAAGAAGTTGCCGGCGCGGAATACACAGTTGTGTTTTATGAATCCGGCCATAGAATAAATAAATGTCTGCAAGAATTGAAAGAAGTTTTAAGCCCGGACAAGCAACTCATGGTCTGTCGAGAGCTCACAAAAAAATTTGAAACCATTTACAGGGGATGCATTGATAAGATTATTGAACAAATGAAAGAAGAAAGAGGGGAGTTTGTAATTGTGATCAATGGTTTATGATACTGGATATTATCGACTGGCTCAAGTATGAGATTGTCTGCGGTTTATTTTATGCCGGGTTTTATTTAGGGTATGAGAAAATTTTTGGAATTAAGCCGTCTTTTGTCGTTAATATTATATTTTTTATTTTCGCATTATTAATTGGTAGCATCATCCTGGGTTGGTTTGAAAAAAAACAGACGGTTAATTATCAAAGTTATGAAAAATAAATACTATCTCACCACCGCCATTCCATACGCCAACGCGGATCCGCATATCGGGTTTGCCTTGGAGTTGTTGTACGCGGATGTAATGGCGCGCTATCAGAAATTGATTGGCAAAGACGTGTATTTTTTAACCGGCACGGACGAGCACGGGCAAAAAATGTTAAAGACAGCGAAAGAAGCCGGACAATCCGTTGAAGATTTTGCCAAAGAAAAATCAGCGGTTTATCAGATGCTTGCCGATGAGTGGAATGTTATCAATGACGATTTTGTTCGCACAACCGAAGAGCGCCATATAAAATCCGCGCAGGAATTTTGGCGCCGGTCGCTTGAGACAGGCGACATTTATAAAAAAAGTTATTCAGGATTGTATTGCGTCGGTTGTGAAGCGTTTAAAACAGAAAAGGATCTCGTTAGTGGCAAATGCCCGGACCACAACAAGGCGCCGGAAATTTTATCCGAAGAAAATTTTTTTTTCCGCTTGTCAAAATATCAAGAGCCGTTGCAATTTTTCTTTGAACAAAATCCCGGGTTTGTTTATCCGGCGCATCGTTTTAAGGAAATGAAAAATATTTTAAAAGAAGGACTGGAAGATGTGAGTGTCTCCAGAAACAAAGAAAAGTTGCCATGGGGCATTCCGGTTCCAGACGACGATACGCAAGTGATGTATGTTTGGTTTGACGCGCTGACAAATTATATTACCGCGCTCGGCTGGGGGACCAAAAAAGATAAACTTTTTAAGCAATATTGGCCGGCTGACGCGCATGTGATAGGAAAAGAAATTAACCGCTTCCATTCTTTGTTATGGCCAGCGATGCTGATGTCCGCCGGAGTTGATCTGCCGAAACAAATCGCTGTTCACGGTTGGATGACGGTTGATGGACAAAAAATGAGCAAGACGATCGGCAATGTCATCAATCCGCTTGAACTCACGGATAAGTATAATTTGGATGCGGTTAGATACTTTTTGATGCGCGAAATAGCTTTTGATAATGATGGCGATTTTTCCAATGCAAAATTTTTGGAAAGATATAACGCGGATCTGGCAAATGGCATTGGAAATCTTTCCAATAGAATTTTGACAATGATTGAAAAGTATTGCGAAGGAGTTGTACCCAAAACAGTTGAGGTGAATAAAGAAATAATTGATTTCGCGAAAAAGACAAGTGATGAATATAATGAAATGATGTTGATTTGGCGTTTTGATCGCGCGTTGGAAAGCGCGTGGAAGTTTGTGTCTTATTGCGATCAGATGATTTCAGATAAACAGCCGTGGGTTATGGTTAAGGAAGGAAAAAACGCGGAGGTTTGCGACATGTTGCATCATTTGGCCGAGGGTTTGAGGCACATTGCGGTGATGATTTGGCCGGTGATACCGGAGACATCTGAAAAAATATTTGTTCAGCTCGGCTTGGATGTGTCCAAAGAATTAGCCAAACCGTTGTCAGAACTTCAAAATTGGGTTCAGCTAACGGTTGGTAATAAAATTAACAAAGAAGGGCAACTTTTTCCGCGATTATTGTAATGTCATTGCGAGCCCCGCCTCTGCGCGGGATAAATTCCGCGAAGCAATCTAGTTGTATTTAAATAATTTTATTATGTCTATATTTGATATAGTTTTAATTATAATCATAAGCGGCTTTGGGTTATTTGGATTATGGTTTGGCCTATTGCATACAGTTGGCTCTTTGCTCGGCACGGTGTTTGGTGTTTATTTGGCAAGCAGATATTACGAGCCGATCGCCAATTGGGTTATAAATTTTACGAGTTGGAATCAAAATCACGTTAAAGTAGTAATTTTTGTAATTGTTTTTTTAATAATCGCGCGGCTTGTCGGATTTGTGTTTTGGATTATGCAAAAAGTTTTAAGCATTTTTACCAAGCTTCCATTTATACGAGGTCTTGATAAAATAGCCGGTCTTATTTTTGGTATTTTTGAAGGCGCTTTGGTAGTCGGAATTTCCTTGTATTTTATTTCCAGATTTCCGCTCGGTTCATTTTTTATGAATGCTTTGGGCGAGTCGCAGTTCGCTCCGCCGCTGGTTAAGCTAGCTTCCATTTTAGTGCCGTTGTTTCCCGAAGCGCTGAAAATGTTGCGAAGCACGGTGGACGGGATAATATAAGATATGTTAGACACCCACTGCCATATACAATTTAGCGCGTATAAAGACGACGCGGACGAAGTAATTAAACGTTGCGTTGAAAAAAATGTAATCTTGAACGCGGTCGGATCGCAAAGAGACACGAGCGCCCGGGCGGTAGAATACGCGGGAAAATACGATAATATTTATGCCACGGTCGGATTGCATCCGATCCATCTTTTTAAATCGCGCGTTGACGAAGCGGAAGCAAAGTTTGAGTCGCGCGAAGAAGAATTTGATTATGAATATTACAAAAAGCTGGCGAAGAATAAAAAAGTAATCGCGATAGGGGAGTGTGGGTTGGATTTTTTTCATCTGCCGAAAGGAGTTGGCGGGGAGGAAGTTTTGAAAAAACAAAAGGAGATATTCCTAGCCCAGTATAATTTAGCCAAAGAACTTGGCTTGCCATTAGTCATACACGTTAGAGAAGCGCATGAAGAAATGATTGGGTTGTTGCGGTATCTTGTCATTCCGAGCGAGCAAAGCGACGAGGAATCTCTGTCCAAAAATACAACCGACAGAAATCCTTCACATGCGTTCGGGATGACAAAATCTACCATCCGCGGCGTTATTCACTGCTATACAAGTAATTGGGAAATTGCCGAGCAGTATTTGGATTTGGGATTATATCTTGGTTTTACCGGCGTTATCACATTCCCGCCCAAAAAAACCGATCCGCAAACACAATTGGACTTGCTTGAAGTTGTTGAAAAGTGTCCGCTTGAGCGGATGTTGGTGGAAACAGACGCGCCATATTTGGCTCCGCAGGCCTATCGAGGCCAGCGTTGCGAGCCATGGATGGTGGAAGAAGTGGCGAAAAAGATTGCGGAGATAAAAGGCGTTCCCGAAGAAGCGGTCTTAAACAAAACAACAGAAAATGCGAAGAAATTGTTCAAAATATCTTAATATTCAGATATTTCGGTATTCAATTATAGTGAATTTAAAAAAGCCTTGACTTTACCGGGTTTTTTTTGTAAAATATTGGCGTCGTTTAATGATTGTAATATGGATGAAAAAATCCCGCAAAAATCAAAGAGTAGAGAATATTACTTGTTTGCATTCAAGATAATGGGGGATTTTGGCGCATCAATCGCAATTCCGGTAATTTTGTTTGTGCTGGCCGGCCAATATTTGGATGAAAAATATCACCGCGGTCCGCTATTCACGATTTTAGGA
>ERZ1292640.1207-Hain-H43-02um-R1-1207-length-21438-cov-6_pt1 | contig 21438 bp, 17 predicted proteins | sample MGYA00564404_ERZ1292640 | MGnify/ENA primary metagenome ERZ1292640 (study PRJEB36523, sample SAMEA6512636) | groundwater metagenome | collected 2019-01-08 | study: AquaDiva: Metagenomics assemblies of 32 groundwater samples
ACTTAAACCTAAGACGAGGAACAACGACATTCTACCCATTGATCACCGCCTTTAGTAGTTAAGATTGTTGAGATTGCGCGGGATGATGGTTTTCTCCCACGTGACGGCAGCCCACGTCGTGTCATAATACGAATAGACTGGCTCCGGGCTCTCGATTCTGAATCCCACATTGATCGCGCGGATGCGCTCGATCTGCCCAGGTGTCGTTATGGGTGTTGGGATCCTGTTGTAAACGGAATCATAATACGTAATTCGAAAATAAGTGAGCCCCCAGTTCTGCTGAACCGTCTGCGATCCCACACGCCGAAACAACGGGAAATCGCCAGTATTGCTGGTTCCTTTTACGTGACTGGTGTCGCCGGCGAGATATCGAACATCATTGACAACGGACTTGTTTGTGAGATCAGCAAGAAAACGAATGCCAGTCGAATCAGCCCAGAGGATCTTCTGGCCGGAAACGCGGTGTCCGATTTTGGCAAAATCCGACTCGATCTGGCGCGCCAATTCAACAGCGTTCGTCTGTGTGACAACGCTGAACTGGTTCTGGCACATCGACGAGTTGATATTCGATTGAACGCGAGCGACGGTCAAGGCCAGTATGCCGAAAAGGATTGTTGACATGATGATATCGAGAAATGAAGACATGGCTCATACCCTTCTAGAAATAGCGACGATAGACCGACATATCTCTCATCACGAGTGGAACGACATTCTCGTCGAGATCCTTTGGAAGGTTAGGATGCGTGATCGTTACCGTGACGCCTTTGTAGAACGTTCTCCAGGACGTCATCGTATTGGCATCATCCTCGTCGAGATACTCGATGTTCACGCGTACGTCAAACCATCCGAATCGTGGATTCCAGACTCTCCTTTTGTAGCCGCTGTAGTCGTCAATGTCGTCATACCTGATTTTCGACAGGAAATTGCCGGTGGTTGATGTGTCGACACCACCATTCTCCGTAATTGGTTCAGCACTTCCGTCAGGACCGAAGAAAAACCTTGGTGTGATATCGTTGTAGGAGAATGCCCTTACCCCGCCCAGTGTCCTTTCATCAAACTCCTGCGACAGAACTTCGTCCAACATTGTCTGCCCAATGGAGAGAGCGTCGAGCGTCGCCTCCATTTCAAGGCCCGTTGTGCTGGTGTTGATGAGGGTTGCGTTGACGTTGAGGGTGAGTGTGGAGAGGATGACGAACGCCCCAATGACAAAGCTCACTTGTCCCGTGTTTATCATTTCCCGTGCCTCCGATATTGGTTTCGTAGTCTTTTTGGGCACAAATTATACCATCCATCCCCCTCACGTCTGGATGACATCGCGATCCCACAAGTTGTTGTAATCCTAGGGATTGCGCACTGGGGAGTATTCTGTCAAGTAGGCAGAATCGCCTGCATTCGTTGTTAATTCTACAAAAGACCACGATCCTTGGATCGCGGTTGAGACGTGTAATGGGGGGAGTACTCCAGCAGCAGCAAAACTGAAAGAAAACGAAGGATCAAGCTTCAGGAGAAGTGGGAGAATGTGGGATGGATCAGGTGAGCCGAAAGCTGCTAGGCAACCGAATCAATTAGGTCTGCTTGCACGAAATCTTTCGGGAACAAGAATCCCCCCATCGGCCGAGGAACGAATTACATGCGAGGCGAAAAACAGAGAGATCTTTGTCAGTTGAAGCGTGCTTGGAGCCGCCACACGCAAGGCACTACGCGTCTCCTCCCCTCCAAGAAGATTTCAGCTGCAATGCGCGTGGAACTATTTCAATTCGGCAAGGGACGAAGCCCAGGAGCTCACCGTCCGCCTCGATGGGAACCTTTTCCTCCGACGTAACACTAACGCGCTTAGCCTGGAAGTAACTCACCCATGACAGGTTGATGTGTCTTCCCGAGTAGATTTTTGGGAAGTTCACCAATCGAGCCAGAATCCATTGTTTGTGAATCAAAACGATGTCGAGAAGCCCATCATCCACCTTCGCACGGGGAGCAAAGTTCATTCCACCACCGGCATATCCCCCGTTTGCCGCGACGACACCAAGAAACAAATCGCTTACCGGCTCACGCTCATCGATTGTCACTGTCATCCGCTGCTCGCGATAGCTGGCAACCGTTTGCACCGCAGCTAATCCGAAACCGAGGAAGCCGCCCAGCCTCTTATGCTGCTTCTGGACTCGCTGAACAACCACGGCAGCGATCCCCTGCTGACATTCATTGATGAAGAACCGCTCGACCTCTTGCCCGTTCGGATCACGGTACGTGACTTTTCCGATGTCAATGGCCCGGGCGCGTGTGCCGCAGACATCATCGATCTGGTGATCCAACTGTTCCGGGATGTTGAAGCTCTTGGCGACATCTTGCGCCGTCCCGCTGCAAACGATGCCGAGTTGGCATGAAGGATTGATCATCGTTCCGTCGAGAAAAAACCCGTTCACGACCTCCTGTATCGTTCCGTCACCACCGATTGCGATGACCAACGCCGCTCCCTGCTGAATGGCAGACCGCGTCGAGGACGTCGCTTCAAGCGGCTCGTTCGTCACGCAGACCGAGAAATCACCCTTGAGCCGTCGGCCGATCTCGGTGATGATGCTCTCCTGTTTTCTCCCGGTTCTGCCACCGGAGGATGTGGGGTTGAGAATGAGATGTGTTTGTTTCGGCTGCATTGGGGTCGGCCTTAGCACAATGTCAAGATCTTCAAGCAAGGTGTTCTTGCAGAACGAAGCTACTAACTTTGCTGCGGATTGTCAAATCCGATAAGTTGACTGCGAGCAGTTTCCTCGTTCCAGAAGGCGACGTAAACCGGCCTTTTGTCCATCTCGTGACCGTTCATCAGCCTTCCTAGAAGCCTGAGAAATCGGGCTCTTTCGGTTCCTGCACTCCACCATCATGGCTTGCGGCAGTCGGAAACGCGCTTCGGCCCTTACAGACTGGCGGATCATCTCACTACTGACCGCAGGAAAGTAAGGGTTTCGGCGGTTAGGGCGCGTCTCCGAGGGGGGACGTCGAGACGTCACAACATTTCTGAACCGTTCTTTCTTGAGTTTGTTGAATCTTACTTTTATAATCTGATAGCTCCGGATTTCGACAACCCGTGGAGAAACCTTCGATTCTTCTCACAACATGAAATGGAGAACACCGTGTCCACCAATGAGATTCTTGATTCACTGCAGCGCTGCATCGAGCGCGGGAAAGTCAACAACAAATCCCCTCATCCACCCGACATGAAAGGACAGGATGGCGCCGACGAATTGGCGCGCAAGGCGCTCGACACCGGCATTCCGCCTCAGGATGTGCTCTCAAAGGCGTTGGTCATCGGCATGCAGCACGTTGGAGAGAGGTTTCGCAACAAGGAGATCTTTGTTCCCGATGTATTGATGTCCGCAAAAGCGATGTCAGCAGCTATGGAACATCTTAAACCCTTCTTTGAGTCCAACGCCTTAAAGCATCGCGGGACCGTGGTGATGGGGACCGTCCTGGGGGATTTGCACGACATCGGCAAGAAGATTGTCTCCATGGTCATCGAAGGAGCGGGGTGGGAAGTGGTGGATCTTGGAACGGACGTCTCGCCGGAGAAATTCTTGAATGCCGTTGCCCAGCATCCGGGCTGCGTCGTTGGCTTGAGCGCGTTGTTGACGACGACGATGATCAACATGGAAACCACGGTGCGTCACATCAAGGCACAACACCCCGGCACCAAGATCATCGTCGGGGGAGCGCCGGTCACACACGACTTCGCGAGCAAGATCGGCGCCGATGGATATTCCCCTGACCCGCAAGGCGCGGTGGAGTTTCTGAACACACGTGGTCTCCAGAGCTGAGAATGATCGGCCCCACAGCAAACGACACATATGTCTTTTCACCATCGTTTTCTGACCTGACCGTCAGGCGGGAACTGCTCGAGAAGATACTCGGCTACAAAGGTGGAGGCCCGCCCGACCACGCCGTTCGGGCGGGCACACCCGCAGTTGTCAGCAACCTGATCGAAGAGATCCTTCCTGAAGTCCCAAGCCGAATTTCGGTTCGATGCGGCTTTCGCATCTTGCCCGTCGGCTCCGTATCCGTTGCAAGCGATTCGCTCTCCTGCAATGGCGTCCGATTTACGACAGGAGCGATCATCGCCAAGCGTCTCCGAGCATCAACCACACTCGCACCGTTCGTTGCGACAATTGGTAGCCAGATGGAGGATTGGTCACGTGAGCTCATGGCTGGAGGGGATCCGGTGAAAGGCTTCATTGTTGATGCGATCGCATCCGAGACTGTCGAACAGGTTGCGGAGTGGCTCGAGAAGAGAGTTGCCGAACATGTCAAGCCGCGCGGATGGAACATCACGAACCGCTATAGCCCGGGTTATTGTGGATGGTCTGTCGCAGAGCAGCATGAACTTTTCTCTCTTTTACCGGAGCGGTTCTGCGGAGTCTCATTGACTGTCAGCTCCCTGATGATCCCCATCAAGTCGGTCAGCGGTGTCATCGGCCTCGGACCGACGGTGAAGCGCGATGCCTCCATCTGTTCAATCTGCGATCTGAAGGACTGCTTCAGACGGCAGGATGATCCATTGCCGACTGTTGAGGAAGCGTGAAACCGAACATTGTTGTTGTTGGCAGCTCCAACACGGACATGATCATCAAGATCCCCCGACTCCCGAAGCCGGGCGAGACAATCCTTGGAGGTACCTTCTCGATGGCAGCAGGAGGAAAAGGAGCGAATCAGGCTGTCGCCGCCGCTCGTGCGGGTGGTGAGGTAACGTTTGTTGCAAGAGTTGGCGATGACATGTTTGGCAAGCAGGCTCGAGAGGGATTTGTACGAGACGCCATCAATACACGCTCCGTTTTCACAGACCCAAAAGCCGCCTCCGGCATTGCCCTCATTTTCGTCGATGAGCGCGGTGAGAACAGTATCGCCGTCGCATCAGGCGCAAACGCCGAGCTCACACCGACAGATGTTTCTCAAGCCAAGGATGCAATCACCTCGGCAGATATCCTCCTGCTGCAGCTTGAGGTACCGATTCCGACTGTCGAGGCTGCAGTGAGGTTGGCGACAGAGGCCGGTGTGCGAATCATCCTGAATCCTGCGCCCGCACAGCCGCTCGAAGGGAAAATGTTGAGCCTAGTTTCCATCATCACCCCCAATGAGACGGAAGCCGAGTTGCTCACTGGTATTAAGATCTCGGATGGAACGAGCCTCACGACAGCGGCAGAGCGACTATTGGAAAAAGGTGTCGAAAAGGTCATCATTACGCTGGGCGCCCGCGGTGCCTTTCTTGCAGATAAACATGAAGAACGTTTCATCCCGTCATTCAAAGTCAATGCCGTCGACACGACGGCAGCTGGAGATGTCTTCAACGGGGCACTTGCGGTATCCCTCGCCGAAGAGAAGAGCTTGAGCGATGCCGTGCGGTTTGCCAACGCCGCCGCGGCTCTCTCCGTGACAAGGCTTGGAGCCCAGCCGTCAGCCCCCTTCCGAGACGAAATCGAAGAATTCCTGAATCGTCAGAACTCCTAAACCCTCCTTTTGCAGATTAGAAAAGTTGAGTGCCCAAACCCATCGAAATCGGCGTTCCCATTGAAGAAATCGAGGCCCGACGGGAACGAGTCACGAAAGCCAAGCGATTCGAAACCCCGGATCGTGTCCCTGTTATCCCTGCTGTTGCCCATCGCTTCCTTGTTCCGAAAGTCGGTGTCAGCTTCAGAGACTACTACAGCAATCCCGAAACGATGCTCCGCGCCCAGATTCTCGCGCAGAAGTGGCTGATGGAAAATGTTCGGACCGACGCGTATTCAATTACGGGGGCCTGGGTGGGTGCCTGGACAGACTTTCAAAACACGTTTGAAGCTGGTAGCCTGGGATGCGAGGTCGTTTTTCCGGACGACGATATCCCGTGGGTGCGGAGCGGTTGGGTGAAGGCTGAGCACGACCTGAAGCGACTTGAGGAGATGGATTTCATCCATTCCGGCATTAACGCGCGTCAGGTTGAGTATCGACTGGCCATGATGGCTGTGGCTGAACAATACCCGGTGAGATTCCTCGGCGGGCCGGTATTCTACCCCGGAGAAAATCCTTCCTTAACTCACACATCCGACGGGGTGTTTGGCATTGCCGGCGATTTGATGGGACAGGAAGAGCTGTTCGCCGCCGTCCTCGACCGACCCGACTTCGTCCGCGAATTGCTCCGTATTGTTACAGAGAAGTTGATTCTGTATCTTGACTTCTGCTGGAAGGAGGAACGTCTCCCCACACCGCGCGACTTCGCCTGGACAGATGACCTCGCGATGTCGCTCTCGGTCGATCAGTATCGAGAGCTGGTTCTCCCATTCGAGAAGCAGCTGCGTGATCATTTTGATGGGTATGTGAGCCTTCATATGTGCGGCGCTACTGACCATCTCTTCGAGACATTTGTTCACGACCTGAAGATTCATGAGTTTCAAGGATTCGGATATCAGGTCAATCTTGATCATATCGCATCGGTAATGGGAGGACGTGTTGTACTCATCGGAAACGTCAATCCCATGCTGATCCACTCAGGGACACCGGAACACGTACGAGAGGAAACACGAAAAGTAATCGAGAAGCTGGCCCCGCTGAAAGGATTCATCGTCCAAGATGGAAACAACATTCCCCCCGGGTCACCGGTTGAAAACATCAACGCAATGATGGAAGCTGCAGAGCTCTTTGGCAGATATTGAGAATGATAGGAGGATCGACCAATGAGATTGAAGGATATTGTGAAAATCCGAAAAGAAGCTGCGAAGTTCATGGCGAAAGCACATATCGCACTGACCAAACACGAGAAGGAAAACATTGAAATCGCCGACTTCGGCCTCGATGATATTAAGCACGTCGGGCTCGAGCTTGTTGTGTACGAGAATAACGATAAGTACTGTGCGAAGGAGTTAGTTATGTTTCCGCGGCAAATGTGTCCCGAGCACAAACACCCGCCGCTGAGCGACAAGAACATTGGCAAGCGGGAGACGTTTCGCTGTCGCTGGGGAGAAGTCTACCTCTATGTCGAAGGCGAGCCGACCCCGAAACCGAAAGCAAAGGTTCCGCCAAAATACAAGCAGCACCTCAGCGTTTGGCACGAGATTACACTGAGACCGGGCGACCAGTACACTATCAAACCCAACACTCTGCATTGGTTCCAGGCGGGTGCCAAAGGAGCTATCATATCTGAGTTTTCCTCGACGAGTGTCGATGAAAATGATGTATGGACCGATCCCAACATCAAGCGGATTCCGGTCGTTGAGTAGTCAAGGACAGACATTTGAGTGATATGAGCGAAGACCCATGACCTCCAAGCAGCGTTTCATCGCAGCGCTGGACAGGAAAATCCCCGACCGCCTTCCAGTCACGACGCATCACGTGATGCCGTTCTTTTTGAAGAAATACATGAACGGCATTTCGAACGATGAGTTCTTCGACCATTTCGGTCTCGATCCTATCAAGTGGTTCATCGCCTACAAACCCGACGAGTCGAAAGGCGAATATTATGACCCCAACCACGTTCCCGGCTACTTGGAGGCGCGCCGCATCTCCTCAGACAATTGGAGAATTGAACAGGAAAGCGTCCCGGATCCACGATATGAGACGATTCGGTACAAGTTCGTCACGCCCAAGAAGACCCTCACGACGGTACTGCAGAGCAACGAACACACATCCTGGGTCGTGGAGCGGCTCGTGAAGGAGAAGTCGGATATAGAGATCATCGCCCAATACGCAACCAAGCCGAAGTGTGATGTCGATGCAGTCAATCGGGAAGCACAGGAATATGGCGAACGAGGGATGATCCGGGGTTTCATCAACTTCTTTGATGTCTACGGTCAACCAGGCTGCTGGCAGGACGCGTCTGTGCTGTATGGGATCGAGAGCCTTATCATGGCAACGTTCGAAGACCCCGAATGGGTACATACGTTCCTGAAGGTCTTATTCGAGCGGAAGAAAGTTTTCATCGAATCGTTGCGGGGAGCCAAGTACGACATCGTGGAGCACGGTGGAGGCGATGCGTCATCGACGGTGATTTCGCCCGAAATCTTCGGCCAGTTTGTTGCTCCCTACGATGCCCCGCTCATTGAGCTGGCTCATTCGGTGGGCCAGAGGGTCGTTTATCACACGTGCGGCGGGATGATGCCCTTCCTTGAGAGGCTCGCGGATCTGAAGCCTGACGCGATGGAAACATTCACGCCCGCCTCGATGGGAGGAGACATGGTGCTCGCGGAAGCGAAGCAGCGAATTGGGGATCGGGTGTGTATGATTGGAGGGTTTGACCAATTTCATTACTTCAAGGGCTGTACGCCAGAGGAGACGCGGAAGGCGGTACGCAAGTGCTTCGAGGGCGCGGGCAAAGGGGGCGGATACATCCTCTCCCCATCCGATCACTTCTTCGATGCCGACATCGAATTGCTCAGAGCATTCGCTGAAGAAGCACGACGGTGTGTATACCGCTAGAGACGCGGTCGAAAACCATTCTCAACCGCCAAAACGCAAAGGGCGCCAAGTAAAACGGTCTAATTTTCTTGGCGATCTTGGCGGTAAGATTTTGATCAGTGGCTTTTCGACTGACTTTCTAGGCTCGATTCTGAGAGTTAATCTTTGCCGTGAGTACTGATTCCCTAGTAACTGCTTGCAGCTGTGCCCAAAAGACTAGTGATGTGTTAAAGGATTGAAGCACCGACGTAAGTTACTAAAGTCTGGTATTGCCAAATGACCGGGAGATGAACGCCCACGGGAACGGTTGCTCTCGAGGGGGCCATACGCTCTCACGGATGCGGAACTTCAGATTTGCGGACTCTGGATTGCATGACGAACTAAGCTTGCACACTTTAGCGCTGCTTCCGACAAAACGATGCGGCCGCAAACTTTACTATGAAATCTCATAGTTCAGTTTCAAGCGGCAAACTTAACTATGGATTTTCATAATTCAGATTAGAGCCTTAAACCTAACCATAGAATGGATATTAAGGACTTCAAAGCAGGGTATTTTCGAGGACAATTCCAATACAAGAGCTTCAGCCCATCTCCGAACAATCAAGAATGGACTTGGACGGATCCCAAGATCAACACTCTGCTCTCTGAGGCGAACCTGAGACTCGGTGAGTTGAACGCATTCTCTCTCTATGTACCCAATATCGATATCTTCATTCAGATGCACGTCGTAAAAGAGGCAACGATTTCAAGCAGGATTGAGGGAACGCAGACAAACATCGAGGACGCTCTCGTCAGCAAAGCGGATATACTTCCGGAAAAACGGGATGACTGGCAGGAAGTCCAGAACTACATCGCCGCAATGAATTATGCTATCAATCAACTACAGACGGTTCCGGTTTCAACCCGACTGCTGAAGGAAGCTCACGGACGGTTGATGCAGGGTGTACGAGGTGAAAGCAAGCTACCTGGTGAATACAGGATAAGTCAGAATTGGATCGGCGGAAGCTCACTCAACGACGCCGTCTTCATTCCACCGCATCACACGGAGGTGTCTGATTTGATGAACGATCTGGAGAAGTTCATCCACAACGACCAGATCGACGTTCCTCCGCTGATACGTATTGCGCTTGCCCATTACCAGTTTGAAACCATTCATCCTTTTCTCGATGGTAACGGGAGACTCGGAAGGCTGCTGATCACGTTGTATCTGGTCAGTAACGAGCTTCTGGCAAAACCGACGCTCTACCTTTCCGACTACTTTGAGAAACACAAAGGTCTGTACTACGACAATCTGACGTTGGTTCGTACACAGAATAACCTGGGACAATGGACAAAGTACTTCCTTGTTGGCGTGATTGAGACATCCAGGAAAGGGATCGCGACATTCCAGCAGATCCTCAAACTAAAAGAGCGGATTGAACAGAAGAAGATTGCAGCGATGGGAAAGAAAGTCCCCCGTGCAAAGGCATTGATGAACCTGCTCTATAAGACGCCGACAGTGAATGCCGCGATGATCGAGAAAACGCTGGCCGTCTCGAAGGTAACAGCGAATGCTCTCATCAGAGATTTTGCGAATGCTGGCATTCTCAAAGAAGTAACGGGCTACAAGCGCCACAGGGTATTTGTGTTCCAAGAGTACTTGAAACTGTTCTTGAGCTGAGGAAAAGAAAATGATCGAAGATTTCGAGCAGATGGCGATCGACGTCCTTTGGCATGGGGGCGGATACATCCTCTCCCCATCCGATCACTTCTTCGTTGCTGATCTGGAACTGCTCAAGGCTTTTGCCGACGAGGCCAAACGCTGCATCTACAACTAGTGCCGCTCCAACCCGCCAGAACGCGGAGCGGGCTGGCAAAATGATTGTACGGTAGCCACGCGTTTTGTGTAGTTGGAGCGAGCACTGTGCCTCTTCGTCCGTAAAAGGATTTAGTTGTAGAGGCACCAGCAGGTCACAGAGACGCATGTCATCAACACAGATGGGTCGCTACAACGCTCGGAGAAGAAAAGCCTGAACATCCTGGCGGAACTTCGAAATCGACGGGGAGTCCCGATGTGCCGCGGGCTCATCGACAAAAGGAGGCTAAAGAATGTCAACACACGACGGGATGGTATCTAAGCTTAACCGCGATCTGCGGTTCTTTCCGGTGATCAATGCCAATCCGACGAGATTGACGCTGGAGCAGATCGAGTTTTACAACACTCACGGATACCTCTCGCCATTCCGAGCCTTTGACAACCAGGGTGTGTCGACCAACCGCACCAACTTTGACCAAATCCTCCAAAAATTCATCCAGGCTGGAAAGGACGCCTACGCCATCGATCGGTATCACGATCGCTTCGCCGCCATCCACGATCTCGCGACTGCTCCTTCTATTCTGAACATCGCTGAAGACCTTCTCGGACCAACGATCATTTGCTGGGCAACGCACTATTTCTGCAAACTACCCGGAGATGACAAAGCAGTGTCGTGGCACCAGGATTGTTCCTATTGGCCATTGACTCCGTCGAAAACCGTCACGGTCTGGCTTGCCATAGACGATGCGGATCGTGAGAATGGCTGCATGCAGGTGATCCCGGGGTCACACTTGCAGGGGCACGTGAGTTTCAGGGAGAGCGATGAATCCGAGCATAATGTGCTGACGCAGACTATCGAACATGCGGAGCACCTCGGCAACCCGCTGGACATCGTGTTGAAGGCGGGTGAGTTCTCGATCCACTCCGATCTCCTTATCCACGGCTCACGTCCCAATCGTTCAAATCGCCGTCGCTGTGGACTAACGCTTCGTTACTGTCCCCCGGATGTCCGCGCGTACTGGGACTGGAACCAGAAGAGCATCATTTGTCGCGGCACGGACCCGAGCGGACACTGGGGGAACGTACCGCGGCCGAGCGATGGGGAAGACGTTACGCTGTAAATCACATCGGTAGGACAGGCATTCCTGCCCGTCTTTCTCCTCATTCAGAATAGTCGGGACAAACAAGAATGTTTGTCCCACCAGCAGACATCACAAATATGAAAAAGAAAGGCATTCTCAATCCTGAGCTTGCAAGGATCATTGCAGCAATGGGGCATGGCGACAAGCTTGTCATTTGTGATAGCGGGCTTCCGATCCCTCGCGACAAACCGACAGTAAACGTGCTTCTTACGCTGGGCATCCCACGCTTCATCGACACAGTCAAAGTTGTCCTCGAAGAACTTCACGTCGAGCAGGCCATCATTGCCAGCGAGATGGAAAAAGCAAGCAACCCCCTCTACAAGGAGCTCAAGACCGTCCTCGCCGGTAGTCCTATCAAAAAGGTCTCGCACGAGAAGTTCAAAGAGATTGCGCGGACAGAATCAGATGTCAGCTTTGTTCGCACCGGCGAGGCGACGAAGTATGCAAATGTGATACTCGTGGCCGGGGTGGTATTCTAGCGCAGTAACGTTGTTGTGCGGGGCATGAACTCACGCACACGACGCTGTCACGGAATTTGACCCCGGGTCAACAGGTTACAGGACACACAAAAGAGAGATTCATCCAAGGAGAAGGCAGATAGTGCAAGAATTCCTCGATTCAAAACTCAACGAACGGAAGAAGGCTCTTCACTTCACGGGCAAGAGAAAAGGCGTCGGGGTCCTCGGGTTGCACGAGGGCAGGACGCTCCTTGTTGGCCTCAACCGGGCAAACCTCGCGTATCCAGTGGCCGGCTGCGACCTCGAAGAACGAAAAATCGAAGAGGTACGGAAGGAGCTTCCGGATCTTTTCTACACCACGATCTATAAAGAGATGCTCGCCCGGCCTGATGTGGACATCGTCGCCATCTATACGCCCGATGCAATGCATGGAGAACACATCGTTCAGGCCTTCGAATCCAGCAAAGATGTTATCTGCACTAAGCCCTTCCTCAACACGATGCACGATGCGAGAAAGGTGTTGGAGGTAGCCCGACGGACGGGCCGCAAGTTGCTGGTCGGACAGAGCACGAGGTTCTTCGAGTCCTTCGCTCGTCAGCGAAGATCTTACGAGCAGGGACATCTGGGTGAGCTTGAGCTTGTTGATGCCCACTATGTTCATAGGATGGACTGGTTCTACGAAAAAAGCCCATGGGCAGCAACGGACACGGATTGGATCTTTCTCGGCATGAGCCATCCGATCGACCTCGTGCGCTGGTACGTGGGTCCCGCTGCGGAGGTTCACGCGTTCGGCTCTACTTCTGCGCTCGGCAAGCGGTACGGCTTGAAAGGGTTTGACGTCTATGTGGTGAATCTGCGATCCAAGAGTGGGAAGATCGCTCGTGCGATGGGCCATTATGGTTTGAAGGAGCTCCCCAGCGCCCGCAACGCGATTGAGCTCGTCCTCTATGGCACGAAGAACACGAGCCTCGCGCAGTACCACGACATGAAGTTCCGATATACAGCAGACGATGGAACAGAGGTGTGCGAGGACCCTCTTTACGAATACCGGCACTACTATTTTAACAGCAAGATCCACGGCATGCATTACGGTGAGTTCGCCAACTACACCGACTACTTCGCAGACGCACTTATCCACAACAAGCCGTACTCACCGAACCTCGAAGAAGGCATCGAGACATTCTGCGTGATGGAAGCAGTCCGCCGCTCGGCTCAGAGCGGTCAGCGGGTGCAAATCGCCCCGTTGCTAGAAGAAGCAGGCCTGTGAGCGTGTAGATTCCCGAAATCTTCAAGCGGTCTGCTCCATGAGATTTCGGGAATCTTCCTTAGCCCTTGAACCCTTGGAAGGTTTCAGTAGGACTACTTAATCGAAGCTCTAAGGACTCCGCCTTCCGTTAAGGAAATCGGCTCCTTAACGCGAACCAGCGTTTTTCCTTCCTCAAAGTCCAGAGTGGCTGGTATTGACTTGCCATTCATCGTAACCCGTAGCTCCGTGGGCTTCTCTTTCCCTCTCCCGAGCGCGAGAGTCTGCAACTTCAGACTTCCATAATCCGTCCGCAATTCCACATTCCGTATGCCGCCTACCGACTTCTGACTAAAACTTCCCCATCCCGTGCCCATTGACCAGAAGGTCTTGAAGCTATCTTTTGAGTTGACTGGAAGAAACTCAAGCCGTTGCGCCGGTCCATCACATTGATAACCCGTCAGTGCGAGGAGCACTGCCCAGCTTGACATCGCTCGAGCATAGTGATGTCCGCATTCTTCCTCATCCCACGGATTGCGGTGCAGACCGTTGTAGCGATCCCGCACCGCTTTGACAACTTCCAGCCCCTCTTTCACCAATCCGTTATAGATGAGGATTGCTGCTACCTGATACTCGATGCCCGTCCACACTTCATCACTGTACACAAACGGCAGCGCCGGACGATCGCCGTGAGGCCATGAACAAAGCAGCAGGCCCGCTTCATTATTGAGTGCATAGACACGCTGCACGTTTGCAAAATCCGTCATCTGCTTTTTGAAATTGTATTTGAATATCGAAGCGGCCGCCGTTCGAACGTGGATGGGACTCAGTACGTGGCCGAGTCCGACAGCGTGCGCAAGATACTGACCGAGCAATTGATCGGACAGACACCCCTTACCGGACTGATACTTTACATTCACCATCGATGTATCGAGCGCGGGCTTTTTGTCGCCAGGAGTCTTCTTGCAGGCGCAGTCCGAACCACACTCCTCGCTTTCAGGAGAAATCAGATGCTTCGGCACTTGAAGACCTTTCAACACATACACATCCTGGACGTAGTAATCCTTGGCCCAGAGCTTCTCGTCGTAAAGCGCGGATCCTTGTTTGAAGAGTGAGAGATATTCTTCTGCTTTGTCTGCCTCACCGAGCGCTTTGGCCATTTCTGCGGCAGCCTTTAAGGCCGCCAGATACAGGCTTCCCGTCATTGTATTGGGTCCGTAGAACTCGATGTCGTACGTGTTATGCTGTTCCCCTTCCATCATCCCATTCTTGTCGGGGTCCCACGGCATCGATATCTGCTCTTTCGTCCATTCGAAGCCTTTGGGTGGAGGATCGCCAGCTCCGCGCCATGCAAATTCGAGGGCGAGTTTCACCTTCGGCCAGAGCTTCTGCAGCCACTGAGTGTCCCCCGATATCCTCCACTCTCGATACACCCTGACAATCTCACCCATCTGGCCATCGGCACACGCCTTGAATTTCCACCAGTAGTCGCCCAGCGGGATCAACGTTCGAAACGTCATATATCCGTTCGGAAGCGTATTATGCAGGAAGGACGTCTCGCGCATCGACCGCTCCAGTTGCGGGAAGAGGAACGCGAGCGTCTGTTCATAGTTCCACACATGCGTGCAGTTGAGCGGGCAGCAGCCGCCGTTGTCGCTGTTGCCCTCGAAACCGAAGAACGATCCATCCTCGAGCAGCACGCCGACATTCGTCTTGAGCGTTGACATTTGACTCGAGACAGCATCGATCACGTATCCTGGGAGAGTGGAGTTGAACAGAGCGCTGTGGAAAGCCCGCGTCTGATGTTCGAGCCTTTGCTGATTCTTGAAGAAATATCCGGCTACCTCCCAGGCGCTTCCAAATTTCCTTGCGACATAATTCTTCATCATCTTGCCGCGGACTTCTGCTTCCCCATTCCAGTAGTTCTCTCGATTAGGGAAGTACCAGGTGATCAGCATGGGCAGCGTGACGGATCCTCGGGGTGGCACGGTTGCGTGGAGAATCATGCTCCCCACATCTGAACGCCACTCATCGGAAGAAAGTGTATCTCGCACATTTTTCACACGACCGTCATCGGAAAAGTCATCCCAAAATACATGACATTGATCCCACCATCCGCCGCGGTACCACCTCGTGACCACATCCAAATCGTCCCACGTCGTGACAAGACTCATCGAGCCGAAGTTCGGATCATCCGGTTTTACTTTCAGGGAATACAACACCAGCCCGCGGATTCCCACCCCCTCGCTGAACTCATTGACATTCCTGCCCAGCCCTGGTCTCTCCCCTTTCACATTCGTGTACTTGTTACCGATGGGATTGGAGAGGCTTGCCGCCAACGAGACACGGACTGTGTCGGAAGACGGATTGGTCAGCTTCCACGAGAAGAAGGCAAGGGGAAGAGCGCTATCGTCGACGTTCAAAGGAATGAACGGATTCCACGCTTCCAACTCGACTCGCACGGGCAAGTTGCGATCTTTGAAGCGGATTGTCGCGAACGGATACTCTCCTTTGAACTCAGCTTCATCTAGTCGAGGGAGACCAGAGAGCAGGCGCTGCGGCACACCGTGTCCGCCGCCTCGGTAAGGAGGCATCACCTGTCGCTCAAGCACTCGGGCAACAGGCTTTCTCTTAGCTTGCTGAGCCCAAATCGCAAAGAACGAGAAATCTAGCCGGCCCCCTTTGTCTGGCTTGTTGAAGATCTCCCAATCGCGCAAATCCCCTCGTCCCCCGAGAGAAATCGATCCCGTCCCAATTCCTCCGATCGGAAATGCTATCTCTTGCAACGCGAGACCGGAAAACGTGCGTTGGCTCTTTGGTTGAGCGGAAGCAACTTGACCGACGATGATGCCCAACACCGTCAGACGAAGAAGCGTGGGCATCAAACCTTTACTTCTGGTTTTGGAGAGTTGCATGATGACCTCCCTTGTTTCGTTCTATGTGTACTTCAAGTGCAGTGTTACCTTTTGCCCTGCCGGTAGACGATAGCGAGCCCGCTGCAATGGAGCCGGACCGGCGAGGCGCTCGAGCGGCACCTTTTCTTTCCGGTCGATGGCGATTTCCCCTTCCCCACTCGGCGGCGCTTTGATCGTGATTTCCCTTTCTCCCATCAGCCCCTGTGTGCTAATTGCGATTGGACCTTGGGTCGTGTGCGCGGTCAACTCAAGGCGCTCAATATCTGCAAACTGGGGAACGATCTCGTAACGACGGAATCCCGGCAGCCGGGGCTTGATTCCTGCGATGCTCATGTAAAGAACATACAGGGGAACCACGGCACAGTGACTCCATTGAGAAGACGAGTCAGGCTTCACCTCCCAGAATTCCTGCAAGGTGTTGTTCAACCGCACAGAATCCATTGTTGCCCAGCGTTTTCGCAGGTCATTGACGACGACATCACCTCGGCCACCCTTCGCAAGCGCCCAGAGCCGCCAGCCAGCATTCGCCGGATAGGAAAAGCCCATTTCAGGTGGCGTCTCGGCAAGCACGTCTATCGAAGGCAGAGCCTTGCCTCCAGGGCATTGATCGAAGAGAATTCCCGTCGCAAGGGAGCGATCGGACATGCGAACTTCCCTCTCCTCGTTGAGCCAGGGGAGATTATCGACAAAGATGTTCCGCCGGCGATCCCAGAATTTCTTGACGGTCGCCTTCAAAATCTCCCCGCCAAATTGCCTGGCGGCCCGTTCCCACGTTCGATCGCCGAACGATCTGCAGAGAGGCGCAAGCGCATGTTCGAGCATTGCAGCAGTGTAGAGGTTGAATGCGCACTGCTTGTGACGCTGACGCTTAAATGCATTGTGATCGATGTAAAGAGAGGGAGTACCCAGGTTTTCAACCGGCAGCAACCCATCCTTCCCCTGGATTGATTTCAAGTACTGGAAGAATCGAAGCAAGCGCGGATACGGTTCCTTGAGCGCATCGAGGTCACCCGTGTACAGATAATGGTGCCAGCAATCAAAATTGAAGCCAACACCGTGATCAATCAGAGGACCCCAGAATGTCAATTGAAGTTGGCGCTCCATCAATCGCGCCAGCCTGTCGTAGGCCGGCCAGCAATCCAGGAAGTAGCCATCGAGCGTGATTCCCTGGCTGAACGTGGTCATGTAGCGCCCAGGCAAACGCGATTCGCCGAAGGCCAGATAGATCGCATGCAGTTGATGGCTTCCGTCGCCGCTGTACTGTTGACGCTCGCGCGCCATGCCATCGACGACCGTCTCCTGGGCTGAGTTGTTCAGCGTGTTGACCGATGCCTGGAATAAACGTTGAAGGCTAGGCTCAGAACACGAGATCCCTGGGTTGTGCGGCCAGGGAAAAACTCTCCGTCGAACTCCAATGTCCCTCACGACTACTTCCCCACGCGTGCTGTGAATGTGTAACTGCATCCAGCGACAGCTCTCGAAATCAAACGTCTCGAAATAATTCACACCCTGATTGCAGACGAAGCGCGTCCACGCGTAAAATTGAGTATTCAGAAGCGCTGGCCCGCCAACCGCGTGCGCCTCCTGAACCATAAGCTCAATAATCGTGCCTTCAGGAGCCTCGACTGTACAATACGGCCACCCGACGATCTGTTCTTCGAATTCAAACGTCAGCGCCGCCGCACGCGTGCCATCCAAGTTCACCTTCCACGATTGCGGACCGTTTTGTGTTGCGCATGGAATGCGGATCGCCTCAAAGGAATTCGGCGTCATAGTTTCAAAGTATTCCTGCGGGGGTCTGCGCCACTCGATCCACAGAGATTCGCTCAACTGTTTTGCCGGCACGGTGATCTCGTTCAGTAACGGAATGCTTCGTAGACGCAGCTCGGAGATCTCTTTTGTGCCACGAATCTCCATGGCGTAATCGGGATAGCTCGCGCAAATGGGCGGCTTATCCGGCGGGCAACCTAGAGGCATGGCCGGGATCCAGTCGCTCCCGGGTTTGAACTCACTTGTTGTCGTGCCGTACGGATATAGGCGGGCATCGAACTCTTCCTGCAGTGAGCGCACGTACCAACGCTTGTACTGGCCCGGTTTCCAGCTGCGCGCGAGATGTGTCTGCCACGATGAGTCCGACACAACCTTCTCGAGCTTTCCGTCTGTGCCTTCAACATCGAGGGAGAAAAGGAAGCCCGGTTTCCCGATGGGCCACGTCCCATCGCCGAGACCGTAGTAAAGGACCTCTGCACCAATTACATTTTCACCTTCGCGGAGAACGCCGCTGAGGTCAAGCGGATCAACCTCAACCCAACGAGGATCAGATGGGGCCGGTCCCCATTGAATCCGCCTCCCGTTCACGAACAGGCGATAGCGGCTATCCGCAACTATGCGCCCTACGGCCTTGTTCGGTGCTGCAGGCAGCGTGAGCGTGCGACGGAAAAGGACAACGGTGTTGCAGAGAGTGCGTTCAGACGGGTACCAGATCCATTGCGCCGGGCTTAGATCGATGGCCTGAGGTGAAGGATGCTTTGACTCGGGAAGCGAAAGCTGGTGGAGAGTTGATTTGCGTGACTGCGCCAGACCTTCATTTGAGAGGGGTAAGAGAGAAATCCCTAGTCCCCCGAGCGCGGCATTTCGAAAGAAGTCACGTCGAGATATTCGCTGCCGCTTGGATTTGCGCCGCCTGGTTTTCATTGTCGATACCTATTTGATGTAGGACGGGACGCCTGTCCTGTCTGTCCTTGACCATGCTGTCGGGTCAACGTGCTAAAGGACGAACGTCCCGTCACGGAATGAAAGGAAAAATCAAGACGAATAGTCCAATGTGAGATTCCACCTTTTTGGTCGACTCGGCCTGCCCGACTACACACCGAAGAATTCGGGGCAAGCCGTTCAGGCGGGCGAGTCGACCTACATCGAGTTTACTTTGTCAAGTACCTCAAGGAATTCGCCAAGCGCAAGATCCCAAGAGGCTGCTGCTTCTGACCGACCCGATCACTTGACTTCGAAGCTTGCTTTCGCTCGAATGTCCTCGGACGAGCTCCCGACCATCACCTCGATCGTTCCCGGCTCGACGACATACTTCATTTTTGCGTCCAGAAACTGAAGCTCGTTCGTGGTCAGTTCGAAGCTGACGCTTTTCTTCTCGTTCGGCTCCAGCGTAATCCTCTTGAACCCTTTGAGCTCTTTGACGGGCCTCGTTACGCTCGCCACGGGATCCCGCAGGTAAAGCTGAACAACTTCGTCCCCCTTTCGATCGCCGGAGTTCTGCACATCAACGCTTACTCGAACTTTCCCATCCGGCCCGATTTCCTTCGGCGTGATCTGTAGATTGCCGTATGTGAACGTCGTATAGCTCAAGCCGTAACCAAACGGAAACAAAGGCTTGCCGCTCATATCGGTATAGTCATCGCCCCGACCGGTTGGTTTGTGGTTATAGTAGAGCGGCACTTGGCCGACAAACTGTGGGAAGGTGATCGGCAGCTTGCCACCCGGGTTGTAGTCGCCGAAGAGCGCATCTGCGACAGCATTTCCGCCTTCCTCCCCGGGATACCAGGCCTCGAGGACCGCCGAAACTTTGTCAATCCAATTCTTCATCGTCACGGCGCTGCCGTTGATCAGCACGACAACTGTGGGCGTTCCTGTCTCTGCCACCGATTTGATGAGCCGTTCTTGTTCGCCGGGCAGATCGAGGTTGGCACGGTCATAGCCCTCCCCCTCAATGATACCAACTGAAACGACCGCCACATCGGATTTCCTTGCGGCATCTGCCGCTGCCTGAATCCTCGGATCAGTCTCACGCTTGAGATCCCACACGAGGCTCGCATAGGCCCAACCTTCGTTTTCATAGTATTCCATGCGAATGTCGTATTGACGCCCCGCTTCGAGTTTGAGAGTCACGACATCAAGCGTTGCGCCTCGGTCAAACCAGCTCTCGATTAACAGCTTGCCGTCGATGTAGAAACGAAGGCCGTCGTCTGTGCTCGCGCCGATTGCGTAGGTGCCTGAGGCCGTCGGCACAAGCTTGCCCGTCCATCTTGCAGAGAAATGTTCGGAGGCGATGGTTGAATCTGGCGATCCCATTGCCCACTCGAAATTAATCTGTTTGTCGACTCGCACGATGGCAGGTGGACCGGACAAATTCTTGTTCTTGAAATACTCACCTTTTAGCCCGTGCTCTCCCGGCTTCGCGTCCGGAGGAACCAGGTACTCAGAGGGTATAGGCGGCAAGGAAGTAAAACCGACATCGCACCCTTTTTCGTGATACACTGTCGTTGCCGATCCCAATTCATTCCTGATGCCATCGAGAATGGTCACGGTCTTCATTCCATATCCGCTGTAGCCGCCAAGCTTCACGACGTCCGCGTTCGGACCAATCACCGCAATGGATTTAATCTCCTTCATGAGCGGCAGGACGTTTCCTTCATTCTTAAGAAGGACAATCGCTGCACGGGCAGCCTCACGTGCGAGCGCGCGATGCTCAGGCGCATCATTGATTGCTGCCGCGGCCTGGGGATCTACGTACGGATTTTCGAACAATCCCAGCCGGAACTTTGCGCGAAGGATGTTCTTCGTTGCCTCCTCGATCGCTTTCTTGGAAACTGATCCATCCTTCGCAGCTTCAAGCAGCGGGGCACCGTAGAAATAGATGTCGGGCAATTCCATATCGAGTCCCGCTTCGACGGCTCTGATGGCGCCCTCCTTTGGCGTGGCAGCTACAAAGTGTTTGTTCATGATACCTGCGACTGATCCGTAATCAGAGACAACGAAGCCTTTGAAGCCCCATTCTTTTCTGAGGACATCCGTCAAGAGCCATTGGTCAGCAGAACACGGCACATCATTCGCGGCGTTGTAGGATGCCATGACAGACCACGCGTTGCCTTCCTGAAATGCGGCTTTGAACGGCGGGAAATAGACTTCACGCAGCTCCCGCTCAGAGAAAAAGACCGGGTAGCTGTCGCGTCCACCATCCCCCACGTTCGCAATGAAGTGCTTCGGCGTTGTGATAACACCCTCGTTCTCGATGCTCTTGCAGAATGCCACCGCCATTCGGGATTGCAGATGAGGATCCTCGCCGTACGTTTCTTCAACCCGGCCCCATCGGACATCGCGCGCCATGTTGACCACCGGCGAAAGGACCTGTCGAATACCACGCGAGCGTGTCTCTTTGCCGATCACAGTTGCCACGCGAGCCATCAGATCCGTATCCCACGTGGCAACCAACCCGATTGCTTGCGGGAAACTCGTTGCATTGTTCGCGACAAGTCCATGGAGTGCCTCATCGTGAATGATAATCGGAATCCCCAGCCGCGTTTTCTCCATCGCGAGCTTTTGGATTTCATTTCCCTTTTCTGCTGCCTCCTTGGCGACGTATGACCTGAGCAGAGGACCCACACCTCCGAGACCGTTCACAGTGAGATTTTTGCCCCACTCGATTTTCCGAAGCGTGCACTGAAGCTGGGCGATCTTCTCCTCGATC
>ERZ1292640.1208-Hain-H43-02um-R1-1208-length-21418-cov-5_pt1 | contig 21418 bp, 13 predicted proteins | sample MGYA00564404_ERZ1292640 | MGnify/ENA primary metagenome ERZ1292640 (study PRJEB36523, sample SAMEA6512636) | groundwater metagenome | collected 2019-01-08 | study: AquaDiva: Metagenomics assemblies of 32 groundwater samples
GTACTGCTTGACGTACCCGCCGATGGCCTCCACGCCCGCGACGTTCCGGACCCCCTTGAGCTGGGGCCGGATGATCCAGTCCTGCACCTCGCGCAGGTAGGAGGCGAGCTCGACCTCGGTCTTGAGCCGCTGGCCTTCCGCGGTCAGGTACGAGCCATCCGACTGCCAGCCCGGTTTGCCGTCAACGACCGTTGCGCCCTTGCCGTGCGGGTGCTCGTACTCGACGGTGTACATGTAGATCTCGCCCAGGCCCGTGGCGATCGGGCCCATGACGGGATCGACGCCGGGCGGGAGCGATTCCTTGGCCTCGCCCAGGCGCTCGCCCACCTGTTGGCGGGCGAAGTAGATGTTTACATCGTCCTCGAAGACCGCCGTGACCTGCGCGAACCCGTTGCGTGAGAGCGAGCGCGTTGATTGCAACCCCGGGATGCCCGCCAGCGCGTTCTCGATCGTGAACGAGACCTGCTTCTCAACCTCGAAGGGCGAGAGGGAGGGCGCGACGGCGTTGATCTGCACCTGGTTGTTGGTGATGTCGGGGACGGCGTCGATGGGGAGCTGTTTCAGTTTGTAGACGCCCACCGCCGCGACGACGGCCGTGACGATCACGATGAACCAGCGGTTCTTGATGGAGAAATGGAGCAGTGCTTCAAGCATGGGTGTTTCCTCTGCGGCGTCGGGGCGTGGGGTTCAGTGCTCGTGTGCCGCGGAGCCCTTGCCGAGCTCTGCCTTGAGGATGAACGTGCCGGCGATGACGAACTGCTCGCCTTCGACAAGGCCGCTGGTAACGGGAACAAGCCCGCCCACGGGCTTGCCGAGCGTGATGGCGCGCTTGGCGAAGGTGTTGGGTTCGTTGGGGACGGGGACGAAGACCGCCGGGCCACCCTCGACCGTCTGGATGGCCTCATCGGGCACGGCGACCACGGGGGCGGGGTCCTGCCCGTCGGGGGCAGTCAGGACAATCTCCGCTTGCGCGAACATGCCGGGCTTGAGCGCCAGCTCCGCGACCGGCACCTCGATCCGCACCTGGGCCGTGCGCGTTGTCGGGTCGACCAGCGGGGCGATGAACGCCACGGTGCCCTCGAACTTGCGTACCCCTTCGCCGGTCGCCGAGCCGACCGTGACCCACGCTTTGGCGCCGGTGGCGATGCCCATGAGCTTGGCCTCCGGCACATCCGCGAGCACCCAGAGCGGCCGGGTGGCGGCGAGCACCATCAGCGAGTCGCGGTCGGGGTTGACGATCTCGCCCAGCGTGACCTCGCGCTGCACGACCATGCCGTCGATGGCCGCCTTGATGGCGTAGCGCGGCGCGATCTCGCCGGACGACTCCAGGGTCACGACCTCGCTCTGCTTCATGCCAAGAAGGTGGAGGCGGTTCTCCGAGGCCATCGCGGCGGACTCGGCCGCCTTCACGGCTGCGATCGCCACTTTGTACTCGGCCTCGCGCCGCTGTACCTCGGTGAGCGAGATGCCCTGCGACTGCTCGAAGAGCCCCTTCGCCCGCTCCCAGGCGACCTTGGCAAGGTCGACGGCCGGCCCGGCGGTCTGGACCGCCGTCTTCTTCTGGAGGAAGTCCGCCTGGGCCTCGCCAAGCTCTGGGCTCTCGACGATCAGGAGTTCCTGTCCGGCCTTGACCACGTCGCCCAGCCTGACCTTCACCTCTACCGCGCGTCCACGCAGCGGAGAGCCGACGTGCGCCATCGCCTCGGTGTTGAACGCCACGCGGGCAGGAGTGACCACCGTGGGCTTGAGCACCCACAGCTGCGCGGCCTCGACCTTCACGCCGTACCGCTCGATGGCGTCGGCAGCGAGCTTCACCTCGTCGGTGTGCTCTTCTTCAGTGGCGCCGTGGTCATGCCCGGCGTGCTCGTCCGCCTTCGCGGTCTGCTTGCTCGGGGGTGCGTGGTCGTGGCCGTCACCCTCGGTGTGCTTCTTGCACCCGGCAAGTACGCACAGGGCCAGGAGCGACAGGACGGCGCTCCCGGTGCTAAGCCAGTGAATCGGATGTGGTTGCTTCAGACGGGGTGTGTTCATGGTGTCTACCTCAACGCCGGCACGGGCCCGGCGGTGCGTGTCTCAGGGGTTGCGGTGAGCGGACGAAACGGGTTGACGTGCTGCGTCGGTCGCTGCGGGCGGCGGGATGGGCGGTGTGGGTGAGTGCGCCATCGACGCCGCGACTCCCGGGCCGCCCACGGCCCGCTGGAGGCGAACGAGCGCGCTGGCGGCCTGACGTTCCACCTCGATGGATTGCGCTTGGGCTACGCGCAGATCCTGCTCCGCGAGGAAGAGCGGCGTCACGTCCGTCTGTCCGGCTCGGTAAGCATCCTCGGCCAGTTGCCGACGCTGCTGCTGCAGGGGGATAAGCTCGTTCTGGATTCGAGAGAGGTTCGACTTGCTCGCGGCCAGCGTTTGGAACGCAACGCGGACCTCCTCGACGATCTTCCGCCGGGCGAGCGTCAGATCGTGACGGGCTTCAATCTGCTCCGCCGTCACCCGGGCGCGGCGGGCCTGGCCCATGTCGAACACGGGGATGGGCGTCGAGACCGATGGCCCGACAGCCCAGTCATCATCACGAGTGGCGTCGACCCCGACGCTCGCGCCCTCCCACGGCAGCAGACTCACCAGCGCTTCGTCGTCCCCAAGGGCCTTGAGGCGCCACGCGATCGCTTGGACCTCGGGCCGATGTTGCAGCCCCGCGTCGACCCATGACGCCTCGGGTTGATCGCCGATCGATGGCGACGTCCACGCGTCGAGAGTCCAGGTCGCGGCCGCGGAGGGCTCGCCGATCAGACGGGCGAGCCTCAGGCGTTCCTCGCGCTCCGTGAGCCGGACGCCATCGATTTCGACCAGCAGTTCCACACGCTGCGCGTTCAGCGTCGCCACGTCCGCCCGGGTGCCTTCTCCGGCATCGAGGCGGGACTTGGCGGTCGCAACCAGCCTTTCGATCAGGGAAAGCCGCTCCTGGAGCAGAGGAACGAGCGCCGCCGATGCCTGGACGGCCGTGTATCGCTCCTGCACTTCGCTTGTCACGTCCAGTGCCGCCGTGACCGCGTCGGCAGCGACTTGCCGCAGGCGGTTGTCCGCCGCGCCGGCCCGCCGAGGGATCTGGAGTGCCTGGACGAAGTCTTGGGCAAGCGACGCCTCGATCTGCGGCTCGCCCGGGCCCCAGCGGAGGACGACGTTCAGCACCGGGTTCGGGAGCAGTCGCGCCTGATCCGAATCGGCGACGGCGATGCGGATGCGGGCCATCGCTGCTTGGAGCCCGGGGTCCGTGGTCACCGCGCGACGCACGGCTTCGGAGAGCGTCAGCGTTGCTCCCGACCCGCCCGGTTCGTCTACTGGGCCGCCCTCAGGTCCAACCGCACGAAAAGTCACGGGTTCACCGAGGCCGACCGCCTCCGCAATCGCCCGCTCAGAGGTCGATGCGGCGTCTGGCGGAGCTTGGCACCCAGCCAGAGCAATCGCCATCGTTCCCGCGGCCAACAGGCCGAAACGCCCGCAACGAGGGGTCTCGCCCATGGCGATGGCGCGTTGACCGAACCGGCCTGTTCGTCGCTGATTCATAGAGGGATTCCTGGTCAGCCGCCGGCCGCCACGCGTGGTTGGCGGGCGATCGGCTGCAAGTCGTCTGATTTGGAAGAGGGGACGCTGCGGTGACCTCACGGGCGGGACCGCGTTGGAGTGATGTCGCCGCGCACCGATGGTTCAACGCACCAGCAAGCCGTTGGCAAGAGCGTGCCAATGGCATGAGGTCGCGCGACTCGGCGAGCGTCGATCTGTCAGCTAGACCACGAGAATGACGGTGCGCAGCCGCGCGGTCGTGTCCGGCGGCTTCTCGTTCGCCCGCGGCACGAAATGCACACGGGGCTTCGGCGTGTCGAACACCGCGACGTGATAAGCGATGGCGGCGGCCATCGCGGTCAGCTCTGGCAACTCAATCGCACGCGCCTTCGCGGCCATCTTCGCCGCCGCGTGCGTATCGCTTACAGGCGTGTCCTTGCAGGGATGCGGGGCGTGGTCGTCCGTCGTTTGGGCGTCAGCATCATCGACGGGAACGTCGACTTGATCGCACGCGTCCACGCAAGAGCCGTCGCTCGTCCGCTCGCACGCGAACTCTAACCGGCTGCCCGTCCCATCCTCGCACCGAACGAGGAAAGATGCTGATACCGCCTGCCCCAGCCCGAAGGCGAGGAGACAAAGGACTGCAATCGAGCGTTGAACGAGGTTGCGTCGCATTGAGTGGGCAGAGAGTATACCCATAGCGGGCGGGAATGGTTCGTGCCGAAACTCCGGATTGACTCGTCCGGAATATCGCCGGTCAGGTGGATGGAACGGGGTCCGTTGCCCGGCTCAACGACTCTGGCGGCCTATCGGTGACGACAGTTCCAGGTGAGTGATGCTCCGTGATACTTCCGGGAATGGCGGCTTTGGCTCGCGCCAGGCGGGTGGTGAGGTCACGCCCCCCCAGTAACGAGTACAGGGCAGGGAGCACAAAGAGGGTCAAGAGGTTGTCCGTGACGATCCCGGCGATCACGACCGTCGCCAAGGGGCGTTGCACCTCGGCGCCAACCCCGGTGTTGAGAGCCATCGGCACGAAACCCAAAGCGGCGACCAGGGCGGTCATCAGGATGGGCCGAAGGCGGATGAGCCGCGTTTGCTCGATGGCCTCGTTGACACTCATGCCGTGGGCGATGCGCTGGCGGATCGTCGATACGAGCACCAATCCGGTGAGCATCGACACGCCCGACACCGCGATGAACCCCACCGCCGCCGACACGGTGAAGTCGAGGCCCCGCAGCATCAGGGCGAGCACTCCGCCGAGGGCGGCGAAGGGCACGCCGGTCAGCACGATCGCGGCGTCGCGCCAGCTTCCCACACTGAAGTAGAGCAGGAGCGCGATCGAAGCGATCACGATCGGGACGATGACGTAGAGGCGTCGCGTGGCCCGTTCGTAGTGCTCGAACTGGCCTCCGAAGGTGGCGTAGTAGCCGGTTGGCATTTTCACATCCTGCGCGATGCGTGCCCGGGCCTCGGCGACGAAGCCACCAAGGTCGCGGCCTCTGACGTTCATCTGCACGACCACGCGCCGTTTTCCCCAGTCGCGATTCACGACTGTCGGGCCTTCCGTGGGCGAGATTCGGGCCAGGCGTGCCAGAGGTATGCGCTCGCCCGCGGCGGTAGGCACGAGCAAGTCGCCGATCGCGTCCGGGTCATTCCGAAACCGATCGGGAAGTTCCAACGTGAGGTCGAAACGGCGCTCGCCGTCGCGGACCTGCCCGACCTTGATCTCACCGAGGGCCTGGACGATCTCGAGCACATGCTGAGCGGGTATTCCATACCGGGCGATGGCGTCCTGATCCACCCGAATCTGCAGCACGGGGGACCCGGTCACCTGCTCGGCTGACACATCCTCGGCCCCCGGAATTGACTCGACGATGCCTTGCACCTGTCCCGCCAGCGTTTGCAGTTGGTCAAGATTGTCGCCAAACACTAGAACGCCGACGTCGGATCGGATGCCTGCGATCATCTCGTTCATCCGCATCTCGATGGGCTGCATCATGCTGGAACGGACGCCCGGGAGCACCCCCAGCGCCTCGGACACTCGTTCGGAGAGTTCCGCCTGGGTCTTGGCTTTGGTCCAGCCCTTTCGTGCCTTCAGCGTGATGAACACGTCGTTCTGTTCAATCCCCATCGGGTCGGTGGCCACCGCCGCGGTGCCAAAGCGTGTCCAGATGTGCTCGATTTCGTCGGGGAACTTCTCCAGAACGTAGCGCTCGATGCGCGTGTTGTAGTCCGCGGACTGGTCGATAGACACCCCTGAGAGGCGGACGATGTTGCTCACGATCGCCTCCTCATAGAGGCGCGGGATAAAAGCGGTTCCGAGGCGGGTCGCCAGCACGACCCCGCCGGCCACGATGAGCACGCCGAATGTCACGGTGGTCCACCGGAATCGAAGCGCGGCATGCACGAAGGGCCTATACACCCACTGCACGCCCCGCACCAACCAGTTCTCCTTCTCCTTGATGCGGCGGCCCAGAACGAAGCTGCACAGGACCGGCGTGAGGGTGAGTGAAAAGATCAGCGAGCTCAGAAGGGCAAAGACGACGGTCAAGGCCATCGGCCGGAAGAGCTTCCCTTCGACACCCTCCAGGAGGAGGATGGGCAGGAACACGATCATGATGATGAGCTCGCCGAACATGGTCGGCTTGCGCACCTCGACAGCCGCGTCGCGCACAATATCGATCAGTGGTGTCTTCCCTCCGTGTTCGTTGTCGTGGCCGATCCGCCGCACGCTGTTTTCGACAATGATGACCGAACTGTCTACCACGAGCCCGAAGTCGATGGCGCCCAAGCTCAGCAGGCTCGCGGCGATCCCGAACTGCATCATCAGGCTGAAGGAGAAGAGCATGGCCAGAGGGATCGCGACCGCCACGATCAGCCCGGCCCGAAGATTGCCCAGGAAGACAAAGAGCACGGCGATGACAAACAACGCGCCGATGAGCAGGTTTTCCTGCACGGTGTGGATCACGTGATCCACGAGGTCGGTGCGGCGATAGACCACCTGGACATCCACGTTCGACGGGAGCGACGACCGCACCTCTCTGAGGCGGTCGTCCAACCGGCGCGTGATCTCGTGGCTGTTCTCGCCCATGAGCATGAAGCCCAGGCCCAGCACTGCTTCGCCCTTGCCCCCCGCCGTCACGGCCCCGCGGCGGATCGCGTGGCCTTCGCGTACATCCGCCACGTCGCGTACACGGATCGGCGTCCCGCCTTCGGCCTTGATCACGGCGTTGGCGACCTGTTCGATGTTGGCGGTGAGCGCCACGCCGTGGACGAGCATCGATTCACCTCCCCGGGTGACCTGCCCTCCGCCGACGCTCGCGTTGTTCTTCGCTAGGGCCTCGGTCACTTCGTCGATGGTCAGCCCGTACTTGATGAGCCGCGAGGGCTCAACAATGACCTCGAACTGTTTGACCATGCCGCCCCAGGTGTTGACCTCAGCGACTCCGCGAACCTGCCGGAGTTGGGGCGCGATGATCCAGTCCTGAGCTGTGGTCAGTTCGGTCAGGGACGCCGGCGACTCGCCCTTGCCGACAACGAGGTAGTGGAAGACCTCTCCGAGGCCGGTCGCCACGGGCCCCATTTCTGGCCGCTCGATGCCCTCTGGGAGTTCTACCGTCCCAAGTCTCTCATTGATGAGTTGACGCGCGAAGTAGATGTCCGTTCCGTCCTCGAACGTCACGGTGACCTGCGAGAGTCCAAACTTCGAGACGGAACGTACACCATCAAGGCGCGGGAGCCCCGAGATCGCGACCTCCACCGGCTGCGTGATCTGCCGCTCGATTTCCTCAGGGGAGAGCGCTGGGGCGACGGTGTTGACTTGGACCTGAACAGGCGTGGTGTCGGGGAAGGCGTCGATGGGCAGTTGCGAGAGCGAATGAACGCCCCACGCGATGAAGACAAACGTCCCCAACAGCACGAGAAAGCGGTTGCGCAGTGACCAGCCGATGATCCAGTTCAGCATGAGCGGGCTCCAGAGGCTCCGAGGGTGATCGCGGAGTCACTTCTTCAGATGGTCGACCTCGCAGCACCCTGCGCCAACCGCGTTCTTGAGGATCTCGTTCTTGAGGATGTAGCTGCCCCGGGTGACGATGGTGTCGCCGGGGCTGAGACCGCCACTCACCTCATAGCGGTCGCCCGCGTCATAGGCCAGAACCAGTCGCGCCGGTTTGAAGGTGGTGCCCGCGGCGTCGGACCTTACGAAGGCGATGTTGCAGCATCCTTCCCACTGCACCGCCTCTTTGGGAACGGTGATCGCTTGACGGCTTTCCCCGGCGTTGATGCGGGCGCGACCAAACATGTTGGCCCTAAGGAGCCCCGCGCCGTTGTCGAGTTCCACCCGCGCCTTGAGGGTGCGTGTCTTGGGGTCGACCTGCGTGCTAATCCACGTCAAGCGTCCTGTGAAGGACTTCCCGAGCAGTCCATCCACGCTGACCGCGGCTTGCTGTCCGATCTTGACGACCGCGAGATCGGCCTCGGCCAGGTCCACCAGCGCCCACATGGTGCCCGTGTCGGCGACGGCCAGCAGCGGCTTGCCGGGTTCGACCACTTCCCCCATGACCGCGCCCCGCTCGACAACCATGCCATCGAACGGCGCGACGAGTTCGAGGAGAGAACTGGTGTCGCCGTCATGCTCAACGCTTGCGATGTGCTCCTTCGAGAGCCCCAGGTTGCGGAGGCGCTGGCGGGCGCGATTGACCGCGATGCGGCTCTCGGCCGCCCTGGTTTCCGCTTCCAGCGCCTCACGCTCGATGCCGACGCCCTTCTCGACCAACGCCCGTTCACGCGTCGCGTTGGTTTCCCACAGTTTGGCGGTTTCCAGAGCCTGCAGGAGGTCGCTCTTGGCCGTCCCGAGGTCCGTGGAATCGACGACCGCTAGCACGTCGCCCTTCTTGACGGCCTCGCCGAGGTCTTTTTTCATCTCCGCAACCACGCCGCCGGCGCGTGACGAGAGCCGGGCGTAGCGGTTCGCGTTGTAGGCCAGTTCGGCATTGCGTTCGACCGTGCGAACGATCGGCGCGGCCTGAACCTGAACGAACTCGAATCCGACGGCACGAACAACCTCGGGCGTAAGCAGCGTGACCACTGTGCTCGACGTCGAGCAGGTTACCGAAGGCTCTTGCTGCCAGCGGAGTTCCGCGCCGGCGGATTGAGCGCGAGCCGTCGCCGCCTTGGTGTCGCTCGGATTGCAGATCGCGCACTGCGACTCGGGGGTGTCGTGTTCCTTGCACCAGTCGCCGGCCGCGACAAACGCCGTCTTGAGGAACGGCCTGCACTTCACGCACACCGCCTCAGGAACGCCGTGCTCTTTGCACATGCCCAGGCGGTCGATGCGGGTCGGGTCACAGAAGGGGCACTTCGCCGCCTCGATGCCGTGCGGGCACGGCGAGGCGACCTGCGGGGCTTGGACCGGTTGTGGCTGCGCCCACGCCGAGCCGATGGGGATGCTCACTTCGGCGATACCCGCCGCCGCGAGAACGAGAATGGTGAGAGTGATCTTCATGGCGAGTGTCCTTATCCCTTGCCCTTAGGCTTGTTCTTGAGGTCCGGGTTGCACTCGACGCACTGAGATTCTGGGGTGCTGTGCTCCTTGCACCAGTCGCCCTTGGCCTTGAACGCGGCCTCCAAGTACGGGCGGCACTTGACGCAGAGCGCTTCGGCGATGTCGTGCTCCTTGCAGAATCCGTCGCTTTCGATCAGCGAGGGCGTGCAGAAGGGGCACTTGGCCTTGGCAATGGTGTGCTCGCACTGACCGGCCTGGGCGGGCGTGCTCGCTGAGGTCGGGGTCGTCGTGCCGTGCTCACCGGGCTTGATCTTGTCCTTGAGCTCCGGGTGGCACTGGATGCACTGCGACTCCGGCACCTCGTGTTCCTTGCACCAGTCGCCCTTGGCACGGAAGGCCGCCTTGAGGTAGGGCCGGCACTGGACGCAGAGCGCCTCCGCGAAGCCGTGCTCGCCGCAGAATCCTTCGGACTCGACGAGGCCGGGATTGCAGAACGGACATTTCTCCTGCTTGATCTCGTGCGGGCAGCGGCCCGAGGCGTCCGGCTTCGCAGCGGTCTGGGTCGTTCCGCTCTTGCCGCCGCCATCGGCGGACTTTTTCTCGCATGCCGAGACCAGCCCGACGGCCGCAACGAGAGCTCCGATGATCCACAACTTCATGCTCATGGTCTGACCTCCGCGCCCTGAGGGCGCTCTTGAATGGGGGATGGAATCTTGTCCGGAGCCGTTTCGGGGGCTCCGACTTGGGAACTCAGCCCGTCCGGGCCGACGATCTGGATGACTTTGGCTCGGGCCGCTGCGACCGCGCTCGCAAGCTCGGTCTGGGTGACACGAGCCTCGGTCAGTGTTCGCTGCGCATCGAGCAGGTCGAGGAACGATGACCGCCCGCCGCGGTATCCCTCCGAGGTTTGGTCGAAAGATCGCTGCGCGTCGGGCACGATCTTGTCGCGGAAGGTGTCGAGTTGGGACTTGGCAGCCTCGAACTCTCCGGCCGCGACGGCCAGCCGGCGCAGCAGGTCGTTCTCGATGCCGGCGCGCTCCTGCCTTGCCCGCATGAGCTCGAATCGGGCCGAGAGGCCGTCGCCTTCACGGGCATCCCAGAGTGGAACGGTCATGCCGACCCCCACATCGACAACACCGCTCTGGATCTCACCGTTGTAGCCGACGCCGACACGGACATCTAGGTCGGGGGTCGTTTCCGCCTTGACTTGGCGGAGTCGCGCCTCCGCCGCTTCGATCTCTCGGTCCGCGACGGCCAGCGACGGGTGCGTGGTTCGTACTGCCGCCTCCAAGCGCTTGATATCGAAGCCCTCCGGGGTAAGCGAAACCGAGCCATCCAGTCGAGACGGATCGATGGTGACTTCGCCCACGAGGAGGCCCAGCCCCTTTGCGGTGGCGAGGCTCTCCTGCCTCAACCTGCCAAGGGCGGCGTCGATCCGGTAGAGCTCGACCCGCGGGCGGATCACATCGGTCTCGGGCACGGCCCTCGCCTCAAACCTCACTTGCGCCGCACTCAAGGTCTTGTTGACAAGCTCACGCAACTCCGAATAGAGCCGCTCCTGGTCGCGCGCGGCGATGAGCTGCGAGTACAGGACGGCGATGTCGCCGAAGAGAACGCGCCTACGGGCCTCGACCGCCGCGAGTCGCGCCGACTGTTCCGCCTCGGCCGCGTTCATCGCGGCCTGCCGTCGATCTCCAAGAATGATCGGTTGGGTAAGGCCGACCGTTGTCTTGGTGTCCGATGTGCCGGTTCGCCAAGAGATATCCTCCGATGACACGTCCACGCGGGGGTTTGGATACAGCGAGGCCTGCCACGCTTTTCCGGCGGCGATCCCTACCCCGCTCCGCGCGGCGGCGAGGTCGGGATTCCTGGCCTCGGCGACCAGCAGGAGGTCCGCCAACGTGATAGGACCGGAGGGCGCGAGGGCCGCGATCGGGTCAGTGCCCACCGCGTGGCCCGCGTGATCGGCGATCGGGATGCGGTCGCGCTCGAGGCCTTCGATGATCCGGCGGCCAGAGAGGGGGCTATCGCTCGCGCAGCCGGTGATTCCGGCTGTGATCATCAGCGTTGTCACGGCAAGTGCTGCCCGCGATGGGCGTGCCTGGCGAGGCATGAATAATGCTCCAACTGGTTTCCACGCAGTGCGGGCTGTGAATCCGCTCCGATACGGATGCTGCCACGCAACGACATCGCGGCCGCATATCAAACGCGGCAGCGGTACGGTGTGGAATCAGTGGAGCTAGACCGTGAGGACCGTCCAGCGCGCGAGCGGCGTGAGCAGCCGTGGCGGTGAGCCGTCCCACCACATTGGTCCAGCTCTCGCCCAGCAGGTTAGGTCCTGAATCCCAAAGCGATGCTGGTCAGCCAGGAATACCGGTACCGGCAACACATGATCGAACAGCTGGCTGGCGGCCACATCAATGCGCACTGGCGCCGAGACGAAGGCGGTCATTCCGCCCATCAAGGGTACATCGATACAGCCGCAATCCGCCGGATCATGCACAGCCGGACCAGATAGGCATTCGGCCGACTCGCCCTCGTGGTGCTCGTCAGCGCAGCAATCACGCACGCCGGGGACGCACGGTTCGCTGATGGTCCAGCCCGCACTCCCCTCGCGATCGCAGCCGATGCACAGCCCGTGTCCGAAGGGCACGCCGACACAGGCGCTCTGCAGCACAAAGCCCGCGAACGCGAGCCACACGAGCAAGGGATGGACCAGGCGAGTCACCATGCGGTGTCCGAAGGGTAGCAGGACGAAGAGCCGTTAGCCCAATGAGGCGTTATCGGCGAAATCCGCCGCTAGAATGAGAACGTCCCCGTTCCGCCCCCGCTCGGGCTCGGCCCGCTCATGCAGCCCGAGCCGCCACTGCTTGCCCCCGATAATGCACCGGATGAAGCGACGGACGATGCGCCGCTGCTCATCCCACCGGGACCACCGCCGCCCGATGAACTCGCGCCGCTGCTCCCCGAATCTGACGACGACCCAGAGTTGTCTAACCCTGTCAACACAACGGCTTGTGGTGAGGTCACCGAGCAACAATGGTGACGATGGCCTCTCGCATTTCTCTTCGCATTGATGGCCAAGCGGCGATGACCTTGCCCAGGTCCAGGTCAACGACGCCGAGCAGGACGCCGAGACGCCCCCAGTCCTTCGTCCTGACAGCCTCCAGGATCGCCGTATCTCCCGTAGAATCAGCCTCTTCGGGCCCGTGGCGGAACGGCAGACGCAGCGGACTTAAAACGATCCGGATTGGCGGCACTCCGCTGCAAATCATCAAGTACCTGTCACGACGCGGTTTATGGCGCGTCACGCAGCGGACTGGTAATCCGCTGCAAGCTGACCCCTACCGCATTGTCGGCAGTGTCTAGGGCGACGGTTGTCCGGGGGAAGAGGCCAAACACAACCACGCGTGGACTTGGGCATCAGGATCTGCGCAGTCGCAGCGCGTTGCCGACCACCGACACCGAACTCAGGCTCATGGCCGCCGCGGCGAAGAGGGGTGAGAGCAGGACGCCGAAGACCGGGTACAGAACACCAGCCGCGATGGGCACGCCCAGCGCGTTGTAGATCAGCGCGAACACAAGGTTTTGCTTCATGTTCGCGACCGTCGCCTGCGAGAGTTGTCGTGCCCGGGCGATGCCGCGGAGGTCGCCCTTGACAAGGGTGACGTGCCCGCTGTTCATGGCCACGTCCGTGCCGGTGCCCATCGCGATGCCAACCTGAGCGCGAGCGAGTGCGGGTGCGTCGTTGATGCCGTCGCCCGCCATCGCCACGCGCCGGCCCTTGGCCTGAAATGCCGCGACAAGCTCGACCTTGTCCTGCGGGCGCACCTCGCCGTGGACCTCGTCGATCCCCAGCTGGCTGGCAACGGCATTGGCGGTGGTGAGCCCGTCCCCGGTGGCCATCACGACGCGGATTCCCGCGTCATGAAGTTGCCGGATCGCCTCGGGAGTGGACTCCTTGATTGGGTCCGCCGCAGCCAGCAGGCCCGCGGCGCGGCCTTCCACGGCCACAAACACCACTGAGGCGCCTTGGGCCCGACGCTCTTCGGCCTCGCTCCGTAACGGCGCGATATCCACGTTCAACTCCTGCATGAGCGGAGTGTTGCCCAGTGCGACCGGCTTGTCGTCGACTCGGCCTCGAACACCGATACCAGTCCCGGACTGGAACTCCTCGGCCTTGCTGAGCCGAAGGCCCCGCCGCTTAGCCTCTGTCACAAAGGCCTCGGCGAGCGGATGCTCGCTGGCCTGGTCCAGACTCGCGGCGATGCGTAGTACCTCGTCTTCGGTGAAACCGGGGGCCGCAACGACGCTGTGGAACGCAGGCTTGCCCACAGTGAGCGTACCGGTCTTGTCCACGATCAGCGTGTCGATGGTGCGCAGCGACTCAATCGCCTCGGCATCCCGGAAGAGGATGCCCGATGTCGCGCCGCGCCCGGTGGCCACCATGATCGACATGGGCGTGGCCAGCCCCAGCGCGCAGGGGCATGCGATGATGAGGACCGCTACGGCGTTGAGGAGGGCGTAGGTCCAGCTCGGTTCAGGGCCGAAGAGGCCCCAGACTACAAGCGTGATGACGGCGATCGAGAGCACGGCCAGCACGAACCAGTACGACACCACGTCCGCCATGCGCTGCATGGGAGCACGTGAACGCTGCGCCTGGGCCACCATCTGCACGATCTGCGAGAGCACTGTCTGGGCGCCGACCTTTTCGGCCCGCATCACGAGGCTGCCGCCTCCGTTGATGGTGGCCCCGATGACACGGTCGCCCGCCTGTTTCTCGACCGGCACAGGTTCCCCGGTGAGCATGGACTCATCCACGCTGGAGCGGCCGTCGGTGACGACGCCGTCCACCGGAACCTTCTCTCCCGGCCGCACGCGGAGCGCGTCGCCGATATGCACGTGGGTGAGTGGGACATCTTCCTCCCCGCCGTCGTCACGGATGCGGCGTGCGGTCTTTGGAGCAAGGCCCAGCAGGGACTTGATTGCAGCGGAGGTCTGCGAACGGGCTCGCAGTTCCAGCATCTGCCCCAGCAGTGTCAGCGAGACGATCACGGCCGCTGCCTCGTAGTAGACGCCGATGCGCCCGTGCGCCTCGAAGCCCTTCGGGAACAGTCCGGGGGCGAGGGTCGCCGCGAGGCTGTAGACGAACGCCGCGGCCACGCCGGTTCCGATCAGCGTCCACATATTGGGGCTGCGACGACGAATTGAATCGGCCCAGCGCACGAAGAACGGCCACCCGGCCCAGAAGACGATCGGGATGGTCAGGACCAACTCCGTCCAGGTGCGAGCGGTGGCCGAGAGTCCGGGGATGTAATGCCCGGCCATCGCGAGGGTGGTGACGAGGATCGTGAGCGGCAGCGTCCACCAGAAGCGGCGCGTGAAGCTCATGAGTTCCGGGTCCGGTCCCTCCTCAAGCGTGGGCATGACCGGCTCGAGGCTCATGCCGCAGATCGGACAGTTGCCCGGAGTCGGCTGGCGAATCTGCGGGTGCATCGGACAAGTGAACACGGCTTCCGCGGTCGGAACGGCGACGACTGGATGCTCATGCGGCGAGTCGAGCGCTCCTGAAGCATGACTCCGGCTACCGGGCGGAGATTCGCCTTTGGCCGTCTTGCTGCCGGTCGGTACATCGGCCGCGTGATGATGGTCATGGTTCATGGCGGTCCCTTCGTTTGCGTTGTCTGCTCCAGCTCGCGCTGCGGAAGTTTTGTGCGGGCCTCTTCAGCCGCGTTCGCCCGACGGATTACCTCGTCACGTTGCCAGCGCTTGTAGCGTGCGTCCTCCGCGACCAGCCCAGACGACCAACCTACGAAGAGAAAGACCGCGGGGAATGCGAACTGATCGTGGTTGAGCGACCCACCAACCGCCCATCGCAGAGCCAGGTATCCCAGGTAGAGCAGGGCACACCCCACGCCCGCGGTCATTCCGCCACGAAGCCCGAACCACACCGCCGCGCGGAAGATCAATGGCAAATAGAGGGCCGAGAGGGCGGTGTGGAGCCAATGCCAGGCGTGCGCCGCCGAGGGAACCACGAAGTGGGCAGCCGTGATGACCGTGGCCCAAAGCACCGCCTGCCTCAGGTGATGGCGGCGCTCTTCATCCATGCGGTCGGTCCTCGTGTTGATGCTGTGAGTGGTCGGTCGGCGGTGCAGAGCGGGGCCGTGCGCCGTGGCCGGGCGCAGCATGCCCTCGATCCGCTTTCTCCAGCGTCATGAGCATTCCAAAGCCGGGGTCCTTCGACTCGGAGGCCTGCAGCACATCCCAGTGACGCCGGATGTACCCGCGCAGGTGCGCTACCACATCGCCGAGGAGGATCACATGGCATCGCCCATCTCGATGCCCTGGTGGCAGCGCCCCGAAGGCGACAAGCCGGACGGCGTGTCCATGCCGGGTGCGGGCAAGACCGTGACGGAGAAGCTCTCGCACCACGGTGTCGATGTCGCCGTGGTGACAGCAGCCGAAGCGTTCCAGGGCGGCGGCGAGCACTTCGTGCTTGGTGGCCGCGGCATTGAGTTCGGCGCGGCCCTCCTTCACCTCGCCGATGATCATGTCGGGCACGTCCGCACGCACGCCGAGCAGAGTGTGCGCCTCGCTCGATGCAGGATGATCCATCGGACCGCACGAGCCGGCCGCTTCCCCGAAGCGAAACGCGAGCACATCAAGGTCGGTCAGACTCTCATGCCCGCCGCCGCGGGTCGCTCGGACGACGGGGAACTCCGTCACGGTCAGGTAGCCGTGGAGCCGCAAGAACGCCTGCACGAGCGCGACCGCATTGTCCATCACGCACGCTCCTTCCGGCTCGCCCGCACCACCTTGACCAGTTCGAGCACCGCAAGCGGGATGCACGACACGACCATGAGCGGGATGCACTCGTCCCAACCCATAGGCGCGGTCTTCATGATCGACGACAGTGTCTCGTTGTGGTGCGTCCACAGCTGTAACGCAAACGACGCCGCGACGACCGCGAGCAGCATCAGGTTGTCGCGCCAGCCCATCCGCCAGATCGGCACGGTCTCGCTGCGGGCCCCGAAGGAGCGGAGCAGTTCCGCGAAGACCAGCGCGGCGAATGCGTGGGTGCGGGCCATCGTTTCATCGTGGTACTTGAGGCCGTAGAGGTACACACCCATGACGACGCCCGCCGTGAGAAAAGCGGTCAGGATCATCGTGAACACGAAGCCGCGGTCGATGAACGCTGCGTTGCGCGGGCGGGGCGAACGCTCCATGACGCCCGGTGGGGCGGGGTCGGCGGCGAGGAAGAGTGCCGGCAGGCCATCGGTCACGAGATTGATCCAGAGGATCTGGATAGGCAAGAGCGGCGTGGGCAGGCCCGCGAGCAAAGCCGCGCCCATGAAGAGCAGCTCCGCGGCATTACCCCCGAGCAGGAACTGCATGGACTTCTTGATGTTGTCGTAGACGCCGCGCCCTTCCTCGACGGCTGCGACGATCGACGCGAAGTTGTCGTCGGTGATGACCATGTCGGACGCCTGGCGGGCGACCTCGGTTCCCGAAGCGCCCATCGCGATGCCCACGTCCGCACCTTTGAGCGCCGGGGCGTCGTTCACGCCGTCGCCGGTCATCGCGACCACCGCGCCCTGTTCCCGCCAAGCCCGCACGATCCGGAGTTTGTCGGCCGCGGTGACACGGGCGTACACGGCCGTTCGCGCCACCCGCTCCGGCAGGGCGGCATCGTCGATCGCCGCGAGGTCAGCTCCGGAGATCGCGGCGTCCGAATCCGTCGCAATCCCCAGGTCGCGGGCAATGGCCAGGGCCGTCCGGGGCTGGTCGCCGGTGATCATCACCACGCGGATGCCCGCCGCCTTGCACTTGGCGACGGCCTCGCGGGCCTCGGCACGCGGCGGGTCGAGCAGGCCGACAAGGCCCACGAAGGTCAGGTCACGCTCGAGCGCGGCGGGGCTGGGATCGGCGACCGTCGCGGCCACCTGATCCGGCACCACGGCCCGGGCCGCGCACGCCAGCACGCGCAGGCCCTTGGATGCAAGGTCCGCGTTCGCCGCGTCGATCGCGGCCCGGTCAGCCTCGGTCATGCTCCGCGTGCCGGTCCCATTGGCAACCTGCGTACACAGCGCCAGCACGCTCTCTGGCGAGCCGTTGACGAGCACCTCCGCCCCGGCATCCGCCTTCCGCACCACCGCCGCACGCTTGCGGTCGGAATCGAAGGGCGCTTCGGCCAGCCGCTGCGAACCCGCATCCAGTGCCTGGCGTTTCAGCCCGACCTTGCCCGCGACGATAAGCATGGCCGCCTCGGTCGGGTCGCCGCTGGCCTCCCAGTGGCCCTTCTCCTGCATCACGGTCGCGTTGTTCACGCCCGCGAGGTTGCGGGCCAGCCGCAGCGCCGCGGCCCGCACCTCCCTAACCAACTCGCTCCCCCCGGCCGTCACCGCGCCCTCCGGCGCATATCCCTCGCCCGACACATCGAGCGTCGTCAGTGTTCCACCCGCCGCGCCACCATCCCCGGCTCCCGGCACCACCAGCGCCCGCGCCGTCATCTGCCCGACCGTCAACGTGCCGGTCTTGTCGGTGCAGATCACGCTCGTCGCGCCCAGCGTCTCGACGGCCGGCAGATGGCGGATCAACGCCCGCCGCTTGGCCATGCGGCGCACGCCCAGCGCGAGGGCCACGGTCACGATCGCCGGCAGCCCCTCGGGCACCGCCGCGACGGCCATGCTCACGGCGGTCATCGAGAGCGAGAGCAGCGGCTCGCCGCGCAATAGGCCGATGCCGAACAGCACCGTCACAATGACCAGCGCCGCAACCACCAGCAATCGCCCGACGCGGGCCAGCCGCGCTTGCAGCGGCGTGGGCCCGTCGGTCGCGGCGGTGGCAATGAGCGCGGCGATGCGGCCCATCTCGGTCTGCATGCCCGTAGCGACGACCACAGCGCGGGCCGTGCCCGTGGCGATGGCGGTGCCCGAGTAGACCATGCCGCGCCGCTCGGCCAGCGGCGTATCCGCCGGTGCGGGCGGCGACACGGCGCGGGCATCCTTCTCGGCGGGCTCGCTCTCGCCGGTGAGCGACTTCTCGATCGCCGCGAGCGAGGCCGACTCGACGAGCCGCGCATCCGCGGCCACCAGGTCGCCCGCCTCCAGCACCAGCACATCGCCGGGCACGACCTCCGCCGCGGAGACCACCGCCACCACGCCATCCCGCACGACACGGGCCTTGGGCGCGGTCATGCCGCGCAAGGCCGCGATGGACCGCTCCGCGCTGAACTCCTGCGAGGCCCCGATGACGGCGTTGATGACGATTATCGCGGCGATCGCCCCCGCATCGACCCACTCCCCCAGCACCGCCGAAACGCCCGCGGCCACCAGCAGCAGCCACACGAGCACCGCGACGAACTGCGAACCCAGGGCCGCCCACCACGACCGCCCTTCCCGCGCGGTGAGCGTGTTGGGCCCGAACTTCGTGAGCCGCCCTGCGGTCTCGGCAGCGGAAAGCCCGGCCCGCGCATCGGAACCCTGCGTGCGGATCGCATCGGCTGCGCTCAGCCCGTGCCATGCAGGGCCCGGTGAAGCCGTATCACCAGTAGCGATTTGTGGTGTTTGGTGCGTCTTGTTCATGGTCGATGGGCCGAGTCATTTCATCGCCCGCTTCCACTTCCACTCCTCTACAGCAGAGAACACGCACGGCACAATAAACAACGTGATCAGGCTGATGGCCATGCCGCCCACCGACGGGATCGCCATCGGCATCATCACATCCGCGCCGCGGCCGGTGGCCCAGAAGATGGGCATGAGGGCTAGGACCGTCGTCGCGATGGTCATCAGGCACGGGCGGATGCGCTTGAGCCCCGCGTCGATCACCGCCTCGCGGATTTCCTCCTTCGAGGTGAACGTGCGGTCCTTGAAGACGCCTTCGAGATAGGTGCCGATCACCACGCCGTCGTCATCGACCACGCCGAAGAGCACGAGGAACCCGACCCACACGGCTACCGAGAGGTTCACGCCCCAGAGCGCGAGCATGATGAAGCCGCCCGAGGCCGAGACCAGCACGCCGAAGAAGATCACGGGAGCGATCCACCAGCGCTTGAAACCCAGGTAGAGCATGACGAACATGATGCCCAGCGTGATCGGGACCAGCACCTGCATCCGCTTGGTGGCCCGGACTTGGTTCTCGAACTGACCGGACCACTCCCAGTAGTAACCGGGCGGCAGCGTGAGCCGGCCGTCTTTGAGGGCCTGTTGCAGCACCGCCTCGGCGTCCTGCACGACAGAGACCTCGTCGCGGTCGCGAGTGTTCATGGTAACGTAGCCGACGAGCAGGCCGCGCTCGCCCTTGATCTCCTGCGGGCCAAGCACAGTCGAGATGTCGGCGAGCTGGGCCAGCGGCACCTGCGCGCCCGTGGAGGAGGGGACGTTGATCCGCTGGATGGCCTCGATGTCCTCGCGGAAGTCGCGGGCAAGGCGGATGCGGATGGGGTAGCGCTCGCGGCCCTCGACCGACTCCATGAGATTCATGCCGCCCAGGGACATCTCGATGACATCCTGCACGTCACGGATATTGACGCCATAGCGGCCGATCCGCTCGCGGTCGATGTCGATCTGGATGTAGGGCTTGCCGACGATGCGGTCGGCAACGATGTCGGTTGCGCCCGGTACTTCGCGAAGGAACTGCTCGATCTGGAGACCAATCTTCTCGATCTCGCGGAGGTCGCTGCCGTAGATCTTGACGCCCATCATGGCACGGAAGCCGGTCTGGAGCATGACCAGACGGGTCTGTATGGGCTGGAGCCAGGTGGGCAGGACGCCCGGGATGGCGGTGCGTTCCTGGAGTTCGGCGAGGATCTCCTGTTTGGTGAAGCGGCGCTCCTCGGACCAGACCCAGGAGAGCGGGGTGCGGAAGAGGCCGGGCCAGCCGGAGAAGAACCGCTCGACCTTCTTGGTGCGCCACTGGCTCTCGGGCTTGAGGATGACGATCGACTCCATCATGCCGATCGGTGCGGGGTCGAGGGCGGACTCGGCACGGCCGATCTTGCCAACGACGCTCTCAACTTCGGGCACGCTGGCGATCGCCAGGTCCTGCTTGCTGTTGACCTCGACGGCCTGCGAAAGCGAGGCCTGCGGCAGGAGCGAGGGCATGTAGAGCAGCGAGCCCTCATCCAGCGGGGGCATGAACTCGCGGCCCAGGCCCGGGAGGATGCGGCCCTCTTTGACGACTGAACGGCCCGCGGCGGTCTCGGCGGTGCGCTCGGCGGGGTCCTGTCTTCGCCACAAGAGGCGTGTGCGTTGGCTGCCGCCAGATTCACGCACAGTCTGCCAACGGAGTTGGTCGAGTTCGAGGAGCGGACGCGTGAGGTCCGTCTTCTCGTCGGCGTACATCGCCTTCTTGAGTTCAGGTGACGCCTTCTCGCCGGCGAAGATGTTGACCGCCCATTCCACCGGCAGCAGCGTGCGATGAATGCCCAGCCACACCGTGAGGCCGGTGAACAGGATCAGCAGCGGCGCGATCATGAAGGTCTTCTTGTGGTAGAGCACCCACCGGAGTGTCGGGGTGTACGCGCGGGCGATCACGCGCGACACGGGGTTCTGTTCGAGCGGAACGAACTTCTCGCGGGTCATGCGCACCACGCAGAGCGCCACGCCCACTCCGACGGCGACGGCGATCAACCAGCCGCGGTCGTGACCGGCGGCGAGCCCCCACATGAACGCGAGGTGCGTCGCGAGCATCGCCAGGACACCGATGGCGGCGGCGACCGCGAGCGTCAACCCCGCTTTCCACTTCACGGGGCGGAAGAGCAAGTAGCACAGGAACGGCACAACGGTGAGGGCCAGCACCACCGATGAGCCGATGGCGAAGGTCTTGGCGTATGCGAGTGGTCCGAAGAGCTTTCCTTCCTGGCCCGTGAGGAAGAAGACGGGGATGAAGGAGACGATGGTGTTGGTGACCGCAGTGACGATCGCACCGCCGACTTCGGTTGCGCCTTCATAGACGATCCCGAAGTGCCCTTTCTCCTTTTTCTCCTCTTCCGTGGCCGCGGCGAGGCGGCGGTAGATGTTCTCCGCCATGATGATGCCCATGTCGGCCACATCGCCGATGGCGATGGCCAAGCCCGCCAGCGACATGATGTTGCTGTCGATGCCTAAGGCGTACATCAGGATGAACGAGCCGGCGAGCGCGAGCGGAAGCGTGGGCAGGACCGTCACCGTGGTTCGCAGGTGCATGAGGAAGAAGACCACGACGAGGCTCGCGATGATCGCCTCCTCGAAGAGGGCTGACTTCAGCGTACTGATCGTCTCCTGCACGATCGTCGTGCGGTCGTAGAACGGGACAAGCCGGACCTTGGAGATTCGCCCGTCCGCCAGTTTCTTGGTGGGAAGGCCCGCCTCCAATTGG
>ERZ1292640.1209-Hain-H43-02um-R1-1209-length-21411-cov-5_pt1 | contig 21411 bp, 19 predicted proteins | sample MGYA00564404_ERZ1292640 | MGnify/ENA primary metagenome ERZ1292640 (study PRJEB36523, sample SAMEA6512636) | groundwater metagenome | collected 2019-01-08 | study: AquaDiva: Metagenomics assemblies of 32 groundwater samples
CTCCATGATCGGATGATCGCGCAGGAGGTCGCCGCCCCTGAGCGTCGGCATGCCGGACTGGCGCGTGCCGAAGAAATCGCCGGGGCCTCGGAGCTCGAGGTCGCGCTCCGCGATCACGAACCCATCCGTGGTCTCCGCGATCGCCTTGAGGCGGGCCTTGCCCTGCTCCGAGAGCGGCGCCTGATACAGGAGAATGCAGTGCGACGGGTGCGGGCCGCGGCCGACGCGTCCGCGAAGCTGGTGAAGCTGCGCGAGTCCGAACCGCTCGGCGTGCTCGACGAGCATCACCGACGCGTTCGGCACATCCACGCCCACCTCGACGACCGTCGTCGACACGAGCAGAGAGCAGTCGCCCCGGGCGAAGGCGCCCATCACCCGGTCCTTGCCGTCCTCCTTCATGCGGCCGTGCAGCAGCGCGACCGTGTACTCGGGAAAGACGTCCTGGGCCAGGTGGTCGGCCATCTCGGTCGCGGCCTTGAGATCGACCTTCGCCGACTCCTCGATGAGCGGATAGACCACGTAGGCCTGCCGCCCGCGCTCGAGCTCGGAGCGAATGAATCGATACACCTCGTCGCGCCGCCCCTCGGGCTTCACGACCGTCTTGATCGGATGGCGGCCCGGCGGCATTTCGCGGATCACCGACACGTCCAGATCCCCGTAGGTCGTGAGCGCCAGCGTGCGCGGGATCGGCGTGGCCGTCATGACCAGCACATCGGGGTGCAGGCCCTTGGCGCGCAGGCCGGCGCGTTGCAGTACGCCGAACCGGTGCTGTTCATCGATGATGGCGAGGCCCAGCTCCCGGAAGCCGAGCGGGTCCTGCACGAGCGCGTGCGTGCCGACCACAAGATGAATCGACCCTCCGGCCAGCTCCGCGTGCAGCTCGCGCCGCTTCTTCGCCGGCGTTGCGCCCGTGAGCAGGGCGACACGAAAGCGCGAGCGTTCGAGCAGGCGGCGGATGTACATGTAGTGCTGGTCGGCGAGGATCTCGGTCGGCGCCATGAAGGCGACCTGGAGCCCGTTCTCCATCGCCACGAGCGCGGCGATGAGCGCCACGATCGTCTTGCCCGAGCCCACCTCGCCCTGCAACAGCCGGTTCATCGGCTGCGGGCGCTGCATGTCGGCGACGATGTCCTTGAGCGCGCCTTTCTGATCGCCCGTCAGGCGGAACGGCAGCACCGTGAGCGCCGACTGCCGCACGCGGTCGTCAATCGCGACGGGGCGGGGCTTGCGTTCTTCGTCGAGATCCCGGCGGCGCAGCACGAGCCCCGCCTGGAACAAGAAGAACTCCTCGAAGATCAGCCGGAGCTGGGCGGGCGTGCGAAAGCGATTCAACTCGTCGATCGACGCGCCCTGGTCCGGAAAGTGCGCGCCGCGCAACGCGGTCAGGCGATCGGGCAGTTGCCGCTCCCGCAGGATGTCCTTCGGCAGCGGATCGTCGAGTGCGGCGCTCGCGCTTTCCCCGAGCTGCTGCAGCGCGCGATAGACGAGCGTCCGCTGCATCTTCGGCGTGAGCGTGCCGGCCTTTTCGTAGATCGGCACGATGCGGCCGGTGTGGATGGTGACGTCCTCACCCGGCGCCGCCTCCGCGCCGGCCTCGTCCTGCTTGAGGATCTCGTACTGTGGATTGGTGAGCTGCCGGCCGTTCCGCCATTCGAGACTGCCGAACAGCACGACGCGCTGCCCCTTCGCAAGCACATCGCGCAGGAAGGGCTGGTTCAACCAGACGGCGCGCACCGCCCCGCTGGCGTCGCGCACCAACGCCTCGAAGATCTTGAAGCCGGGACGACGGGTCGCGTGGAGCCCGCAGCTGGTGATCTCCCCCGCGATCGACGCCGGCTCTCCAGGCCTGAGTGCGGCGATCGGCTCGAACCGGCCGCGGTCCTCGTAGCGAATCGGAAAGCGGCAGAGCAGGTCTTCGACGGTGGACAGCCCCGCGTGCTCGAGGTCGGCCGCGCGACGCGGCCCGACCCCTTTCAGATACCGCAGCGGCGTCTGAAGCACTTCCAGGGGAGAAGGCATGCTCAATGACGATTGGTAACTGTTTAGCGGGTCGGCCGGGGCAGCCCGCTAAACAGTTACTAGGAGTCATTGTATGACGACGGCCTCGCCCTTGTTGATCTGGACTTCGCGGATGTTGGCAGGCAGGGGAAACGGCTCGTCGAAGCGGAAGCCGTTCGGGGTGTCCGGCGTGCGCGTCGCGTAGCTGACGAGTTCCTGCACCACGAACTTCGGGATTGGCAAGCCGCTCATCGTCGCCGAGTGGAACTCGAGCGTGCCCTGGCCGTCGCGCGTGCGCAGGACGCACTCCATCGACACCGGCACGCGACCGCCGACGTAGCGCAGGGGATCGGCCGCCGTGCGCTCGCGCTGCCCCCGGACCACGTCGAGGTCGAACGTCACGCGCACCGTAAACTCGCCGCCGCCCACGAGCACGGCGGCCGGGTCGATCACCCCGGTCGGCAGTTGCGGCTGGAGCACCAGGCGGAGATAGGCGTTCATCTCGCGTTCGGGTAGCGCGGTCCGCCGCGCGGGCGCGGGCGCGCCCCTCGGCTCCAGCCCGATGCGCGCGATGCGGTCGAGCTTCTGTTGCAGCGTGTCGGCGTCAGCCCTCGAAGGGCTGTTCGCGGCGGGTGTTTGCGCGCGCGCGGCGTGCGCCAGGGCGCAGCCACTCAGCACGACAGACAAGAACCACGTGACACGCGACCGCGGAGAGACCCGGCGCAGACTCAACGACATGCGGACACTCGAGGACGCTGGCTCGGCTTCGAGTGTAGCACGGGCCGCGTCGCTACCGCGGCGGGTTGCGACGCACGGGCGCGTCGCGCCGCGGCTGCCGCGCGCGCATGAGGAGATCGATCTTGCGCCGCTCCATCTGCTCTTCGAAGATCCGGAACCGCGCGCGCTGGCGGGCCGTGAGCGCTTCATCCACCCCGTCGTAGGCCTTCTGCAGCTCGGCCGCCGCCTTCGCGTCGTGCTGCTTCAGCGCGCCGAGCGCCGCGACGATCGTCTGCTCGTCGGCGGCCGCCGCGTTCGGGCCGGACAGGCGGGTCAACTCACGCAGCATGCGGCCCCGCTCCTGCTGGTTCCGGCGCCGCGTCTCCTGCAGCGCCTTCATCGCCGTGACGAACTTGCCGTACTGCTCGTCGTTCAGGGTGAGCGCCTCCTGCGCCTGCACGAGCGCGTACGCATCGAAGAGCCGCTGTACCTCGGCCGGCGACAGATCGCCGCCGGCCTGAGACTGCGGCGGCCGCGGCTGGGCCAACTCCTGCCCCGCCAAGGCGAACGCCGGCTGCAGCCACAGGCAACACACCACCGCCAGCATCAATCGGATCATGACTGCCCCACCTTGATTCCTTCTTCGGCTCATTACGACTGCGTGCGCGGCAGCTCGGCCTTGAGCAACCGCGCGAGCTCCGAGCGTTCCTCGGCCGTGAGCATGAGCACCGCGCGATCCACCGCGCCCGGCCGCGGTGTCAGGCCGGCTTCCTCCGCATCATCCCAGGCGAGGTCTGCCGCCACCGTCGTGACGAGATCCCACGAGCGGTCGTCCGACGCGATCTCGATCGCCCCGATCGGATCGGCCGTCGCGTCCTCCCGCGCCGCCACCGGCGTCGACGGCGTGACGGGCCGGGGCGCCGGCCGCCACAGCGCCGCGGTGGCGATGACCAGCACGAGCGCCAGCGCGACGGCAAGACCGTAGGCCGGTCGCCATAACCAGGCCCGGCGCGCGCGCGGTCCTTGCTCAGCCGCCACGGCCTCACGCACACGCGTCGAGAAGTGTTCCCAAAAGAGCGGCGACGGCTCGGGCGCGCTCACGCCCCGCGCTTCAGCAAGCGTCGCGCGCAGATCGTCGGCCTGACGGCGGCAGGGCTCGCAGGACCGAACGTGGGCGGCACGGTCCCCGGCGAGCGTGCCCTCGATCAGATCGACGAGTTCGTCCGGAGAAAGGTGGTTCATGGTTCTTGCAACAGTTTCTTCAGATTCCCGAGCGCGTGGAAGAAGTTCGCCTTCACCGCGCCGACCGAGCTTCCGAGTATGCGGGCAATCTCCTGGTGCGGCAGCTCCTGATACGCGCGCAGCAGCACGACGGTGCGCTGGCGCTTCGGGAGCCGCCTGATCGCCGCCCGCACACGCCGGCTCTGCTCGGCGCGCAGCGCGGCGCGGGCCGAGTCGTCCGCCTGCCGATCAACGTGCCGCGTCTCTTCGATCGGCTCGGTCACCGGCGTCTTCGCCGTCACCCGGTTCAGGCACACGTTGACGGCGATGCGATACAGCCAGGTGCCGAGCGACGACTCGCCCTTGAACTTGGCCAGGCCACGATACGCCCGCAGAAATACGTCCTGCGCGAGGTCGCTCGCGTCCTCATGGTTGCCGACGTACCGATAGCAGAGCTGATAGACCGGCCGGCGGTGGCGCACGACGATGAGGTCGAAGGCCTCACGGGAGCCGCCGACTGAGGCGCGCACGAGCGTCAGATCGTCGGCCGCGTCCAGCGCCGGCGCCGCGGACTCCGGCCGCGCCGCCGCTCCCGCCACCGTGATCTTCCACTCAGGCTGCACGGCCCCGGTCCATAGCGGGCTGACACGGCTCCCCATCACCCCTGTTAGACCGGGGAGCCACCTCAGGAGTTAAAGGCCGTCGGAAGGCAACCGGCAATCGCACGGCCGAAGAATACCCCAGCCCCGGCCTCGACTCCCCGGCCTCCGCCCTGTGGGTTGACTTTCGCTTTTTCTTTGCATATAGTCGCGGAGCGCAACGGAGGGTGCCGTGCTCCCGCTGACCAAACGCCAGCGCGAAATCCTGGATTACCTCAACGACTTCATCCAGCAGCACGGCTACGCGCCCAGCCTCGAGGAAATCGGCCGCCGCTTCGGCCTCTCATCGCTCGCCACGGTGCACAAGCACCTCACGAACCTTCAGGAAAAAGGCTTCATCCGGCGGGCGTGGAACCGCTCGCGATCGGTCGAACTCGTGTCGACGCGCACGGGGAGCCGGGCGCTCGAGCTGCCGTTGCTCGGGTACGTGGCGGCCGGCAAGCCGATCGAGGCGGTCATCCACACGGAGAGCATCGCGGTTCCTGAGGATCTCGTGGGCAAGCGGGACACGTACGTGCTGCGCGTGCGCGGCGACTCGATGATCGACGAGCAGATCTGCGACGGCGACTTCGTCATCGTCGAGGATCGGAAGACGGCGAACAACGGCGAGATGGTGATCGCCCTTCTCGGCGGCATCGAGGTCACGCTCAAGAAGTTCTATCGCGACAACGGACGGGTGCGCCTGCAGCCGGCCAACCCCGCCATCCAGCCGCTCGTGTTGCCCGCCGAGCAGGTGGAGATCCGAGGCGTTGTCGTCGGCGTGATGCGGAAGTACTAAGGGGCGTTTGACCATGACCGATCGCAAACAGATCAACTTCACCATCGTCCCTGACGACGATCGCGGTCTCGCGCGGACGTACGCGAACTTCTGCGCCATCTCGCACACGCCGTTCGATTTCACGCTCTCGTTCTGCGAGGTGCTGCCGCTCTCCGAGGACGACTTGCGCAGCGCCGAAGGCGACCACGTGGTGCGCGCGCCGGTGCGCGCGAAGGTCGTACTGCCCCTTCAGGTGATGCCGGGGCTCATTGCCGCCCTGCAGGAACACGTGCGCGTGTTGCAGGAGCAGTCGAATCCCGCCTGGCCCGGCAAGGGTCCTGTACACTGATCACCGCATGTCGCCCGCACGCACGGCGAGGCCTCCCAAATCCCCGGCGGTCACGCGGCGCATCCTTGCGCTTCTCGAGTCCCAACACCCCGGCGCGACGACCGAGCTTCGCTACACCAACGCGTACGAGTTGATCGTCGCCACGATTCTCTCGGCGCAGTGCACCGACGCCCGTGTGAATCAGGTGACACCGGCCTTGTTTCGCCGCTACCCGGACGCGCGAGCGCTGGCCGCGGCGGACCTCGCGGAGCTCGAGCGCCTGGTTCAGTCCACCGGGTTCTTTCGCGCGAAGACGCGCTCGCTCATCGGGATGGCGACCGAGGTCGTCGAGCGACACGGTGGCGCCATCCCGGCGCGCATGGACGATCTCGTCGAGCTGCCCGGCGTCGGACGCAAGACGGCCAACGTGGTGCTGGGGCACGCGCTGGGCGTACCCGGCCTCCCGGTCGATCGTCATGTCCTGCGCGTCGCGAACCGGATCGGCATTGCGAAGTCCGACGATCCCGAGGTGGTCGAAGCCCAGCTCTGCCGCGTGCTTCCCGCCGAGCGCTGGACGCTCACCTCCGACACGCTCATCCTCCACGGGCGCCGCGTCTGCAAACCCAAGCCGCGCTGCGACGTCTGCGCGGCGCGTGCATCCTGTGATTACTGGCAAGCCGAGTTCGGGCGGCCGAAACGGGGCTCGCGCCGGCGATGACACGCGAGCGGTTCGAACGTCTCGTCGAAGAGGCCCTGCGGGGGATCCCGAAGCAGTTTCGCGACGCGATGAGGAATGTCGCGGTCGTGGTCGAGGACGAGCCCTCCCCCGAACTGCTCGAGGAGATGGAGGTCCAGCCGCCCGACACGCTGTTCGGGCTCTATCAGGGCACGCCCCTGCCCGAGCGCGGCTGGGTGCACGGCAATGTCCTGCCCGACCGCATCTTCATCTACCAGGGTCCGATCGAAGACACGTGCGAGACAGACGACGAGATCCGGGGCACGATCATCGAGACGGTCATCCACGAGTTCGGACACTACTTCGGCCTGAGCGAGGAAGAGATCGAGGAGATCGAGGAGCGGTATTGGCGGGGGGAAGATGCGGATTGACGAGTGCTGAGAGCCTGAGAAGAAATCGCACCGATCGTAGGGTCCGGCTTCAGCCGGACCAGACAGGGCCGCCTGAAGGCGGCCCCCACACCGATTTCTTCACAAGCTCTGAGTGCTGAGTGAAGATCGGGCGCATGAAAGCACGAAAACGTTTCGGCCAACATTTCCTGGAGCCAGTGTGGGCGCGCAAGCTCGTCGAGGCGATTCAGCCCGCGCCGACCGATACCTTCCTCGAGATCGGTCCCGGAAGGGGCGCCTTGACGAGACCGCTCGCGGAGAGCGGCGCTCGAATCGTGGCCGTCGAGATCGATCGTGATCTTGCCGCCGGGCTCGCTGCCGATGCGCCACCCAACGTCACGCTGGTAACCGGCGACTTCCTCGAACTCGACGTCCTGCCGATTCTCCTGGGCCTGATGCCGCAGGAGCCAGCCCGGCAGGCCGCCCTGCGCTCCGCCGGTCCCAGAACGCCAGCCGCCGGGCCGGGCGCCCGCGTGCGGGTCGTCGGCAATCTTCCTTATAACGTCTCGTCGCCCATCTTGTTTCGCCTGCTCGAACTCCAGCACGAGCGGGAGCTGTTCATCGACGCGACCCTGATGCTCCAGCAGGAAGTCGCCGACCGCATCGCCGCGCCGCCCGGCTCCCGCGCGTCCGGCGCGCTCTCGATCTTCCTGCAGATCGAGGCCGACGTGACCCGGCTGCTCTCGCTTCCGCCTGGTGCCTTCCGGCCGGCGCCGAAGGTCCGCTCCGCGGTTCTGCGGCTCGTCTTCCGGCCGCCAGCGGTGTCGATTCGGGACACCGCCCTGTTTCAGGCGATGGTGCGCCGGCTCTTCATGGGACGGCGCAAGACAGCGCTCAATGCGCTCCGGCCGTTCGCCGCCACACTCGGAGCCTCGGCCGAAGCGGCCCTGGCCGCCGCCGGCATCCGTCCGATCCGACGGCCGGAAACCCTGCAACTGACAGAACTGGCAAGGCTTGCCGAGTTTTTCTCTTCGGCCCGTCGACCGTCTGTGCTATAGTCTGACCGAATTTCGCTCCCCTGAAACCGGGTTGTCCCAGCGACCCGACAGGTGGACGCATCCTCTGCGCGGCTCTCACGTCGCCGCGCGCGTGTGGCCTGCCCGCCCGGGCCGGTCCGGTGTGTCCGTGGGACGTCGCTCCTTGTCAGACAACGCGTGATCGACTGGCGGCCGGTGCTCTGCCCGCGCGTGCGCACGTGGTGTGGGTGTAGCTGGTCGCTCGCTCGTCGCGCCGCGTGAGGGTGCCGCGGATGCTCGAGGTCGTGGCCCTAGGCGGGCTGGGTGAATTCGGCATGAACATGATGGTCGTCGCCTGCGGCGACTCGGCCATCGTGGTCGATGCAGGTGTCATGTTTCCCGACGCCGATCTTCCCGGCGTCGACCTCATCATTCCCGACCTGACCTACCTGCAGAAGCACGCCGGGCGCCTGGCCGCGCTGGTGCTGACCCACGGCCACGAAGACCATATCGGTGGCGTGCCGTACGTGCTGCCCTACATCGATGGCCCCGTCTACGGCACCCCGCTCACGCTGGCGCTCCTCGAGCCGAAGCTGGACGACGAGGCGCGCGCGCGTCTCAAGCCCGTGCGCCCGCGCGAGAGCGTGACGGTTGGCCCGTTCCGGATCGAGTTCCTGCGGGTGACGCACAGCATGCCGGACTGCGTGGCGTTGGCGATCCACACGCCCGTGGGAACGGTGATCCACACCGGGGACTTCAAGTTCGACCAGACACCACTCGACGGCGAGCCCGTCGACGTGCACCGGCTGGCCGAGCTCGGCAGCGCCGGCGTGCTCGCCCTGTTCGGCGACAGCACGAACATCGAACGCAGAGGCTTCACGGGTTCCGAGCGGGAGGTCGTGGACGCGTTCGAGGAGATCTTCACCGCCACCGACGGGAAGATCGTCGTCGCGCTGTTCGCGTCGAGCCTCTACCGGATGCAGCTTCTCATCGACCTGGCGAGGCAATTCGATCGCAAGGTCGCCTTCGTGGGGCGAGGCATCATCGAGAACTCCCAGATCGCGATGCGGCTCGGCCACCTGCGTGTGCCGGCCGGGCTGCACATCCGGGAGTCCGACGTCCGGAACTTCCCTTCACAGGACGTGCTGTGCCTGTGCACCGGGTCGCAGGGCGAGCCGCTGGCGGCGCTGCCGCGCATCGCCATCGACGATCACCGGCACGTCAAGCTGACCAGCGGCGACGTCGTGGTCTTCTCCGCGCGCCAAATCCCTGGCAACGAGAAGGCGATCGGCCGCGTGATGAACCACGTCACCCGGCGCGGCGCCGACGTCGTCTTCGAGGGCACGAAACACGTGCACGTCTCCGGGCACGGGAGCGAGGAAGAGCTGAAGCTGATGCTGGCGCTCGTCAAGCCGCGCTACTTCATTCCGATTCACGGCGAGTACCGCCAGCTCGCGCGCCACGCGCACATCGCCGCGCAGGTCTCGCCCTCGACCGAGGTCCTGCTCGTCGAGGACGGCGACCTGCTGCACTTCGACGAGGTAGGCGGGCGGGTCGCCGGCAAAGCGCCGGCCGGCCGCGTGCTCATCGACGGCACCCGCACCGGTGAAGTGGGCGACGAGATCCTGCGCGATCGCCGTCATCTCGCCGCGGACGGCCTCGTGGTGCCCGTGCTGGCCATCAGCCGCCAGTCGGGCGCGCTCGAAGAGCGGCCGGACCTCATCACGCGCGGCTTCGTCATGGACGCGCGAACCGAGGCGTTGCTGACGGAAGTGCCGGGCCTGCTGGCCGAGGTGGTCGAGTCGGCCAGCGTGGAGGAACGCACCGACCCCGGGTTGATCAAAGAGAAAGTCAGACTCGAACTGCAGCGGTTCTTTCGCAAACGCACCGGCCGCCGCCCGATGGTGGTGCCGGTCGTCATGGAGATCTGAGCCGTGTCCGGATCGACGCTGTCTCGGCGTGTGAGCGAGTTGGTCGGCGTGGCGTTGTTCGCGTGCGCGCTCCTGGGGCTCATCGCGCTGGCGAGCTACACGCCCTCCGACCCCGTGTGGTTCTTCAACACCGGTTCCGACCTGCCCCCGGCCAATTTCGCCGGGCGCATCGGCGCCTTTCTCGCCGAGTTCTCCTACCAACTCCTGGGCTACGCGTCGTACCTCATCCCGCTCGTGCTCGCCGTCGTCGGCTGGCACTATTTCTGGTGCCGCGCCTTCGACGCCGTCTACACGAAGGCCGTGGGCGCGACGCTGCTCATCGGCTGCCTCGCGGCGTTCCTCAGCCTCGCCTTCGGCAGCCTCGATCTCGCGGGCAACGAGTTCCGCGCGGGCGGCTATCTGGGTCAGTGGCTGGCCGCCGTGCTGGCCGAGTACCTGAACCGCACGGGCTCGATCATCCTGATTCTCACGTTGCTGTTCCTCGCCATCATTCTGGCGACGCAGTTCTCGTTCGGCCGGATGTTCTCGCTCATCGGCAACACGGTGCGCGACAGGACATCGAGGTTCGGGGCCGCGTGGCGCGCGCGCCGCGAAGCACGCCGCCGCGAGAAGCAGCGGCGCGACGTGCTGAAGAAGCACATCGAGAAGGCCGGCGCGCTGAACGCGCCCGACGCCGCGGTCGCTCCGCCAAAGCCGGCGCGCGACGCGGAGACGCGGAAGCCGGAACGCCCGGCTCCGGCCCCGCCGGCTTCACCGGCCGGGGCCGCGGCCAGGCCGCCTGCCATTCGCCGAACGCCGCCCGCGGCGTCCGCGCCGTCGCTGCCGCTTGCGGATCCGGAGCCTGGCGCCAGGGTCCCGGCCGACCGGCGCACAGGCGCCTACACGCTGCCGCCGCTGGCGCTCCTCGACGCGCCGCGGAGCGAGCGCAAGATCGACGAGCGCCAGCTCATGGACGCCGCGCGCCTGCTCGAAGACAAGTGCCGCGAGTTCGCCGTCGAAGGCTCGGTCGTGCAGATTCATCCCGGCCCCGTCGTCACCACCTACGAGTTCAAGCCGGACGCCGGCGTGAAGTACAGCAAGATCACGAGCCTCGCCGAGGATCTCTGCCTTGCGATGCAGGCCGAATCGGTCCTGATCGAGCGCATACCCGGCAAGTCCACCGTCGGCATCCAGATCCCCAATCCGAGCCGCGAGACCATCTCGCTGAGGGAACTGCTCGAGTCCGAGGTCTATCGCCGCGCCTCGTCCAAACTGACGCTCGCCCTGGGCAAGACCATCCATGGCGAACCCTTCGTCAGCGATCTGGCGACGATGCCGCACCTGCTCCTCGCCGGATCGACGGGCACCGGCAAGTCCGTGAGCGTGAACGCGATGCTGAGCAGTATGCTGTTTCGCGCCACCCCGGAAGAAGTGCGCCTCATCCTGATCGATCCGAAGCGCCTGGAGCTCGGGATGTACGAGAATATCCCGCACCTGCTCACGCCGGTCGTGGTCGATCCGAATCTCGCGTCGAACGCGCTGCGGTGGGCGGTCCGCGAGATGGAAGAGCGGTACAAGTTGCTCGCCGCCGAGGGCGTGCGCAACATCGAGCAGTTCAACCGGAACATTCAGGTCGCGGCCGGCGAGCGCAAGAAGGCGGCGAGCGACGACCAGGAGCGCGAGCTGAAGCCGCTTCCCTACGTCGTGATTGTGATCGACGAGCTGGCCGACCTGATGATGGTGGCGAGCAACGACGTCGAGGAGTCCATCACGCGACTCGCGCAGATGGCGCGCGCCGTGGGCATCCACCTCATCCTGGCCACACAGCGGCCGTCGGTCGACGTCATCACGGGCCTCATCAAGGCCAACCTGCCGGCCCGCATCTCGTTCCGCGTCTCGTCGAAGGTCGACTCGCGGACGATCCTCGACGGCAACGGCGCGGAGCAACTGCTCGGCAAGGGCGACATGCTGTACCTGCCGCCCGCGTCCTCGCGTCTCATTCGCCTCCACGGACCGTACATCTCCGAGCAGGAGACGGCGCGCCTGGCGAGCTTCCTGCGCAAGCAGGGCCGGCCCGACTACGACCACACCATCACGGCCGAGGAGAAGGCGGCCGAGGGCGGCATCGAGTTCGACAAGGACGACCTGTACGACGAGGCGGCGCGCATCGTCGTGTCGAGCGGCCAGGCGTCCATTTCGTACCTGCAGCGGCGACTGCGCATCGGGTTCAGCCGCGCCGCGCGGCTCGTCGACATGATGGAGGCCGAGGGCATCGTGTCGGCCGGGGTCGGCGGCAAGCCGCGCGAGGTGCTCGTCCAGAAGAACTACTTCGAGGAAGTGGATGCCCAGCTCCGATAACCGCGCAGGGGGCGACGCCATCACGCCTCTCGCCAGGCTCTTGACGGTACGACGCCACGATCGAAGGCGGTGCGTCGGCGTGTGCCTCGTCGCACTCGTCGCGACGGTCGCGGCCGGACGGGCTGAGGCTCAGACGAGCGCACGCGAGCTGTACACCCAGGCGGTCGAGCGGGAGCGTGCCGTGCGCGACGCGGGCACACCGGCGCTCGATGAGATTCGCGCGGCGATCCAGGCGTACGAACGCGTCGTCAGGCGCTTTCCGCGCAGTGGGTACACCGACAATGCGCTGTGGCAGGCGGGCGGACTGGCGCTTCTGGCCTACGAGCGCTTTCACGACGACACGGACCGGCGGAACGGCGAGCGGCGCCTGCGCCTGATCAAGACCGAGTACCCCGCCAGCCGCTTCGTGGCGCGTGTCGATGATCAGGTGAGGAGCTTCAGTGCGGCCGCACGCCCTGCGGCGCCCGCGCCGCCGCCGGTCGAATCGCCCAAGCCGCCGCCAGCCGCCGTGCCGCCACCGCCCGCGAACCCGGCTCCGGCGCCTGCGCCAGCCGGCGGCGGAACTGCCCTCATCCGGCGGATCGTCCGGCAGGACCTCCCGGCGGGCGTGCGCGTCATCATCGAGCTCGACGCGGAGGCGGAATATCGCGAAGAGCGTCTCCCCGATCCGCCGCGGGTGTTCTTCGATTTGAAGGGCGCGCGCGTCGGCCCCGAACTCAACCGCGACGCGCTCGCGGTGCCCGACACGGTCATCCGGGCGATTCGCGTGGGGCAGCGCGCCGACAACAGCACACGCGTGGTGATCGAGCTGATCGTCGAGTCACGCTACAGTGTCTTCGCGCTCTACGACCCGTACCGGCTCGTCGTCGACTTCGACCGCAAGGGACCATTGGCGCCGCCTCCGCTCGCGGCGACGCCTCCGGTGCCGCCCCTCATGCCGGCCCCGGTCGTTCCGTCACGCAATTCCGACGGGACATTTTCGCTTGCCCGGCAGCTTGGACTCGGGGTCTCCCGCATCGTGATCGACCCCGGCCACGGCGGGCACGATCCCGGCGCCCAGGCGGCGGGGCTCTCGGAAGCCAGTCTCGTGCTCGATGTCGCGCTGCGCCTGGAGACCCTCCTGCTCAAGGAACCGGGCGTCGCCGTGGTCATGACGCGACGCACCGATACCTTCGTGCCGCTCGACGAGCGCACGGCGATCGCCAATCGGGAAAGCGCCGACCTCTTCCTCTCGATTCACGCGAACGCGAGCCGCAACCGCCGGGCGAACGGCATCGAGACCTACTACCTCAACTTCGCGACCAACCCGGAAGCCGAAGCCGTCGCGGCACGCGAGAACTCGGCCTCGGGGCGGACGATGCACAACCTGCCCGACATCGTGCAGGCCATCGCGCTCAACACCAAGCTCGACGAGTCGCGCGATCTGGCGCGCATGGTTCAGGACGCGATGATCAGGCGGCTCAAGCCGCAGTACCGATCCGTGCGGAGCCTCGGCGTGAAGCAGGCGCCCTTTGTGGTCCTGATCGGCGCGCAGATGCCGAGCGTCCTGGCCGAAGTGTCTTTCATCACCAACAAGACCGAATCCTCGTTGCTCGGCAAGCCCACCTACCGCCAGCGCATCGCCCAGGCGCTCTTCGACGCGGTGATGCGCTACCAGCGATCGCTCAAGACGTCGAAGGCGGTCGCGCAGCGTGTACAATCTCCGTGATGCTCTTTCAGCCCTCGCAGCCGATCATGGTCACGATCATCGAGGAGCCGGTACACGAGACGACCGTCGTCGACGTGCTGCTCGGCGCGCTCGGATTGACGGGCGTCCTGCTGCTCATCGCGGTCGTGCTGGGCGTGCTGCTCGGCGGGCTGTTCATCCTCTACCGCCACATCCAGGCGAAGCGCCGCCCCTACCACCCGGAACCGGGTGAGGACGTTCCGCGCATCATCTGAGGATTAGACCGGCCAGCGGCCGGCCGTGAACGGCAGCTCCGCGAGCGTGCGCACGGCGACGCCGCTCGCCCCCTTCGGCTGAAACGGCTTCGCGTCCTCGAGCCAGGCCGTGCCGGCGATGTCCATGTGCACCCAGGGCAGTCCGCCGGTGAACTCCTTGAGGAACATCGCCGCCGTGATGGCGCCCGCCGGGCGCGGGCCGGAGTTCACGAGGTCGGCGACTTCTGATCGCAGGGCTTCGGCGTAATCCTCGAAGAGCGGCATCGGCCACGCCCGATCGCCTGCGGCGAGCGCAACCCGCCGGACGTGTTCGACCCACAGCTCCGGCGAGCCGAACAGCCCGCTCGTCAATTTTCCCAGCGCGGTCACGCAGGCCCCCGTCAGCGTGGCGACATCCACCAGGTGCGTGGCGCCGAGCTGCTGCGCGTACCACAGCGCGTCGGCCAGGATGAGCCGGCCTACCGCGTCGGTGTTCACGACCTCCACCGTCTTGCCGCTCGCGCTCCGCAGGACGTCGCCCGGCTTGATGGCGCGACCGCCCGGCATGTTCTCCGTGGCGGGCACGACCCCGACCACGCGGATCGGCGCCTGCAGGATCGCGATCGCGCGCATCGCGCACACCACCGCCGCGCCGCCGGCCATGTCGTCTTTCATCCGCTCCATGCCGTCGGCGGGCTTGAGCGAGATCCCGCCTGTGTCGAACGTGACGCCCTTGCCGACCAGTCCCAGCACGGGCCGCTCCGGCGCACCCGGCGGCTCGTGCCGGATGACAATCAGGCGCGGCGGCTCGTCGCTGCCACGCGCGACGCCGAGGAACAGGCCCATGTTCAGCTCAGCGAGCGCCCGCTCATCGAGCACCTCGGCGCAAAGTCCGGCGTCCTCGGCGATCGCGACCGCCCGCTCGGCAAACACCCGCGGCGTGAGCAGATTGCTCGGTTCGTTGGCGAGCGCCCGCGCCAGGTTGGAGCATTCACCCAGCAGCCGACCCCGGCTGGCCGCGTTCCGAACCTCGCGCTGGGACGCGGCGGGATGGACGATCTGCAGTGATGGCGGCGCCGGCGGAAGGTCTGACGTCTTGTGCTGCGCGGGACTGAACTCGCCGAGGGTGAGGCCCTCGGCGCAGGCCTGGACGGCCTCGGCAGCCTCGAGCGCGCCGCGCGACACAAACGCCAGACGCGCGACGTGGCGCTGGCGCGCCGCGAGGCCGACCGCCGCGGCCAGTTTTCTCAGCCGCTCGGTCGAGAATCCGGCGCGCGGTCCGGCGCCGACGAGCGCCGCGCGTCGCGGCCGCCACGACCCACTGAGCACCACGCACCAGAAGATCTCGAAGAGCTTGCCCGTGAACTCGCCGGACGCCAGCGCGCGGCGGACCTCGCCGCCCGTCGCCGCGTCCAGATCGTCCAGATCGGCGAGGTCGTCCGCCTCGAACACGGGAATCGCCAGCACCTCGGTTTCGACCTGTCCCGCCGGGCCCGCCACGACCGCCAGCTCGTCAGTGCCCTGCGCCAGCTCCATAATTGTCGATTATAGGATGAGTCGCTGCCCCGCCAGCCGGACTGCGCTAAAATGAGAAGCACGGCGCCTCTTTCGACGGAGCATCATGAATCGCCGATCCACATCGCGCGCGTTGCGCCGCTTGCGCCTCACCACCGTGCTCTTCGCGATCCTGGCCATCTCGACCGCCGGGGTCGCGGCCGACAAACCCGCCAAGCCGAAGCTCTCCCTGCGGGCATCGCCGTCGGTGAGCTTCTCACCCGCGCGTATCTTCCTCGTCGTGGAGATCAAGGGCGGGCCGAACGACTTCGAGGAATTCTACTGCGCCACCGCTGAATGGGACTGGGGCGACGGCACGACGTCAGAGTCGAGCTACGACTGCGAGCCGTACGAGGCCGGCAAGAGCGAGATGCGGCGCCGGTACTCGACCGAGCACAAGTACCTGACGTCGGGCTACTATCAGATCCAGTTCCGTCTCAAGAAGAAAAACAAGCCGGTCGCGCTCGTGCACACGGTCGTGCAGATCCGCCCGGGACTGCGCGACATCGGCCAGTGAGCGTGGTGGCGCCGCGGAAGCCGTGAGGCCTCAAGGCCGCGCCAGAGCCTGTGGGGGCCGGCTTCAGCCGGCCCGGTGCAGCCAGCGCCTACGCGAACGGCACCAGGTCGACAGCCTCGAAACCCTTGCCCGTCAGGCGGAACGCGCGGACTTCCGGCGCCTGCCCCTCAGCGCCCGGCGAGACGATGACGTACAGGTAATGCTCATCGTTCGCCTCGGTGAGGTCGGTCGCCGAGGGAACCGGCGGCACGCCGGGGTGCGAATGATAGGCGCCGACCACCTCCAGTCCCTCCCCGCGTGCGGCGCGGATCGCCGCGAAGTGGTCTTCGGGATCGATCAGGTAGCGTGTCGGACTCGGGCGCAGGTTCCGGGCACGGGCCACGCGCGCGATCTGGTCGGCGCTGCCGATTAACAGGCCGCAGCATTCGTTCGGCAGCTCCGCGCAGGCGTGCGCATCCATCTCGGCGAGTACACTCCGCCGAATCTGCACGGTCGAGCGCGGGCGTTGCGGGTCGCCGGTCGTGGGATTCACGTGCACAGTTGCGGGAGATCCCGGTACAGCTCGAGCGCGTCTGGCCCGAGGCCCTCCAGGCTGTCGTTCACGGGACCACCCTAAGGAATGTGGCCAACCAAGGTCAACTGATGTCGCGTGACGACAATCACGATTGGGGGCCGTTGAACGCACCGGCACGATCGCCCGCGCTGCGCTCGCACTGACAGCGTGGACCGAGCGCTGGGTTCGTGCGGATCTCGACGCCGGCCACGTTCCCGCCGCTCGTGACTCTCTACTCGGCGATCCTTGGCGTCTTCGTGCCGTCAGGCGGATCGAAATGGGTTATCATCGCGCCGTACGTCATGGAGGCAACCCACAGGCTGCAAGTCCTCTCTAGCGAGCGCCAATGACCGTGAGGTGCGCATGAACAAGATTCTGGCCAGCGTGGAAGAAGCGATCGCCCTCATTCCCGACGGCGCCACCATCATGGTCGGGGGCTTCGGGCTCTGCGGCGTCCCTGAGAACCTCATCGCGGCACTGAAGGACCGGGGCACGCGGAACCTGACGATCATCAGCAATAACGCCGGGGTGGACGACTTCGGCCTCGGCCAGTTGCTGAAGACGCGGCAGATCAAGCGAGTCATCGCGACCTACGTGGGCGAGAACCAGGAGTTCGAGCGCCAGTTCCTGAGTAAGGAGCTGGACGTGGAGCTGGTTCCGCAGGGCACCTTCTCCGAGCGGATTCGGGCCGGCGGAGCGGGCATCGCCGGGTTCTACACCCCAACGGGACACGGAACCGTGGTCGCCGAAGGGAAGGAGAGGCGCGTGATCGATGGCAAGCCGTGCGTCCTCGAGCTTGCCCTGCACGCCGACTTCGCCCTCGTCAAGGCCTACCGCGGCGATCCACTGGGCAACCTCGTCTACCGCAAGACAACACGTAACTTCAATCCGATGATGGCGACGGCCGCGCGCATCACCATCGCTGAGGTGGAGCGGATCGTCGAGGTGGGCGAGCTGGATCCCGAGGCGATCGTCACGCCGGGGATCTTCGTCCGGTACATCGTGCAGGGCGCCAAGTACGAGAAGCGCATCGAGCGGCGGATGGTCCGGCAGGCGCCGGTCAGCGCCTGAAGGGGGCGACATCGTGGAGAACAGGGAACGAATCGTGCGCCGCGTGGCCGCCGAGCTCAAGGACGGCGACTACGTGAACCTGGGGATCGGGATGCCGACCCTGGTCGCCAACTTCGTGCCGGCCGGCATCGACATCACGCTCCATTCGGAGAACGGCATGCTCGGCGTGGGGCCGTACCCGACCGAGGCGGAAATGGATCCCGATTTAATCAACGCCGGCAAGGAGACGGTCTCCGAGCTGCCGGGCTGTTCCTATTTCAGCAGCGCCGACTCCTTCGCCATGGTGCGCGGCGGGCACATCGATGTGACGGTGCTCGGCGCCCTGGAGGTCGATCAGGAGGGCAACCTGGCGAACTGGATGGTGCCCGGCAAGATGGTCAAAGGGATGGGTGGCGCGATGGATCTGGTGACGGGCGCCAAGCGCGTGATTGTCGCCATGGAGCACACGACGCGAGATGGCCGCCCGAAGATTCTCAAGCAGTGCACCCTGCCACTGACGGGCCCTGGCGTCGTCGACCTCATCGTCACCGAGCTGGCGGTCATTGAGGTCACCGAGCGCGGTCTGGTGCTGCGTGAGGTCGCCGAGATCGCGACGCTCGACGCGATTCGCGCCAAGACCGACGCGGAGCTGATCGTGGAAGGCACGCCCGGCGTCTTCTGAGCGTGGCCATACCGGCGTTGAGACCGGGCAGGAAAGGCGGTCGTCCGATGGCTGGAGCGGTCATTCTGAGCGCGTGCCGCACACCGATTGGCTCTCACGGCGGCGTGTTCCGGGACATCGCCGCGGCCGATCTCGGGGCGGTGGTCATCCGTGAGGTCATGACGCGGGCCAACGTGAACCGCGTGTGCGGATGCGGGCTGCAGGCGGTTGTGCACGGCGTCCGATCGGCGCGAGCAGGGCCCGCATCCTGACAACCCTCATTCATGCCCTGCGCTCCGGGGGCGGCCGGCGCGGTGTGACTGCGGTATGCATCGGCGGCGGAATGGGGATCGCTATGGCGATCGAGACGATGTGATCGCGGGGTCCTTCTGCTCGTTGGCTTCCACCTCCTCGTCAGCCTCCTTGCCGGGCCAGTAGGGTTCGTCGACTTCCTCGATCTGATCACGATCTCCTCCTAGCCACCATGCCCGCCCGGTCCGTGCGACCACCGCCGGAGGCGGCATGCTAAGATCGGCGCTCGATGCAGGCTCGAACGAGGGAGGGTGCCGGGATGCGCCAGGTTCACAGACTCGCCGCCGCCGCATGCTTCCTGATTCTCGTCCTGACCGCGCTTCCCGCGCGGGCGCAGTACAAGCGCGCGCCGACGCTCGACGACATGCTCGATCTCGTCCAGGTGTCCTCGCCGCAGATCTCGCCGGACGGCAGGCGCGTCCTGTACGCGCGTGCCGAGATCACGAAATGGAAGGACAACAAACGCGTCTCCACCATCTGGATCGCGAACGCCGACGGCACCGGCGCGTATCAGTTCCTGGGCAGCGACAAGGACCGGTCGCCGAAGTGGTCGCCTGATGGAACGCTCGTGGCGTTTCTGTCGTCGCGCGATGCCGGGGCCGGCGAGGCCGCGGGGACGCGCGACGAAGGCAGCGGCGGTCAGATCTGGCTCATCCGCGCGGCCGGCGGCGAGGCCTGGACGCTGACGGCGAACAAGGGGACCATCCGAACGTTCGAGTGGTCCGCCGACAGCTCGGCGATCGTCTTCGTCGCGAGCGACGCCAAGACCGACGAACAGAAGGCCGCCGAGAAGGCGGGCGACGATGCCGTCTACGTGGACGAAGGATCCAACGGCCAGTCGAGCGGCGCCTACTCCAACATCTGGGTCGTCGGAGTTGCCGACAAGAACGAGCGCCAGATCACGCGCGACAAGCTGATTGTCGGCGATTTCGAACCCTCCCCCGACGGGCGGCGCGTCGCCTTCACCTATCGCACGGAGGCCGCCCGGAACGGCCAGCACCGTGCCGAGCTCGCGGTGGTCGACGCCGACTCCGGCGTCAAGCGCGACCTGACGAAGAACGACGCGCCCGAAGGGTCTGTGCGATGGTCGCCCGACGGCGACACCATTTCGTTCGTGGCCGGCAGCGACACGACCTGGGACCTGGCAGAAGACAAGCTCTGGCTGATGCCCGCCACGGGCGGTCCGGCCCGGCGCGTCTCGGATGGCTTCACGGGCGACGTGCGCGGCTACTACTGGGCCCGCGACGGCGCGTCGATCTATTTCGCCGGCGCGCAACGCGGAAGGAGCGGCATCTTCCACCTCGATCTCAAGACCGGGGGACTCCGCACGATCACGTCGGGCGACTGGTCCGGCAATCTCGACTCGGTGACGTCCGACCTCGGTCGCGGCGCGGCCGTCATCACCTCGCCCTCAGCGCCGGGTGAAGTGCACGTCGTCGATCTCGCGACGGGCGACGTCAGGCAGATCACGACCGTCAACCCGCAGGTCACGTCGTTCCAGCTCGCGGCGCACAAGTGGGTGACGTGGAAGAGCAAGGACGGTCTGGAGGTCGAAGGGCTGCTCTGGGTACCTGAGGACTATCGTGGAGGCACGCTCCCCTTGCTCGTCAGCGTGCATGGCGGACCGGCCGGCGTGTGGTCGGCGTCGTTCCGCGCCATCAACCACGTCTATGCCAGCCTCGGCTGGGCCGTCCTCGAACCGAACGTGCGCGGCAGCAGCTCGTACGGCGACGCCATCCTGCGCGGCAACATGAAGGACATCGGCGGCGGCGACTACCAGGACGTGATGACCGGCGTGGGCGCGCTCATCGCGCAGGGCGTCGCAGATCCCGACCATCTGGCGATCCGCGGCTGGAGCTACGGAGGTATTCTTGGCGGCTGGACGATCACGCAGACGACGCGCTTCAAGGCGGCGTCGCTTGGAGCGATGGTGAGCGACTGGTCGTCGGAGTACGCGATGGGCTTCAACCACGACGTGCGCCGCTGGTACATCGGCGGCACACCCTGGGAGAACCCCGATGCCTACCGGCGGCAGTCGTCGTACGCGCACATCGCCAAGGTCACGACGCCGGCGATCATCATCCACGGCGAGCGCGACACGACCGACACGATCGGCCAGAGCATGATGTTCTACCAGGGGCTGAAGGATCGCGGCGTGCCCGTCCGGTTTCTGCGGTTCCCGCGCGAGCCGCACGGCTTCCGCGAACCGCACCATCAGCGCATCCGCGATGCCGAGGAGATCGCCTGGCTCATGAAGCACGCGCGCGGCATCGAGTGGACCGCGCCGGCGCGCGAAGACGATGAGAAGAGAGAGAAGAAGACAACGGCCAGCCCGGTGGACGTGTTTCACGTCCTCCAACGGATGCTGGCAAGCGCGTCGATCGCCGCCAGATCGCGCAGTGCCTTCTCGGGCTGCGATAGAGCGTACCGAGCCACTGGGCCTTCGCGACATGGAGTTGGATGAGGATGCGCTGGGTCGCGGGTCCGACGAGGGCGGGGTGTCGCACGGTCTCCGACGATTGACGTTCCTGACCTGGCTGGCCGTTGATCGTCGGGTGAGCGCATCGACCCAGAATCAGGCGCTCAGCGCGCTGCTGTTTCTGTACCGATTACGTGGCGCGCCACGTAAACGACCTGCACGTCCTCAATCGGGGGGCGCTGGGTGTTCGCAGCCCAATCGATCGGTTGTACCTACATTCAACACGTTACCTGGGTGACGAACAGTGACTCCCGTCCGGTGGATACCTGCGAGGCCCGCGTGTATCCGCGCAACCGCCCTTCCTGCTCGCTGGTATCCATGGCGACGGCCAAGGCG